>Ga0180432_10000618_pt1 | contig 59161 bp, 40 predicted proteins | sample SS_ome_10_FD_132414 | JGI IMG/M metagenome (GOLD analysis project Ga0180432, IMG submission 132414) | Hypersaline lake sediment archaeal communities from the Salton Sea, California, USA - SS_1_MS_2 metaG | ecosystem: Environmental > Aquatic > Non-marine Saline and Alkaline > Hypersaline >... | reverse complement strand
TGTCTCAGAAAAACGTTACGTTTCTCGATCGTGGCGAACGAGCGGTTCTCTGGCCATTTGGGCTCCGCGCGAACTGAAGTTCGCGGCTCGTTACGATGGCGTATTCATGAGACGGCACACTAGCCGCTGTTCCAGTTCGCTGCCGACACGCCCGTCGTGCCACACGCGACGATAGAAGAAGTCGCAGCCGTCTTCGGCGTGCCAGCCGGCCATGTACGACCAGGCGTACTCCTTCGGACCACCTGGCGGAGCGGAGGGGCGCTCCTCCAGCCACCGCTGGACGGCGGGGGCACGCTCCGGGTACGCCGCCACGATGGCGGCGCACACCAGACGCTCGAGGGTCTGCTGGTTGGGCAGGCCGGCGGCCACGTCGTCTGAAGTCTCCCAGCGGACGAGCGACACCATGGTACGCCCGTCGTCCAGCACGAAGTCCCCGGCGTCGGTCTCGTCTACAGTCAACCCCAGGTCCCGGCGCAACAGGTCGCGCAGGGACTGCTGCTTGATTCCGGCCGTGCCGGGCGTCACGGAGTCAGCCCGGTTATCCGAATCCACGTTCAGCACCAGGCTACGCAATGGCTCCACGTTTCGCCGTGTGAGCCGCCTTCGCGCCTCGACCCGGATCTTGTCGCGTCCGCCACATGGTGCGACGCGGATGAACGTGTTGGTCATCGACCGGAACCCGTACGGCCCGCCTGTAACCTCCTGGCCCCAGGGGTCGATCACATCGCGGGGCCTGCTTCCGCCGGGCGGCGGAGCGCTGGGAACCTGACAACCGAGGTGGATCAACCATCCAGCCCAGAAGGCGCGATCGTGGTATCCCTCGCAGAGCACGACCGATTCGCTGCTCATCGCAGGTCGTCCTGGATCTGGGTCCGCGCGAAGGCTGCCTCGCTCCCGGGTATGCCGGCGGATAGGAGCACGCCGTCGGCAAGGCTCACGCGATACAGTGCGACACTCTCCAGTTCGTCATCCGTCGCAGTGTCGAGCAGGGCGTCGATCAGCTCCAGGCTGTGTGTCGTCAGGATGACCTGCAAGTCGCGCCGCACAGCCGCGAGAATGGCCCGGGCGCTCTGGCGCATCGCGGCCGGATGCTGATGGAGCTCGGGCTCCTCCAGCAGGGCGACACCCCCCTTTCGCGAAGCGAGCTCCAGCACCAGTCGCAGCAGCATGTGCACCCCGTCGCCTGCGACAGCAACCGGAACACTGTGATCCCCAAACACGAGGTGAAGAACCGGGATGTTCCGCTCGGTGAGGATCTCGATCCGCTGGAGATCGGGAAGCACGTCGCGGAGGATCTCCAGTGCGGTGGACGCGCGGCCCTGCTGGACGGCCGCTGAGTACAGTTCGTGCACCGGTGTTCGATGGGCAAGCAGTCGGCCGTCAGTCAATCGTGGGTCTTCACCGTCTTCGAAGGGCTCGAAAACACCGAGGTCCGCTGCCCCCGCGATGGTAAGGAGGTCTGCGGGGTCCTCTCGATCCAGCGCGAAGTCGACGTCCTGGATAGGCCGGAACGAACCACCCTTCTCAATTGCGGCAACGACCTTGTCAACCCGCTGTTTCTCAGACAGGGTCAGTTTGAGCCGACGCGTCACCCCCGATTCACCCGTCACGCCGACCAGACAGTGATGGCCGTGGCCGCCCCGCCACCACAGCCAACGTGCCCCACGCGGCAAGCCACCGCGCCGGAGAGTCGACCGGACGATTGCATCGCGAGGAGACGAATTCGCGGCGATGAACAGGGCGTCCAGGACGGTGCTCTTGCCGGAGCCGTTGGGGCCGACCAGGATGGCGAGCTTGGGCAGATCGTCGAGTCGCCCCTCTCGGATTCCCCGCAGGCCCTGGATTTCGACGGATGTGATCATGTCAGCGCCCTTCGCGGTCAGGCGGCGCGCCGGGCCAGGCCGGCCGGCGGCCGATCTCGCCCACGCGCATGCGCAGTTCTGAGCAGAAGATAGCAGCAGTCAGTCGTTCCGCCAACCGCCGGGGACGCCGCTGCCTGATGACCGGTCTCTGCTGGGACGACCACGTGGTTGCGAGGTCGCGGGCGAGGAGCGCAACCGTCACCGGCAGGGCCTCCGCGCCCTCACGGTCGCGGTTCTGCTCGCGTCGGCGATGGATCGGAGCCTTGGGCGCGTTTGTCACTGCCCTGCGTTCCTGGCGTGCCCTCCGCCCGCTTACGCTCGCGGTTCTGTTCTGGCGGTGTGATCGGCGGGGTGGCTGCGGTCAGGTCCTCTTGAACTGCTTCTCCAGCTCCTTGAGGTTGAGGCGGAGGGTGGTCGGCCGGCCGTGGGGGCAGTTGCTGGAGCGTTCGACCAGGTCGCGGCTGGCAATCAGGCTGTCGATCTCGTCGGGGGTGAGGGCGTCGCCGGCCTTGACCGCCGCCTTGCAGGCCATCATGTCGAGCAGCTCGTGGGTGAATTCCTCGGTGCGGGCGTTGCCGGCCTGGTCCTCCAGCCGGTCGATCAGGTCACGGACGAAGGCCCGGGCGTCCAGCTCGCCCAGCAGGGCGGGGAAGGCGTGGATGGCCACGGCGTTGCTGCCGAAGGGCGTGACCTCGATCCCCAGGCGGTGCAGCAGCTCCTGCTGGGCCTGGAGGGTGGCGATCTGCTGCGGCGTGGCCTCGACGGTCTCGGGCAGCAGCAGGCGTTGCGCTTCGAGCGGGCCGGAGGTCAGGCGGCTGTGGAGCTGCTCGTAGATCACCCGCTCGTGGAGGGCGTGCTGGTCGATGATGACCAGGCCGTCGTCGGTCTCGGTGACCAGGTAGGTGTTGTGAAGCTGGATGGCCGGCCGGCGGTGCGCCGGACCTGCTGGCGGCGACGGAGCGGCGGGCTGGACGGGCGCGGGCCCGGCTTCACCGGGCGCGGCGTCGGCGGGTGCGGCGGCCTCCGATGCAGGCGGCTCGTACAGCGATCGCCACAGAGCATCGGCACCGCCCCGCTCACCGGGATCGGGCGGCGTCGGTGGGGCGCCCGCCGCAGAGAGTGCCCCCGGGCCCGCCGATCGGCCCGGCTGGCCCGCCGGATGGCCGGCAGGACGGAGCCCCGGCAGGTTCGTGCGGGCGGCGGAAATCGCCCCCTTGAACTCCTCGGCCACGCGACGGCGGATGTCCTCCTGCCGGCCCGGGTCCACCGTCCCGGTGAAACGGTCCGTCCGCAGGGCCGGCGTCAGGTCCGAGCGCAGCAGCGTTTCCCGCACGGCGCTGAGCACCTGCGACCGGACCAGCCCGCTGTCCTGCCAGCGGACCTCGATCTTGGTGGGGTGCACGTTGACGTCCACCGCCGCGGGGTCGACCGACAGGAAGAGGAAGATCACCGGGTAACGATCCGGCTCGATCAGGCCGCGATAGGCCTCGCGGATGGCGTAGTTGAGCACCCGGTCGCGCACGTAGCGACCGTTGACAAACACGTACTGGCCGGTCAGCCCGGAACGCGAGCGGGCCGGCGGGGCCGCGTAGGCCTCGATCTCCAGGCCGCGCTCCTCCCGACGAACGGTGATCAGGTCCGCGGCGATCTCGGCACCGAACAGAGCGGCGATGCGTTCGAGACGGGACTGGTCGGGCGCCAGCCGGTGGCTGAGCCGCTTGCCGCTGGAAAGCTCGAAGCCGATGGGCGGGTAGGCCAGGGCGATGCGGGCGAACTGCTCGTTGACGTGCCCGGACTCGGTGGAGGTGGTGCGGAGAAACTTGCGGCGGGCGGGCACGTTGAAGAACAGGTCGCGGACCTCGATGGTGGTTCCGGGCGGGCAGCCGGCCGCGGAGGAGCGCTCGATGCGTTCGGCGGCCACGTGGATCTCGGCGCCGGCGTCCGAATCGGCCACGCGGGACACGATCCGCAGGTGCGAGATGGCCCCGATGCTGGCCAGGGCCTCGCCGCGGAAACCCAGCGTGCCGATGCGGTAGAGGTCGTCCTCGGTGGCGAGCTTGCTGGTGGCGTGGGGTGCCACGGCCAGTTCGAGCTGGTCGGGGCGCATGCCGACCCCGTCGTCGGTCACGCGGATCAGCCGCTTGCCGCCGTCCTCGATGGCGGCTTCGATGTGCCGGCCACCGGCGTCGATGGCGTTCTCGAGCAGTTCCTTGACCACGCTGGCCGGCCGTTCGATGACCTCTCCGGCAGCGATCTTGTTGACCAGCAGGTCCGGCAGGACCCGGATTTCCGGCATGATCGAATCCGTTCGCGGGCGGCGCTCCCCTCCACCCCGGCGGGAGGCAGGCTTTCCATCGCTTCCTGGCCCGCGGGCAGTATAATCCGGCGGCGGCACGGAGACAATCGTTGCAGCCGGTCCTGTCGATCCAACCCGGCACGGCGGCCTCCTCGGAGGCGTGGGCGTCCCACCTGGAAGCGGCGTCGCGCGCCGGGTTCCGGGCCCTCGAGCTGCCGGCCGACACCCCCGCCGAGCACATCTCACAGGCCGGCCAGCAAGGCCTGCGCATCGCCGCCCTGCGCTCCACCCTGAGCGTACCGGGCGCCGCCGACGACGCCTGCTCGGTCCAGCCGCGCGCCCCGAGACCCGACCCGCTGGTGCAGGTCATCGAGCGGGCCGAGACCCTGGAGTGCCGCCTGCTCACCGTCACCCCGCGGAGAGACCCGGTCACGAGCTGCGACGCCTACCACCTGCAATACCCCGAGGCGCTGCGGGCCATGCTGCTGCGGCTGCGGTCTCTGGTCGTGCCGGCCGCCGCCTGCGGGGTCGCCCTGGCCCTGGAGTGCCCCGCGCAGGGTTTCCTGCTGTCGCCCGTCGAGTGCCGCGAGTTCCTCGACCTGCTGAACGCGGCGGACGTCGGGGCCTGCCTCCAGGTGCCCGCGGCGGCCCGCCTCGGGTGGCTCGAGGACTGGCTGGGCACGCTGGGGTATCGGATGATCTGCGCCCGCCTGGGCGACGGCGGCGCGGCGGACATCGCAGCCGCGGCGGACACCCTGGCCGGGACGGAGTACATGGGCCCGGCAATCCTGGCGGGTGACCCGCAGATCGCCGGACGGCTGGCCGGCCGGCTGAACTCGGATGACAAGATGTGACACTCCGGCGGAGCCGCCGGCGCCGCAGCGAGAGGAGGGCGATGTCCGGGACAAGGCGCGAAGAGCGACTCGCGGACCTGTTCGACCGCCTGGCCGACCGCGCGGCGGCGCCGCTGATCATGGGCGTGCTGAACGTGACGCCGGATTCGTTCAGCGACGGCGGCGCCTTCGTCGCCCCGCGGGGCGCCGTCGACCGCGGCCTGGACATGGTCGCCGAGGGGGCGGACGTGATCGACGTCGGCCCGGAGTCGACGCGGCCCGGGGCGTTGCCCGTCCCGGCGGCCGAACAGATCGACCGGGCCGTCCCGGTGATCGAGGGCCTGCGCCGCGGCGACCCCGCCGTGGCCATCTCCGTCGACACGCAGCACGCCGAGGTGGCCCGGGCCGCCCTGGCAGCCGGAGCGGACCTGGTCAACGACATCTCGGCTCTGCGGGCCGACCCCCGGACCCTGCGGGTCGCGGTGGAGCACCGCGCCGGCGTCGTCTTGATGCACATGCGGGGCACGCCCCGGACCATGCAGACCGCCGGCGGGGGACCCGTGTACGACGACGTGGTCTCCGAGGTGGGCTCCTTCCTGCGCGGGCGGCTGGAGTTCGCCGTCGAACAGGGCCTGCCCCGCAACCGCATCCTCATCGACCCGGGGATCGGCTTCGGCAAGACCGTCCGGCACAACCTGGACCTGCTGCGGCATCTGCCGGCGTTGGCCGGGCTCGGCGTTCCCCTGCTGGTGGGCGCGTCGAGGAAGCGCTTCGTGGGCGAGGTGACCGGAGTGGAGGTCGCGGCGGACCGGCTGGCCGGCTCGCTGGTCTGCGTCGCCGTGGCGGTGCTGGGCGGGGCGGCCCTGCTGCGGGTGCACGACGTGGCCGCCTCCCGGCAGGCGGTGCTCATGGCCCACGCCCTGAGTCCGCCGCCGCCTGCACCGCCGCCGCACTGATCCGTGGGAAGCCCGCGCCGCGGCGCCCGCGCCCCGGGGCGCGGGAAGGTGTCACGGGGGCGACGCCTCCCCGCGACGCAGGCGCTGCTCCCGCCTGCTCCCCTGCTCTACTGCTCTACTGCTCTCCGGCTCTCCGGCTCTCCGGCGACGCTTCCCCGCGCTCACGGCGCGGGTATAATCACCCTGTCACCTCACCTCGTCCTCTCAGGGAGACCGATCATGTCCGAACGACTGGTAGGCAGCGTGGTGCACTACTTCGGGAAGGCCCACGTAGCGGGCATCCGGATCACCGAGGGCCACCTGTCGGTTGGGGACACCATCCATGTCATCGGGCACACCTCCGACTTCACGCAGCGGGTGGACTCGATGCAGATCGACCGCGCGCCGGTGGCGGCGGCCAACCGGGGCGACGAAGTCGGAATCCGGGTGGTGGACCACGCCCGGGAACACGACCAGGTCTTCCGGGTGTTGCCGGACTGACCGGGGCGCGGCCATCGTCGCGGGGAGGGGCGCTCAGGCGCTGAGCGGTTGCGGGCAGGAGTCGAGGTACTCGATGGCCGCCCGGACGACCACCGGGTCCCACTGGCTTCCGGCGTTGCGCTGGAGTTCGTGGCGTACCCGGGCAACGTCGTAGCCGTCCTTGTAGCTCCGGCAGGAGAACATGGCGTCGAGGGCATCGGCGACGGCGAGGATCCTGGCCCCGAAGGGGATGTCCGTGCCGCTGAGCCCCGCCGGGTAGCCGGTTCCATCGTAGCGCTCGTGGTGGTGCAGGATGAGGGGCAGCTCGGCACTCAGGAAACTGGCATGACCCAGGATCTGCACGCCGATCTTGGGATGCTGCTTGACGACCTCGTACTCCTCGCGGGTGAGCGGACCCGGCTTGCGGAGGATGGCATCGGGCACGCCGATCTTGCCCACGTCGTGCAGCACAGCCGCGGTCTTGAGCACCTCGAGCTGGGCGGGGGCGACGCCCAGGCGACGGCCCAGGGTCTCGGCGTAGTCGCTCACGCTCAGGGAATGCCGGCGGGTGTAGGGGTCTTTCGCCTCCACCGCCTCGACCAGCGTCATGGTGGACTCGACGTAGGTCTGCTTGAGCTGCTGCCGGGTGGTGGCCACCCAGCGGGTCACGTCATGGAGCGAGACCTGGTCGAGCCGCTCGGTGGAGGGGCGCTGCTGGGTAACGGCCGAGAAGCCGACGATGCGCCGCCCGCTCTGCCGCTTGGCCACGGTGAGGGCCTGCTCCGCCCGCTCGATGAGGTCTCGCTCGGTCTCCACGAACCCGGGGCTCGACTCGGCCACCCCGATGGCACCCTGCACGGGAATGGAGACGTTGTCGACCGTGGCCACGCTCTCGAACAGCGCCGCCCGGCAGCGCTGGGCCAGCTCACAGGCCTGCGTCTCGCTGCAGCCGGGTACCGCGACCGCGAAACGGTCCCAGCGATAGCGGGCCAGCACGTCGCTCTCCCGGCAAACCCGCTTGAGCACGGCGCCCACCCAGGCGAGCACACCGTCGCCGACGGCGTGGGAGTAGGTCTCGTTGATCAGGCTGAACCGGTCCAGGTCGATCATCAGCAGGGAGAGCGGCTCGTTGCGCCGGCGGCACAGTCCGCGCGAAGCGGTCAGCGCTCCGAGAAACGCGCTGTGGTGCAGCAGCCCGGTGAGCGGCTCGTGTCCCTGGCTGGAGTGGTGGTGTTGCTCCCGGGTGCCACCGTGTTCATCGCGGAGCGCCCGGGCGGCGGCGGTCACCACCCGCTTGAGTTCCTGGGGATCGAAGGGCTTGGGCAGGATGTCGAAGGCCCCCGACTTGAGGGCCCGACGGGCGGCGTGCAACGAGGCGTGCCCGCTGAGCAGGATCACCTTGGGGGCGGCATCGCGGCTGTTGATGCGCTCGAGCAGCTCCAGGCCGCTGAGCCCCGGCATCCGGATGTCCGATACGACCACGTCGAAGGGGCTGTCGGCGAGCAGTCGGACCGCCTCCTCGCCGGAAGCACAGGAGGTGCAGCCGCCGACATCGCCGAGGATCTCCGCGACGACCGCCCGGGTGACGGCCTCGTCGTCGATCACGAGTGTGTGCCGGTGAACTTCCTGCATGGTCTCCACCGCCGCCGATTCCGCTGGCCCCTAAGCCGTATCGTCGGGCCCCGGTCACGACTTAACTAGCGCCGCGGCCTGGAAAAGGAACCCGTCGAGGTCTGCGAATCAGCATCGCCCTCGCCGCGAAAACGTCGTGTTTATCGCCAGCGATTCGCGTCCGGCGTGGCGCAGCACGCGCCGCGCTGCCCGGCCCCCGCCAACACCGGCCGGCGTGGCGGGCGGTCGGTCCCGGCGGGGCCGGCAACCGATCGAGCGCATCACCCCGGCGGTCTGGTAACGCCGACACTCACGCCCGCGGTGCGCGGCAGCGGTTGGACAGCATGCCCCGCCGCGTACGCCGGCCGGTGCCCGGGCGCTTCCGCCGCGGCGCGGCGGCCGCGGGACAGCGATACCGGGCGTTGCCCGATGGGAATGGCAAACCTGCCCCGGCACCACCAGCGCGGGTTTCACCGGCGGGCGGCGCCCGGCATCCGGCGGGTCCGCAAGCTCACCAGGCAGAGCAACCGGCAGCGTCCTCAAACCTCGCCCGTGGTGACCCGCATGGCCTCCTCCAGCGTGGTCAGGCCGTGCAGTACCTTGGCCACGGCGTCCGCCCGCAGGGTGATGGCCCCGTGTTCCACGGCGTGCCGGTACATGCCCTCCGTGGGGGCCTTCTGCATCACCAGCTCGGCCAGGCCGCTGTCGAAGGGGACGTACTCGTAGATCCCGATGCGGTCGTAGTAGCCGCTGCGCAGGCACCGGGCACAGCCCAGGCCCCGGTAGATCTCCACCACCCCCCGCTCCACCGGAATGCTCATCAGCTGCCGCTCGGTGGCGTTGGCCTCGAAGGCCTTCTTGCAGTTGGGACAGATGCGACGGACCAGCCGCTGGGCCATGACGCCGATCACGGCGCTGCTCACCAGGTACGGCTCGCAGCCCATGTCCAGCAGCCGGGTGCAGGCCCCCACCGCCGAGTTGGTGTGCAGCGTGGCGAACACCAGGTGGCCGGTCAGAGATGCTTCGAGGGCCAGGTGAGCGGTCTCCTCGTCGCGGATCTCACCGACCATGATCACGTCGGGGTCGTGCCGAACGATGCTGCGCAGGGCGGCGGGGAAGGTCACTCCGTACTCGGCGTCCACCTGCACCTGGTTCACACCCTCGATGTGGTACTCGACCGGATCCTCGATGGTGATGATGTGCTTGTCGACGGAGTTGATCTGCTGGAGGGCGGCGTACATGGTGGTGGTCTTGCCGCTGCCGGTGGGGCCGGTGATCAGAATGATGCCGTAGGGCCTGCGGATGAGCCGCTCGAAGGACTGGCGGACCTCCGGCTCCATGCCCAGGTGCTCGTGGGACAGCGAGGAGCGGTCCATGCTCAGCAGGCGAAGGGTGACCCGCTGCTCGTGGCGGTCGCCGACGACCGTGGGGATGCAGGCCACGCGGACGTCGATGCTCTGCTCGAAGCTGGTGGCGGTGAAGCGTCCGTCCTGCGGCTTGCGTTTCTCGGTGATGTCCAGGGTGGCCATCACCTTCACGCGGGAGATCAGCGCAGCAGCGGCATCCAGCGGGTAGGCCCGGGCCTCGACGAGCCGCCCGTCGATCCGCAGGCGAACCCGCAGGCGGTCCCTCTCGGGTTCGAGATGGATGTCGGAGGCCCGGCGATCGACGGCCTCGTCGACGATGCTGTCGAGCTGCTCCACCATGTTCAGGCCGCTGGTGGCCACGGTGCGCGCCGGCGAGGCCACGGGAGCCAGGTCCGCCAGGCGCGCCCCGCGCCGGCGGGCCTCGCCGTAGATTCCGTCCTGGGCGTCGAGGATCTGGTAGCGGGGGCTGACCACGTACTGGATGGCCCGATCGAAGCGGCGTTCCACCGCGGCCCGCACGCTGGGGTCGCCCGGGTCGGCGACGGCCACCACGAGTTGCCCGGCCACCTCGTTGAACACCAGGCAGGCCTTGCGGCGGGCGATGTTCTCGGGGAGGGTCAGGACCCAGGCGGGGGCCGGCTTGCGGCGGGTGAGGTCCAGGAACCGCAGGCCGTAGAGTTCGGCGTAGGACTGGGCCACATCGGCGTCGCTGATCACGTCCCGGGCGAGCAGCACGTCGACGAGGGGCATGCCGGCCACCCGCGCCTCCACGACGTGCCCGAGCAGGTCCGCCCGGGTGAGCTGCCCGGCATCGAGCAGCTTGTTGATGATCTTCACCTCGGATGCGGTCGCACCAGCCATGTCAGGTTCCGCCCCCCGGGCCGCACGCCACGCGTCCGCCTATCGGCCCACCACCAGGACCAGAGCGTCGTCCGCCTGGGGATGGCCCGCCAGGTGCGTCTGGAGTGCGTCACAGAGCTGGCCCGCCATCCGGGCCGGCGCGTCGAAAGCCTTGCGGTCCAGCAGCACGTCCTTGACGCCCTCGTCGCCGAGGACGGCCCCGGCGGCGTTGGCCGAATCGGTCAGCCCGTCGGTGTACAGCACCAGCCGGAACTGCGGCGGCAGATCCACCGTGGACACCTCGTAGGTGAACTCCGCGTCGGCGCCGAGGATGAGCGACGGCTGATCCAGGGTTTGCAGGCGCGTGGCGGCCGGCAGGAGCAGGGGCATGGGTGCCCCGGCGTTGACGTAGCTGATCCGCCCGGCGGTGATATCCAGGTGCACGGCGCAGCAGGCGATGAACTGCCGCCCGGGCAGGCTGCTCATGGCCCGGTTCAGCGAGGTGAACACCACCCCCAGACTCTCGGTGCCGCCGGCGGTGAGCCCGGCCCAGACGGCGGCCCGCACCGCTGCCCCCTGGGCCACACCCACGGAGCCCCGGCCGCCGGCGTCGATCAGCAGGGCGCAGAGGTCACTGTCGCCGGTGGGGATCACGTCGCACAGGTCACCACACCGGCCCTGCCCCGGCAGGATTTGCGAGGCAATCTCGAATTCGGGGACTTCGGGCAGGGCCGGCATCAGCAGCGTCTGCATGCGGCGCAGGTTGGCCATCGAGGCGATGCCCTCACCACCAGCGGTCTCGGCCACCCGGCGGGAAGCCGTGGCCAGCAGGCTGCCGAGCTGCGCCCCGGTGGCGGCGAACTGCTGGAGCATCATGGCGCTGAAGGTCTTCTTGCCGGTCGGCCGGTCGACGTACACCACGCCTACCGTCTCACCCCGCACCAGCAGCGGGGCCACCAGGGCCGTGGCCGCATAGCCGGACTTGGGGTCGATCTGGGAAGCGTTCCCCGGGTAGCGACCCGCCGCCTGCTGAAGCAGGGCGGGGTAGACGAACGACTGGCTCACCGGCGTCAGCGACTCGCCCGCCCCCCGCTGCAGACCGCGGTGGGCGATCACCCGCAGATCCCGCTTCCCGTCGCCGCGCAGAGCCACGAAGCCGCGCTCCGCCTGGAGATCCACGATCAGGTGCGACAGAGCCGCCTCGGCCACATCCTCCGGGCGAATAACCACCGTTCCGAAAGGCGCCAGGCCGGCCAGCCGCCCCACCTGGTCCAGCGACAGGGTCACCGGGGCCTTGATCTTGATCCACTCGGCCCCGGCGGGCTCGTCGCGATCGGGGGTCAGGAAGTCCAGACCGATCCGCCCGGGGGTCTGCTCGTCGTCGAGAAACTCGAGCACATGGTCGCCGATCCGAATGACGTCTCCGCCGGCCAGCATGGTCTCCGCCGTCATCTGACCGTTGACGTGGGTCTTGTTGCGGCTCCCCAGGTCGCGGATGCAGAACCGCCCGTCGCCCGCCCGCTCGATGCGGGCGTGCTCCCGCGAGACCATGTCATCCACAAAGGTGATGTTGCACGAGCCCACCCGCCCGATGACAAACTCCCCGGCGGGCAGTTCCACAACGCGCAACAGCCCCGCATCATCCATGTAGCGCAGACGTGCCATGACCGGGCCACTATAGCCACCGCCGGGGGCACACGCCAGGGCCGCCCACCGGCCAGGCGGCACGCCGGCGGGCAGCGGCGGTCGGCTTCCCCGCGCCCCCTGGCGAGGCCGGCGCCCGCGGGTTACAATGCCGCCCGGCAGAGTCAAACCCGTCTTCGGGGGAGCTTGCGATGGGCGAGAGTTTTCGGCGGCGCTGTTGGTTGAAGGTGGCTGCGCTCCTGGGCGTCTGCGGGTCGCTTTTCCAGTCGGCTTCCTGCACCTCGGATCTGCGGACCATGGGCGAGGATCTGACCGTAAGAGTGGTAGACACCTGGATCACCGCCTACTTCAACGATCAGTTCAACATTCCCAGTTCACCGTTCTTCTGAGCACCATCCCCGGAGCGTGGCCTCCATGAGCGCACTGATCGAGCGTGCCACCATCATCGGCGACGGGGCCATGGGGACCGTCTGCGGCCTGCTGCTCGCCTCGCAGGGCGTGGGCGTGCGCTTGTGGGGGGCGTTCCCCGAGCAAGTGGCGGAAATCCAGCATCACCGCGAGAACCGCCGCTTCCTGCCCGGCAACCCGCTGCCCGACAATCTGCTCGTCACCGCAGACGCCGCGGAAGCCCTGCTCGACACGGAACTGGTGGTCAACGCGGTGCCCTGCCAGTACATCCGCAACGTGTGGCGAACGGTGGGCCCGCACTGCCCGCCGGGCACCCGGGTGGTGAGTGTCGCCAAGGGCATCGAGGTCGACACGCGGCTTCGCCCTACCCAGATTATCTCGGAGTTGGTGAACGGGGTGGTTTCCTGCGTGCTTTCCGGGCCCAGCATTGCCCCGGAAGTGGCGGCGGGGCTGCCCGCGACCGTCGTAGCCGCCAGCGAGAGCCTCGAACTGGCCAACCTGGCGCAAACCACCTTCAGCACGAGCCACTTTCGGGTCTACACCAACCCCGACGTGGTCGGCGTCGAGCTGGCCGGGGCGACCAAGAACGTCATCGCCCTGGCCGCGGGCATCGTCGACGGCATCGGGGCCGGCAACAACGCCAAGGCCGCTCTGCTCACCCGCGGCCTGGTCGAAATCACTCGCCTGGGTGTCGCTCTGGGGGCTCAGGCCGACACCTTCAAGGGGCTGGCCGGCGTCGGTGATCTGGTCACCACCTGCATCTCCCCGGTGGGCCGCAACCGTTCGGCCGGCGAGAAAATCGGCCGGGGCATGCCGGCCGCCGACGTCATCGCCTCCAGCGATTCGGTGATCGAGGGCATCCCCACCACCCAGAGTGTGCTGGGCCTGGCCCACGAATACCGCGTCGAGATGCCCATCACCGCCGCGGTTTACTCCGTCCTCTTCGAGCACTCCTCTCCCGCGGAGGCCATCGAGAAGCTCATGTCGCGGCAACTTAAGCCGGAGTAAGCCCGGCAAGCAGCGCTCGCCGGCTTGCGCCGCCTGACGAAGTCGATTCTTTCCCATTTTTTTTGAGCGCGCCGCGCCCGGTTCTCGCTAAACCATACTGGGCGGACCGGCCCAAGGTTGTGTGCCCGAGAACTCGTCGCAGTCCGGGTCGGGACGCCCCTTTTTCGTTACCTGGCCGTCCAGTTGCCTCCGGGTCATAACCTGATCGCGCAGCGGAGATTCGGCGCCGAAGCGGGCTGTGGCCTCGCCATGGTCACAGGCCCAAGCCGCACACCGCTGCGCCAAGCGCGGCGCCGGCGGGCCAGCTTCCGGCGGGAACGACGGATGAAAGCCCAGGCCGAACGTAAGGAGCCCCGGATCGGCAGGCACACCGCGGCCGCCTGAGCCCGCGACGCGGGCGACAGCAAGAGTCGGCGGCGCAAGCCTTCAAGCGTCGTTGCAGGAACCGCAGCAGCGCAGCGAACGGCCAACGGAACGTCCCCGGCAAACCCGATTCGCCAATCGGAGCCCACAAGAGACGCACGTCGCCCGGGACGCCCCCCGGCCCGTTCGCCTCGGCGGCCTCAGGGACAGGAGGGAGCGGCCCGCCCGAACCGGGGCTTGATGGCCGAGAGGTCCAGCGTGGTCAGCAGCCCGTCGGCGGTGACGTCGTACCAGAAGTTGGTCTTGCTCACCGCCCAGCCGAACTGGGGCCTGATCAGGGCGGCGTCGATCGAGGTCACCACGCCATCCCGATCCACGTCGCCGGCCAGCAGGCGAACCGGCAGCTCCGCCACCAGCGGCTGACCGTTCCGCGAGAGAACATCGATGATCCGTACATTGCAGCAGTTCTCGTCCGGCAGAGCGGGCGAGAACTCGATGGCCAGCTCGCCGGCCGGGCAATGGGACCGGTCCCCGACAACCGCACTCAGGACGCCGGTGTAGTCGCCCTCGGCACAGCCCACCTCCACATCGTCCACGCTGAAGGTAGCGGGATCCATCGGCAGGCTCAGCTCGCAGACCAGCTTCCGCAAACCGGGCAGCCGAGGCTCGACTCCGCCCCCGTCCACGTTGAGACAGAACTCGCCGGCCACCCCGTGATCCGCGCAGCTCCGCGTCCGGGTGATCCGGAAGCTCAACCCCTCGCACTCGTCCGGCATACCGTTGCCGTTGCAGTCGTAGCTCGCCCCCTGCTCGAGATCGCACTCGTCGGGAATGCCGTTGGTGTTGCAGTCGGCGGAGGTGCCTTCGTCCAGATCGCACTCGTCGGGGACGTGGTTCCGGTTGCAGTCGGCGCTGGCGCCCTGGTGGAGGTCGCAGTCGTCGTCGGCCCCGTTGCCGTTGCAGTCCTCGAACTCCGCGGGGGGGTGCGGCGACTCGCAGGCCCCCATGTCGACGCGGCACTGCCGTACCCGGGGGTTCCCTTCCAGATCGGTCCTGGCGGGGCCGACCGCGTAGTCCGACCCCGCGTTGACGCAGGGTGAGCCGCTCTCCAGGTGGAGGTCGTCATCCACGGTGCCCACGACATTGTCCGGCCCGTCGGGATCCCCGAAGAGGGGGTCCTGTCCGATGTTGCCCACGCCACCGAGTTGCCCGGTCCAGCCCTGGACGCAGGTGTACTCGATGGCCAGCGTGCCGGACGGACCGTCGAGCTGGGCGGACTCATCGGTCCCGTCGTGATCGGTGTTGCCCCAGAAGACGCAGTTGGCCACCGAGGTGTCGTCGGCCACCAGAAGACCCGCCCCCTCCCCGGCCGTGTTGCCGCTGACCGTACAGTTGATCAGGGTGAGGCACCCCGCATCCAGGAGTGCACCGCCCCGGAGGAGGGCCTTGTTCCCGCTGAACAGGCAGTTCGCCAGCAGGCCGGTGCCGCTCCAGCCGCAGGCGCCACCTCCGCACCCGGCCGCGTTGCCCAGGAAGAAACAGCCGACCAGGACGGCGTTCCCGTACTCGCTGTACAGCCCGCCGCCGTTGCCGCCGGCGACGTTGCCGATGAAACGGCAGGAGGTGAAGGCCGGCTCGCCGCAGCGATGGAAGGCCCCGGCGCCGGACCACGCGGCCGTGTTCCCGGTCAGCGTGCAGGCCATCACGGACGGGCCGCCCTCGACGCAGAACAGGCCGGCGCCCGCCGAGTTCGGCCAGTCGCCCTGATCGGCGTGGCCCGCGGTGATGGTGAAGCCGTCCAGGACCGCGTCCGCCCCCGTGCCGCTGCCCGTCACCACGTGGTAGCAGTTGTCCGAGCGACCGGTGAGGTCGTCGTCCCCGTTCAGATCGCCACTGAGGATCGTCTCGTAGAGCGCGATGTCCCGCTGATGCGGATCGGCGCCGGCGAGCCCGGCGTATCCTCCACGCAGGGCCACACCGTCGATCAACTGGAAGGTCGCCTCACGCGGGCCACCCGGTTCGGCGGGCCGGTAGATCCCGCCGGCGACGCGTATCTCCGCCACCGCGCCGCTGGCGGCCTGCGCCAGGGCGTCCTGCAACCGGGGGCAGGCGGTTGCCCAACTCAGCCCGTCGCCGCCGGCGGGGGCGTCGTCATCGACATACAGCGTCCCCGCCACGACCGGGGCGGCGAGCAGAGCCCACACGCCGACCGCCGCCAGGATGGGCCGTCCAGCATTCCGCATCCGTCATCCCCCGCCCGGAGACCATCGCCAGCCCGGCCGCCCCGCTGAGGGCTGACCGAAACCGCGGTAGCGCCTGGTGCCGTCTACAGCGGCCCCAGCCACGAATGGCTGGGCCATTGTCGGCCCGGGCCTTCGGCACGGTCAACCCGGGTGACTGCTCCGGCAGCCACGGTCGCCCAGCGAAGTCGGCGACAGAACACCGGTTCCTCCGCTTCACGCGCCAGAGCGGGGCCCGGGGTGTTGCGGAGTCCGCCCGAACTGAAGTTCGCGGCTCGATGCGATGTTGCGGGTCCGGATCCCCACTCTGTCCTACCGCCCGGTGAACGCTTCCTGAAACGCCCCGGCGTCGGCCAGGTCCACGTCGGCGTCACCGTCGAAATCGAACACCCGGGCGGCGAACGATGGCGGGCAGGCGGTCGGGCCCGCCAGAACCGCGTGCAGCTCCGCGTGATCGTCCAGATCGAGATCGCCGTCGTCGTCGGCATCGCCCGGCAGATTGCCCACGGTGGCAACGGAATGAGCGTTCTGGACGGTTGCCCCGGGCGTACCGGCGCTGAGCGTGCACATCCCGTCGTTGTTCATTGAAGGCCAGCTCTGGATGGTCCCGTAGGACCCGCCCAGCGGGGTGGGGTCCCCCTGGCGAGCCAGGACATCCACGCCGCCGTCCGCCGAGAGCATCAGCGACAACTCCCGCTCCGCTCCGCCGGGAAGCCGGATGGCGCAACTGACCATCAGGTTGCCACACTCGTCCAGCGGCGTGAAGGGGTTGCGCGAAACCGGCTGGATGAAAACCTCGCCGCCGTCGATCTGGTCGTAGAAGGCCAGGGCCTTGCGCCACTGGCCGGGCCGGCCGACGATCCAGGCCGCCAGGGGATCTCCGCCCGGCAGGGTCAGCTCGGCGTAGACCGCCATCTGGCCGCTGTCGTTCAGGATGGGCGCCCAGAAGTGATCGTAGGTCCCGCCCAGCGGAGTGGGCTCACCTCGCCGAAGGTGCCATTCGTGCACGCCGTCGCGGGAGAGGAACACACCCCGCTCGGCCAGGCCTCCGGTCACGATGCCGAAGAAGGCGATCAGGCCGTCGTCCCTGATGTCCGGCAGGGCCCCCGTGGGAATCCAGGTCCCGTCCTTGAAGCCCCCCGCCTCACCGGCCAGGATCTTGAAGACGCCGCCGCCGGGGACCGGGTCCCCCACGGCCACGTACTTGCTGACCACCCGGTCTGCCCACAGGAAGATATGCGTGTGGTCCGACCCCGCACAGCGGGCCAGGAACAGGATCTCCCGCAGGTTGTTCATCGAGCCGGGCCCGATCGCGGAGATCGTACCCCCGATGGGCGCGGGCTCGCCCACGGCGGCGACGGTGACGATGTCGTCCTCGGCGGCGCGGTACAGGAACAGGCCGCGCGGGGCCGCGCCGCCGTCGACGTCCGCCAGGAAAAGAACATCCCCGGCGTCGTTGATGCCGGGAGCCAGCGAGGTGCCGCCGAACAGGCCGCAGAAGGTCCCGCCCACCGGCGCAGGGTCACCGCAACCCGAACCGGGCACCCCACTGCCGCCCCCGCCGCCACAGCCGACCACCACGGCCCGCAGGCCGGTCTCGTCGGCCACGAAGATCCCCTGGTTGCGCTGCGATCCGCTGATCTTGGAGTGGAAGGCCATCCGCCCCGCGGCGTTGATGGTGGCCGGGTCCGAGTGGGCCTTGCAGTCCAGCGTCCCGCCCCCGGGGGCGGGCTGGCCGTGCCAGGCCCGCGGCGTGGCCTCGAAGACCAGGTCGATCGCCCGGCCTCCCGCCCCTGCGGCGGGCCGGTGCAGAACCGCGTCGCCGACACCTGATGTTAAAGTGATGACTTTATCTTCAGAAACCCGCGTGTACTGCCCCGCAGCCTTGCCGGCCGGCAGCACCCCGAACAGAATCGCCACCCCCGCGAGGGCTTGCCTGAACATGGTGGATCTCCCCGACGGACGCCGCGGACCGGGCCCGCGACAACAGACCTCAACCAACCAGTGTCAACCGCCTCGTCCGTCGCGGCAGAAACGACAGGCCGCCACCCCAGCACGCTTCACTATACCGGATCGCCGCGCATTCCATCCACCGCAGCCGGGGGCCCTCCCCGACCGGGCCGGCGGGCGAGTTGTCGTAACACACTACGAAAACGGAAGATGCACTCCACGTCCGTTCTTGTCGACCTCCAGGAACCGGCACCACCGTTCACCAGCAGGCTGGCCCGGCCCGAAGTTGGCGACTACCTTCTCCTGCGAGTGCCGTCCCCCTCTCGGCCAACGAACGTTTCATCGCCCTCCACGTTGTTGCGGCGCCTCTGCCGCGGAAAGGTCTGGCCCTTGTCGGCTCCATCGCTCAGCAACCAAGGTGTTCGGGTCGCCTGCTGCACCTGCCTCGCAGCGGCCGGCCTGCTCGGCCCCGTCACGGCTCGAGGGCAGGCACCGCAACTCGACGACCTGCTCGGCCTGGTCGACCCCACCCGCGACGACTGGTCCAGCGAGGTTCTCTACGCCCAGGCCAACCACACGCTCAAGGAGCTGGGGGCGGCCCTGGTCCGGCAGCGGGCCGCCGCGCAGCCCGACGTGGCGGCGTACTTCGTCGCCGGAAGTCGATCCGCCGTCCTCCGCCCCGCCGGCGGGCAGCGGACAGCCGTGGGCCCCTTCCAGGTCCGGAGAGTGACCGAGGTCGAGCGGGCCGCGCCCGACCTGGCCCCCGCCGCTGCCCTGGGCGGGCTGCTGGAACCCCACCGCGGCTCCGAGGCCATGCGCATCAAGTTCAAGATCGTCGCCGTGCAGCCGCGGGGAACCGGCGCCTTCCGCACCGAGGTGCTCTACCAGGGCTACTCGCGGACCGGCCCGCGCCGCACCCAGCAGAACGCGGTCTGGTCGGTCGCCTGGAGCGAGGGTGCCACCGCCGACCACCCCCTGATCGCGGCCCTCGAGCTGCGCCGCTTCGAGGAGGTCACCGCCCAGGGGGCGATCTTCAGCGACTGCACCCGCTCGGTGATTCGCGATGCCGAACTGTGGCACCCGCAACTGGCCCATGGCGGGGAGTACTGGTACGGGCGCCTCGACGCGGTGGGGGGCCTGAACTTCATGGGCCACCACGGGATCGCCGTGGGGGACGTGAACGGGGACGGCCTCGAGGACCTTTACGTGGCCATGGGCACGGGGCTGCCCAACAAGCTGCTGATCCAGAACCGCGACGGCACCGTGACCGAGTCGGCCGCCGGGGCGGGCGTCGACTGGCTGGACGACACCAAGGGCGCCCTGCTGGTGGACACCGACAACGACGGCGACCAGGACCTGCTCTGCGCCATGGGCCCTGCGATCGTGCTCTGCAAGAACGACGGCCGGGGCCGGTTCGGCCCCTTCGTGCGGATGCGGGCGGCCACGCCGGCGGCGTTCTACTCGCTGGCCGCCGCCGACTACGACCTCGACGGCGACGTCGACATCTACGGGTGCCGCTACGTGAAGGTCCGCTACGGCGTCAGCGCCCCGCTGCCCTTCCACGACGCCAACAACGGCCCGCCCAACCACCTGCTCCGCAACGACGGCGGAGACCGTTTCACCGACGTTACCGCGCAGGTGGGTCTGAACGTGCACAACGCCCGCTTCAGCGTGGCGGCGGGCTGGGGCGACTACGACGGGGACGGGGACCCCGATCTCTACGTGGCCAACGACTTCGGGCGCAACAACCTGTACCGCAACGACGGCGGCCGGTTCGTGGACGTGGCCGCCCCGGCCGGCGCCGAGGACCAGGCGGCGGGCATGGGGGTGAGCTGGTCGGACTACGACCTGGACGGCGATCTGGACCTCTACGTCAGCAACATGTTCTCGGCGGCGGGCCGGCGCATCGCGTACCAGCCTCGTTTCCAGCAGACCGCCGCCCAGCAGACCCGGCAGCAGGTGCAGAGACACAGCCTGGGCAACACCCTGCTGGCCAACGCGGGCGACGGCACCTTCCGGGACGTGAGCGATTCGGCCGGGGTACGGGTGGGCCGCTGGGCCTGGGGGGCGAGGTTCGCGGACCTCAACAACGACGGTCTCGAGGACCTGGTGGTGCCCAACGGTTTCCTGACCAACGAACGCAAGGACGATTTGTGAAGTTTCTTCTGGCGGCGAGTTGCGTCGCGGACCCCCCCGGCAGAGCAGGCGACCCGGACCGGCGTCCAGGCGGCGGGCGATTACCTGGCCGGCTGGATGGCCATGACCCGGCTGATGAACGAAGGGGTCTCCTGGAGCGGCAGGGAGCGCAACTGCTGCTTCGTCAACCTGGGTGACGGCACCTTCGCCGACGGCTCCGCGATCACCGGGCTCGATTTCCTGGACGACGGGCGGGCAGCCGCCACGGTCGACTGGGACGGCGACGGCGATCTGGACCTCTGGCTGCGCAACCGCACGGGTCCACAGTTGCGGCTGATGAGGAACAACAGCGGCGGGAAAGGTCACTTCCTCGCCCTGCGGCTGACGGGCCGGACGTGCAACCGCGATGCCATCGGCGCGGTCGTCGAGGTGCAGGTCGGTCCACGCAGGCTGACCCGCGCGGTGACGGCCGGCGAGGGGTACCTCGCCCAGTCCAGCAAGTGGCTGCACTTCGGACTCGGGGCGTCGGACCGGGTCGAGCGAATCGTCGTGCGGTGGCCCGGCGCCGAAAGCCAGGAGCTGCCCGGCCTTCCGGTGGACCGCCGCTACCACCTCGAGCAGGGCTCCGCGCCCGCCCCCCTGCCGGAGCGGTCGTGCATCCTGGCCCCGGCCCCGGCGGACGCACCGCCGCGGCCCGGAGGCTCGGCACCGCCGGAGGGGACCCGCGCGGTGCTGCGTACTCCCCTCCCCTTGCCACCGATCCTGACCACCGGGTCGTTCGGCAAACAGACCGGCGGGCGAGCCCGGGTCATCAACCTGTGGGCCCAGTGGTGCGCCCCCTGCCTCGCGGAACTGAGCGCCTGGTCGGCCGAGCACGAGCGTCTACGGGCAGCCGGGATCCACATCCTGGCTCTCAACGTGGACGAGCCGGCGAACCGTGCCAGGGCGGAGCGTCTCTTCAGCGAGCGCGTCGGCCCCGGGGCGCGGGCGGCGACCCTCGCGGAGCAGGCGGCCACGGAGCCCCTGCTGGAGACCCTCGAGGCGATCCTCCACCATGTGGGCGACAAGCCCGGCGCCTGGCCCGTCCCCACCAGCCTGCTGACGGACGCCACCGGCACGCTGCAGGTCGTGTACTTCGGCCCCACCACCCCGGCGCAACTCGTTGCGGACACGGAGGCTTACTGCACCGGTCGGGTCCCGATGTCCCGCCGCGGCGCCTACGGCGGGCGCTGGTTCTTCAAGGTCCCGCGGAACCTCAACGCCCTGTCTGCGGATCTCAAGCAGCGCGGCCGGCGCGAGGAGGCCCGCTTCTACGTGGCCATGAGCCAGGCCCGCGGGCCGGCTTCCCCCCGGTGACCCCCGCGGCCGGGCACCGTCCCGGCCGCCCGCTGGCGGTTCATCTCCTGCGGTGACACTGACTTCCGGACGCATCCCAGCCGCCGGCTGTCCGAACCGCGAGCCACCCGCGTCGAACCGGGGGTTGCTTTTTGAACATCCATGGATACATTATGAACGTTTGAGCCGCACCTGTACTGCGGATCCCCTGGCCGCTCGGCGAGCATCCGGCACCAGCCACCGAGGAAGGCAAGGAGAAGGTCATGTCGCCAGCCCCGCGGGCGTTCTGTTTGTTCGTGTTGACCGCCTGGCTGTGGTCCCCCTCGCCGGGCCGCGGCGAGTGGGTCGAGTTCCAGGATGAGTCCGCCGCCCGCCTCCCCGCCGCGCCGGAGGTGGGTCTCGGCGACAGCCAGGAGAAGGACTACGCCTGGGCCGACGTCGACCAGGACGGCGACATCGACCTGGTCTGCGTGCGCAAGCAGGAGTGGACCACCACGGGACGGTACCGCAACGTGCTCTTTCTCAACGAGGGCGGCGTCCTGGTGGACCGTACCGTGGAATACGCCAGCGCCTCGGTGGTGCCGGGCAGCGCCGGCTTCCTGGACGAAACCAACGATCGCGACGTGGTGCTGGCCGACGTCAACGGCGACGACTGGCTGGACATCATCACCGCCACCACCCTGAGCGGCGCCCAGCCCAAGTACATCTCCCACCCCCGCGTCTACCTCAACCAGGGCCGCGAGGCGGGCGAGGGCGGCGAATGGCTGGGCTACCTCTTCGACGACGCGGAACGGATCCCGACCATGCCCCAGGAGCCGCGTTTCTGCTCCGTGGCGGCGGGGGACGTCGACGGCGACGGCGACCTGGACCTCTACTTCGGTGACTACGACCAGGGCCCCTACGACCGGCCGGACATGGACGACCGCCTGCTGATCAACAACGGGCAGGGCTACTTCACCGACGAGACCTACCTGCGGATGACCGACCAGATGGTCGACTCCTCCTTCGGCATGGCCGTGGCCCTCGAGGACATCAACGGCGACGGGGTGCTGGACATCGTCAAGGACAGCGCCCTGACCTTCCCGCAGCGGGTCTCGGTCAGCTACAACAACCCCGACGACGAGGGGTTCTTCGACAAGTTTGACGTGGCCTACGAGCAGTCCCCCTACCACGTCACCGTCGGCGACCTGAACCAGGACGCCCGGCCGGACCTGGTCATCTCCGACGACGGGCAGGACCGCTACCTGCTCAACCAGGGCAACGGGGCCGACGGCCTGGCCGACTTCCTCTCGCGGCCCTTCACCTACCAGTTCGGGGGCGACGACGGCTTCGGCAGCAACTCGCTCATCGCCGACCTGAACAACGACACCTTCGCAGACGTGCTCATCTGCGACGTGGACGTGGACATCCCCGGCTGCGACCGCAGGCTGCACATCTACCGCAACCTCGGCGACCTGCCCACCGTGACCCTCCAGGAGCAGGGCGGCGCCCGGCCCTGGACGCCCCAGGGCGTGCACGACGTGGCGGCCTTCGACCTCAACGGCGACGGCTGGCTGGACCTGGTCATCGGCACCTGCAACGGGACCGAGGTCTGGATCAACCAGCCCCCCGTCGATCTGCTGTTCAGCTACCCCGACGGCCTGCCCGCCCAGCTCGTGCCCGACGTGCCCAAGACCTTCCGCGTGGCGGTATCCGGCACCGGCGATGATCCCCAGCCGGGCACGGGCCAGCTGTACGTCTCGGTCGACGACGGCGCCTTCGGGCCCGCGGACATGACCGAGGAGGAGCCCAACCTCTACCTGGCCACGCTCCCCGGCGTGCCCTGCACCTCGGTGGTGCGCTACTACGTCACCGCCGAGTCGGAGTCGGGCAAGCTGGTCTCCGATCCCAAGGGCGCCCCGGACACCTTCTACTCGGCGGTGTCCTCGCTCGGCACGCAGGTGATCCTGGACGAGCGGTTCGAGGATCCCGTGCCGGCATGGACCGTCACCAGCGACGGCAGTCTCACCGCCGGGGCCTGGGAGCGGGTTGACCCGGTGGGCACCTTCTGGCCGGGCGGCAGCGGCATCCCCGCCCAGCCGGAGAACGACTTCGGCGCCGCCGCCGAGGAGACCGACTGCTTCATCACCCAGCAGTACCCCGGCAGCGGCGGGGCGGACAACAACGACGTGGACGGCGGACCCACCATCCTGACCTCGCCGGAGCTGAACCTGATGGGGTCGGACGCGGTGATCAGCTACGCCCGCTGGTTCTTCTGCAACGACCAGGGCGCCGGCGGCGAGGACACCCTGGTCACCCAGGTGACCAACGGCGGCCCCTGGGTGACGGTCGACCAGACCTTCGGCACGGGCGGCGCCTGGCAGGTGCACTCCTTCAAGGTCAGCGACCACGTCTCCCCCAACGAGTACGTGCGGGTCCGCTTCGTGGCCGACGACACGCCGAACAACTCGGTCACCGAGGCGGGCATCGACAACTTCACCGTCGCCCGGCTGGTCTGCACGGGCGAGTGCGAGACGCCGGCGGACTGCGACGACGGGCTGTTCTGCAACGGCCCGGAGAACTGCGTCCAGGGCACCTGCGAGCCGGGTGAGGCGCCCTGTGCCGGGCTCTGCGACGAGGAGCTTGACGCCTGCGTGGACTGCCTGGAGGACGCCGACTGCACCGACGGGCTGTTCTGCAACGGCGTGGAAACCTGCGACGGCGGCACCTGCCAGCCCGGTGGCGACCCCTGCCCGGGCAAGAGCTGCGACGAGACAACCGACACCTGCGTGGACTGTCTGGGCGACGCCGACTGCGACGACGGGCTGTTCTGCAACGGTGCCGAGACCTGCGAGCAGGGGAGCTGCCAGGCCGGCACCGCCCCCTGCCCCAACATCTGCGACGAGCAGTCCGACACCTGCGTGAACTGCCTGGAGGACGCGGACTGCGACGACGGCGTCTTCTGCAACGGCGCCGAGGTCTGCGACGGCGGCACCTGCGTGCCCGGCGGGGAGCCCTGCCCGGGGCAGTTGTGCGACGAGATCGGCGACACCTGCGGCCTGGCGCTGCAGCCCGCGCTGGGCGAGCCGCTGCCCGACCTGACCCCCGAGCAGCTCGAGCGTTTCAACGCGGGCCGGGCCCTGTTCGACAAGACCTTCAAGGACGAGGAGGGCCTGGGCCCCATCTTCAACCAGAACAGTTGTGCCTCCTGCCACAACAACGGGGCCGCCGGCGGCTCGGGCTCGATCTCCGTGGTTCGCTTCGGCTTCTCCGGGCAGGACGGCTTCGACCCGCTCGAGCACCTGGGCGGCTCGCTGCTCCAGGCCGAGGCCATCAGCGAGGAGTGCAGGGAGGTCGTCCCCGACGAGGCCAACATCACCGCCGAGCGGGCGACCCCCCCCACCTTCGGCGCCGGCCTGGTGGAGTCGATCCCCGACGACGACATCCTGGCCATCGCCTTCAACCAGCCGCTCGGCATCACCGGGCGGATCCACCTGGCCCCGGTGCTCGAGGATCCCGAGGGGCCGCTGAAGGTCGGCCGCTTCGGCTGGAAGTCGCAGCTTGCCACGGTGCTCTCCTTCTCCGCCGACGCCTCGCGCAACGAGATGGGCTTCACCAACCGCCTGCTGCCGACGGAGAACGCTCCCAACGGCGACGAGGACCTGCTGGCCCAGTGCGACACGGTGCCCGACCCGGAGGACGGGCCGGACGGCGAGGGCCTGGACTTCATCGACCGGGTGACCGACTTCCAGCGGTACCTGGCACCGCCACCGCAGACGCCCCGGTCGGGCATGCGGGGCGAGGAAGTGTTCGGCCTGGCGGGCTGTGCCGACTGCCACGTGGCCTCCTTCCAGACGGCCGAGAGCCCGGACCTCGAAGACGCCCTGCGGGCCAGGCCCCTCCAGCCGTACAGCGACTTCCTGATCCACGACATGGGCTTCCTGCTCGGCGACGGCATCGCCCAGGGCGACGCCGACACCACCGAGATGCGCACCACCCCGCTGTGGGGCCTGCGCGTGCGGGATCCGTTGCTCCACGACGGGCGCGTGGCCGGCGGCACCTTCGAGCAGCGCGTGCGCCAGGCGATCGACTGGCACGGCGTGCCGGGCAGCGAAGCGGCGGCGTCCCAGGCCGGGTTCGACGCCCTGCCACCAGCCGACCAGCAGGCCCTCATCGCCTTCCTGGATTCGCTGGGCAGACGCGAGTACGACCAGACCGGGGACGGGCTCGTTGACCTGGCGGATTACCACATCTTCGAGGATTGCCTCACGGGGCCCGGATCGGCGGCGTACACGCCCGATGACCCCTGCGCCATCTCCGACTGGGATCAGGACGGTGACGTGGACCTGGTGGATTACGCCGGGTTCCAGCTCGCCGGTATCGAGTCGCCCTAGGGGCCCGGGCAGCCCCGGCGCCCCACGCCAAACCAAACAGAACCGCGACCGTGAGGGAGCGGCACCCGGCGGAACCGCGCTCCCGCCGTGCCGGAGGATCAGCCCCCCACGACCCGGGCGGGCGGTCACCCGCGAGCACCGCCGCGCCGCCCCCAAACGCCCGGTAAACGGGTTTCCCGGATAAACCGGCTCCGTCCGCGACTGCCGCCCGCCGAACCGGCGAAACAGACCGCCGATTCTGGTAAGATGGGTTCTTCGAATCGAGGCGTCCGCCGACACTGCGGAGCGGCGACGCACGCCGCCGGGTCCGATCGAATCGGGCACCAGGGGGGCGCCGACCAGGGCACTTCTGAGCGAGGAGACGAAGCATGACCAGGCACAGGGGTGGTACCATCGCCGCGGGGTTTGTGGTGATCTGCATGGTTTTGACGACCGCGGCCGGCGGAGCCCTCTCCGCCGGAGACCCGCAGCCGCAGGAGCAGGTCGGCGACGGCCCGCCGGCCTGCAGCCCGGCGCTGCCCACCGCCCCGCCGGCGGTCGTGGTTCGCGGTGATTATGAGAGCGTGCAGGTCAACATCGACCCGTTCGGCAACAACATCCTGGGCGACGCCGCCAACGAGCCGTCCATCGCCGTGGATCCGCAGAACCCGCGGCGGATCGTGATCGGCTGGCGGCAGTTCGACAGCATCAGCTCCGACTTCCGCGAGGCGGGCTGGGCCTACAGCCACGACTCGGGCCGGACCTGGACCTTCCCGGGGGTGGCCGAGGAGGACGTCTTCCGCAGCGATCCGGTGCTGGGCGCCGACGCCGACGGCAACATCTTCTACTGCAGCCTGACCGCCGACGGCTGGGACTACTCCTGTCAGATGTTCAAGTCCGTGGACGGCGGCGTGTCCTGGAGCGGGCCCATCGAGGCCTACGGCGGCGACAAGGAGTGGATGGCCATCGACCGGACCGGCGGCATCGGTCACGGGAACATCTACACGGCGTGGGACTACGCGGGCTGCTGCGGGGACGACTGGTTCACGCGGTCGACCGACGGCGGGATGACCTACCTGCCGCCGGTGGAGATCCCCCTGCAGCCCATGTGGGGCACGGTGACCGTGGGTCCGGACGGGGCGGTCTACGTGGCCGGCCGGCGCTACGCGGACAACACCAAGTTCGTCTGCGCCCGGTCGTCCAACGCCCAGGATCCGGCGGCCATCCCCGAGTTCGACCAGGTGGAGCTGGTGGACATGGGCGGGGCCCTGGAGTACTACCTGCTGGACGGCCCCAACCCCGCCGGGCTGCTGGGGCAGGTCTGGATCGACGCGGATCACTCCGGCGGGCCCTACCACGGCACGCTCTACATGCTGGCACCCATCAACCCGCCGGGTGCCGATCCGCTGGACACCCACTTCACCCGCAGCACCGACGGCGGCCTGACCTGGGACCCGCCCAAGCGGATCAACGACGACCCGGGCGGCACCAACGCCTGGCAGTGGTACGGCACGCTGGCCGTGGCCCCCAACGGGCGGCTGCACGCCATCTTCAACGACACCCGCAACAGCGGCCAGGACAACATCTCCGAGCTGTTCTACTGCTCCTCGGACGACAGCGGCGCGACCTGGTCGGCGAACCTCCCGGTCAGCCCCTCCTTCGACAGCCACCTGGGCTGGCCCCAGCAGAACAAGATCGGCGACTACTACGACATGGTGGCCGACAACCTGGGCGTGAACATCGCCTATTCCGCGACCTTCAACGGCGAGGAGGACGTCTACTACCTGCGCATCGGCCCGCGGCTCGGCGAGTGCGACTACGACGGCGACCGCGACGTGGACCTGACCGACCTAGCCGCCTGGCCCGACTGCATGACCGGCCCCGGCCCCGCCGACCTGGGGTCCGGGTGCGAGGCCTTCGACACCGATTTCGACGCCGACGTCGACCTGCGGGATTTCGGGTACTTCCAGCGAGTCTACGGAGCCGACTGAACCGCACCGCGGCCATTAGGGCCGGGCGCCACCCGGAACCGCGATCCCGGCGCGCCGGGAGAGCGGCCGCAATGCGGGGCCATGCCCCGTGACCTGGCCGACCCGTTGCCTTGCGGTTGGTCTTCGGGCACAGTGGAGTTCGCGGTGCGTCATCGCGCAGGTCGCCCGCCCGAGCCCCGGTCGCAACGGGTCTTGTTCCGTTCGCGGCTCGTTTGGCTGCAGAGAACCTGGCTTTCACGGGATCTGGCACACACGGAGGATTGAACAGATGCACACCCGTCTCGAAGCACACGTCGCCCGCGTCCTGGCCGTCGCCCTGCTGGCAGCGCTGCCCGCCTCGGCGCAGCACCACCCGGGCGCGCTGCTGAGCGACATGGCCCCGGCCGACACCCTGGTTTATTTCGAGTGGGCCGGGCACGATCACCTGGCCGCCATGGGCGAGCAGACCTCCGCCTTCGGCAAGCTGATGGACGACCCGGAGTTCCAGCGAATGATCGGCGCCCTGGGCACCGCCATTCGGGCCGCGGCGCACCAGCAGTTCGGCGGCGACTCGAACGCCGCGGCGCTGGCCGAGGCCGGCATGGAGGTCGGCAGCCTGCTGTGGCAGAAAGGCGTGGCCGTCGCCCTGGTCGGCGTCGAGCAGGTCATGGCCTTCCCCGCGCCGCAGATTGTGCTGGCCGTCCGCGCCGGCGACGACGCCCCCGCGATCCGCGATCGCCTGGTGGCGCTGCTCGAGGCCAGGCCGATGTTCATCGGCCCGGTCGATGACGTGGTCCGCGGCGTCACCTTCCAGCGGTTCAACTGGTTCGTCCCGCTGCGGATCGGGCTGGTGGACGGCCTGCTGCTGATCACCGCGGGCGAGACCGCCGCGGAGACGGTGCTGGCGGTCAAGGCCCACGAGCGGGAAGCGCTGCGCGGCTCGCGGCAGTACGCCGTGATCCGCGAGCGCATCGGCGGGGCCCACCCGCTGGCGCTGCTCCACGTCAACGTGGCCGGCCTGATCGACCGGGCGCAGACCATCTTCGGCGCCATGACCGGCCAGGAGGGCTTCCCGCCGGAGGTGGCCGTCCTGCTGGAAGAAACCGGCATCGCCGGCGTGCAGTCCGTCACCCTGGCCGAGCAGATCATCGCCGGCGGGCACCGCCACACCATCTACGTGGCCGCCCCCAGCCCCCGCAAGGGCCTGCTGAAGCTGCGCGACGGCGCCCCCGTCACCGACCAGGACCTGATCGCCATCCCCTCCGATGCCAGCTTCGCGAAGGCGGTCAACCTCCGCCTGTCCGACGTGTACGCCGAGGGCATGCGGATCGTACGTTCCCTGGGCGAGGTGAAGCCGGAGATAGCCGGGGCCGTACAGGAGGCCATCGCCGCCGCCGAAAAGCGGATGGGCATGAAGATCGAGGAGGACATCCTGAACCTGTTCGGCGACGGCTGGGTGGTCTTCGACGCTCCCAGCAACGGCGCCCTGCTGGGCACCGGTCTGACCCTGGTGGTGGAGACCGAGGACCCGGCCAAAGTCAACCAGCTCATCCGGAAAGGGCTCGCGGCGTTCCAGGCCCAGGTCGAGGAGAACGCCGTTGCGGTCTCGAGCTACGAGCACGCCGGCCACAGGATCAACTGCATCACGCCCACCTCGATCCCCCTGCCGCTGGCACCCTCCTGGGCGTTCCACGACCAACGGCTGATCGTGGCGATGTACCCGCAGATCGTCGCCCAGACGGTGCACCGGCTGGCCTCGCCGGCGGCGGCCAGCCTGTCCATCCTGGAAAACCCCGACTTCGTCCGGGCCCGACGGATGCTGCCCGGCCGGTGCAGCACGATCGCCTACTTCGACACCCGGAGAGGCGTCGCCGACCTCTACGGGATCGCCCTGCCGCTGCTCACCGCGGCCTGCTCGGCCGCCCGGGGGGAGGATATCGACGTGGAGGTCTACGCCTGGCCGCGGCGGGAGGTGTTCACCCGCGACCTGTTCGGCGACGGCTGGGCGTGCAGCGCGGACGAGGGCGGGGTGCTGCTCACCGGGCACGGGCCCTGGCCGTTGCCCGTGCCGCCCGCGGCGGCCCTGGCCCCGGCCGTTCTGTTCGGCGGCACCGGTGGCTGGTTGCTGGGCAGTTCCAGAACCATCGAGTTCGGCACCCCGCCCACCGGGACCACCCCTCAGCCCACCGCGGATGCGTTGCGGCCCTACGCCCGGCTCACCCTGATCGCGACCTACGCCCGGCGCCACGCCCTGAAGCACGACGACGAGTTCCCGCCCGCCCTCCAGGCCCTCGTTGGCCCGGAGGGGCTGAGCGAGGAGAACATCGCCCTGGCGGCGGAGCACGGCGGCCCGTTCCGCTACATCGCCGGCCAGACGCTGAAGTCCGACCCGGACAACGTCCTGGTCTACTCCTACACGGCGGGCGAAGGTGGCTGGGTGCTGAGGGTCAACGGCATCGCCGAACAGCTCGACGAGTCCACGCTCCGCGCAGAGGTGGAGAAGACCCTGGGGAGTCTCGACTCGGCGGCATCGTTCGACCAGTACGACTCGCAACGGCAGAGGTGACCACGCGGGCGCGAGCCCTCACTCAGAGCACTCCCGGCGCGCCGGGACAAGCCTGGTGGCCGGCAGGGGCGACACCCTTCGCGGGCCCCGGTCTGCGGGTTTGCGCCGGGCGGCTCTGGCTGCGGCGCCCGCAGCCACCGAGACACCTTGAGCGGCTGGGCGGGGCCGCGGCGCCTGCCGCCGGGAACGGAGTGCCGTCATGGGACACTCCAATGACGCTCGTGTGTTCGCAGGAAGGGGTTGCCTGAACCGGGTCGGAGGTGCGGCTTCCCGGGCCCGGTAGGCGTATGCGGCCGCGAGGCCCAGGGCGAGGGCCAACGCCGCCACCAGCGTCGTCAGCCAGGGCCAGCCGGCACCCCGCCGATCGTCGGGGAACTCGGGAGTGACCGCCGGCTCGGCTCCGCCGGTGGCCGCCTGCTCGCGGATCGCCCGGCGGGCCAGCCGGGCCAGGTACGCCGCCAGGGCCGCCGTCGCCACCAGGCCGATGACCAGCAGCGCCCACCGGCCGGCATCCGGGGAGCGACCGGCAGAAGCCGCCCCCAGGCCTTCGTGTGAGACGTGCCCGATGTACGCGTAGAGGAACATGCCCGGCAGCATGGCCAGCGAGTTGGTGACCACCGTCGCCCGGAATCCGATCGGCGTCAGTCCGTAGAGGTAGTTCTGCAGGTTGTACGGGGCGGCGATGGAGAGCCGCACCAGGGCGACGATGCGCCAGCCGCTCACGCCGATGGCCCGGTCAATGGCGGCAAACGCCGGGTAGCGACCCAGCCGGCGGGCCAGGGCATCACGGGCCAGGTGGCGGGCGATCAGAAAGCCGACGGCCACGGCGACCGTCGACGCCAGCCAGGCGGTCAGCGTGCCCCAGACCAGGCCGAAGAGAAAGCCCGAGGTGATCGTCAGCAGGGAGCCGGGCACCATCAGCAGCCCGGCCACGACGTAGATCAGCCCGTAGACCACCGGACCCCAGACGCCCCGTTGGCCCAGCCAGCGCTCGAGAGCGCCGACGGCTCCGTCCACCGGCAGCAGCCGGAGCAGCGCCCACGCGGAAACCACCGCCACGCCGAGCGAGACCCAGCGGATACCGGGTGCCAGCCGCCGCGCCGCAATCACCGCGGCGGGCGTCCGCCGCGCGGCGAGTCCTGCCTTGCCGGTGGTGGAGGGCCTCGTCTCCTGCATCGAGTCTCCGAAGTCGACGCGCACCGCGCGTGTTTCCCAGGCCGGAGCACGGCGGGGCGCGCCGCCCCGTGTCCGTGCCGGCATCCGCCGGTTGAACAGGGCAATCCTACACGAATGACCGGCGGACGTCCGCCGTGGCGTGCGGGCCGGGCCCGGCGAACTGGATACCCGAACGCCCTGCCTCCCGGCACGTCGACTCGGCCGGACCGCTACGGTCCCATGAACAGCGCCTGGAACAGCGCGAAGTCGGCCAGGTCCACGTCGGTGTCGATGTCCAGGTCGGCACACAGGCAGACCGGTGGCACCGCGGTGTCCGGATCGGACAGGCACGCCTGACTGCGGCCGAAATCGTCCAGGTCGACGTCGTCGTCCCCGTCGCAGTCCCCGGGCGTGTCGAAAGCCAGGTGCCAGAGGATGGCCCGGTTGCACTGCACGCCGGTGCGGTGGGCGTAGCCGAACACCCAGATCCCGTCCCGATCGGTGTGGATCCCCTCCGTGGCCGACATGGTGTACTGGGTGGGCAACAGGGCGTGCAGATCGACCCGCTTCTCCACCGAGCCTGCCCACGCGTACGCCCGGTAGGTGTAGTAGGTGCCCTCCCCGGCGTAGGCCTGCCCCGCCTGGTGCACCCCGTCCGTCGCCCGGGCCTCAGAGAAGATGGATCCCGGCGGATTCAGATCGATCCAGGGCTCCGCCCGGCCGTGCCAGACGGCGGCATGTGCGTCCATGTAGGAGCCCACCTGCACCTCGACGCTGCCCACCTGCTGCTCACCGTCCGGCGAGATACCGACCGCGTAGGAGTTCTCCACGCCGTCTGCCGGGTGGAGGTCGACAAAGCTCTCCGGCGTGCCGCTCCATAGGGCGGCGTGGCTGTCACCGTAGATGTAGTCGTACAGCATATAGCCCACCTGCCGCTGGCCGTTGGTTCCAAGCGCCACCGAGAACTGCGAGCCGGCCGGATTGAGGTCGATGTGGCTCTCCGGCGTCTCGTGCCACAGGGCGGCGTGCGGTGGCGTGCCCGCCTTGACCGAGCCGACCTGCTGAGTGAGACCGGTGCCCGCCACGTCGGCGATGTCGTAGGCGTTCGACTCCGAAGCCCCGGTGGGCTGGAGGTCCACCGGTGTGCTCGAGAGGCCGGTCCACAGGGCGGCGTGATACGACAAGCCGCTGGGGAGAAAGGAACCGGCGTGCCGGGTGCCGGTGGTTCCGTTGATGTAGGAGTTGGACCCGCTCCCCGGCGGATGCAGATCCACCCAGTCGGTCGACGTCCCGGTCCACACGGCCGCATGGGGCTCGCTGCAGTCCGCGCCCACACGCACGCTGCCCACGTGCGTCCCCGCCAACGTATCCTCGCCGAAGGACCCCGACTTACCCGCCGGCGTGAGGTCGTACCAGACCCACTGGGCGTGGGCCATCGATCCGGTACCCGCCGTCATCACGAGCATGGTGCCGATGACGAGGGACATCCCGCCTCTTTGTTTCGTTGTTCTCATGGTTCCACTCCCCCAGACATGTGGTTGTGAGGAGCCGGCCCCGGTCCCTCCACGCAGCCCAAGTTTAACACTTCTGCCGCTGGGGATCTTCCCGTCGTTCTCAGAAGTCAGAGCGGGCCGGGCCGGTGGGTGTCTCCACGGTGGGGGCCGGCAGGGCGGGAGCGGGTCGTACGGTGGTGAACCCGCGGGGTGTGCAGATACGGTGGTTGTGATGTGCAGTGGTGCTGCCGGTGGCGGGTGATGACGCGGCGTGCGAGGCGATGCGTCCCCTACACGCTGGGCCGGCCGCGGAGGCCTTCGGGGATGGGCAGGGCCATCTGCCGGAGGATGGTGGGCATCACGTCGTAGAGGGTGAGGCCTTCGATCCGCCCGCGGGCCGGCAGGGAGGGGTGGGCGACGATGAAGACGCCGTCCTGGGCGTGGTTGGCGTCGTCGGTTCCGGGCTGGTCGTCGAAGTGGAAGAGGCCTTCGTGGCCGACCGTGCCGACGCTCCGCCAGCGGAGGTTGCCCAGCAGGACGATCAGGTCGGGCGGAATCCGCTCGATGCGGGGGTAGAGGTCCTGGGGGCGGTAGGCCCGCGTGCCCATGGGCTGGCCGTCGGGGTCGAGGAGGGCCTCGAGTTTGGTGGCGATTTCCGCGCGGACCTGCTCGTACTCGCCCGGGGGCACGGTCCCCTGCGGCTCGCGGCCCTGCACGTTCAGGAAACAGCCGGCGTAGTAGCCACCCTCGGCCCAGGCCGCCGTCCGCGGCCAGTCCACCAGCGACGATTCCAGGCGGCGGCCGGGTGGCAGGTCGTCGGTCGTCAGCCGCAGGTAGCCCTCGCGGCGCAGCCACTCGTTCAGGCGGAAGCCGCCCCGCATGCACTGGGCGCCGTGGTCGCTGACCACCCAGACGGCCGTGGTCTCCAGATCGAGTTCCCCCAGCAGCTCGCCGACCAGAACGTCCAGGTGCACCAGGTAGTCGTGGATGGCGTGCTCAAACGGGTTGCCGGCCCGGTAGCGGCGATGCTGCGGGTCCATGAACGACCAGAAGGCGTGGTGCATGCGGTCGAGCCCGATTTCCACCATCCAGAGCAGATCCCAGGGCTTGTGGTTGACCAGGTAGCGGACCACCCGGAAGCGGCGGTCGGTCATCTCGCGGATGGTGTCGAGGAGGGCCTGCCGGTCGGCCGTGCGGTAGTCGGGCACGTCGACCAGGTACTCGCCGACTAGGTTGCGGATCTCGTGCTTGAGCGCGGGCGGCCAGGTGTAGTCGCTCCTGGCCGCATCGGGCGTGAGGAAGCCGGCCACCAGATGCCCGGCCGGCGGGCGGACGATGGGGTAGGTGCCCGGAACGCCGACGACGATGGACTCCCTGCCGTGGCGACCCACCACGTCCCAGATGCGCGGTTCGCGGACCGCCGCCGAGGTGGCGATGTACTTGTTGTCGTAGGAGTAGTCCTTGCGGTTCTGGAAGCCGTAGATGCCCAGAGCACCGGGGTCCTGGCTGGAGGCCATGCAGCTCCAGGCCGGCACGGTCACCGGCGGGATGGAGCTGGTCAGCGGGCCGTAGGTGCCGCCGGCCATCAGCCGGCTCAGGTTGGGCAGCTCGCCGGCCCAGCGGTCGAACGTGAGAACCGGGTCGGCGCAGTCGAGGCCAAGAACGGCCACCTTCTCGATTCGGGCCATGGCAGGTGGGCTCCCCGCCCCTCTCCGACCCTCAGGTTGCCAGGGTCATCAGAACGACACGACTGCCGACAGCGCCCGTGCCACCGGCGGGGCGACCGTCCCGTCTCGTTTGCGGCGGACGCGGTGAACCGTCGCGGGCCAGGCGGCGTCAGGCCGGCTCAGCGATGGCCTGCCGGATGGCCTCGATGACGCGGTCGTGGACCCGGCCGTTGGTGGCCACCACCCCCTTGTTGTTCCGCAGGGTGCGGCCCAGGGAGAAGTCGAGGGCCTGGCCGTGGATGTCGGTCACCCGCCCGCCGGCTTCGGTGACCACCGCCCAGCCCGCGGCGTGGTCCCAGATCTTCTCCTCGTAGCCGGCCCGGGTCGGCAGTCGCAGGTAGATCGAGGCCTCGCCACGGGCGACCGCCGCGTATTTGCACTGGCTGTCGATCCGGATGGGAGGCACCGTCACACCCAGGATCTCCGCCACCTTGGCCGAGTCGGAGTGAGACGAATGGGCCGACTCGACCGACTCGCAGAACGCCGCCTCCGCGGGCTTGACCACCTCGGTGACCCGTATCGCCCGCCGCTCGGTACCGTCGATCGGCCGGCTGAAGGCGCCCTCGCCCCGCACCGCCACGAACACGCAGCCCGTCGGGCCGTCCGGCCGGTCGGGGTCCACCGGCAGGTTGGGGCATCCCAGCACCCCGAGCTGCACCTCGCCCCCCTCCAGCAGGGCCAGGGCCACGGCGTACTGCTCACCCCGCAGAAAGCCCTTGGTGCCGTCGATCGGGTCCAGCGTCCAGCACCGCCCTTCCACGCCCCCGGCGTGGGTGCCGCGGTCGATGGCGGCCAGGACCTGCTCCGCCGACAAAGCGGACTGCCTGGCCTGCACATGCCGCACCACCTTCTCCAGGGTCTCCGCGTTGGCGGGGTCGCGGAGCTGGGCCGCGTCCTCCTCACCCACCAGCGGGTCGCGGGGGAATGAGCCCGCCAGCCGGGCGCTGACCAGGGCCTGGGCCCCGAAGTCGGCCACGGTCACCGGTGAACGGTCCTTCTTGTCCAGGGTCTCGGCCGAAACCAGCGCCGCCTGCACTTCCCGGCACAGCCGGCAGGCCTCGATCACCGCCTCGACCGCAATGCGTTTTTCCGCGTCGTACACCACGTGTTTCTCCTGCCTGCAGGCTGTGCTCGACTCGGCGTTGCTCTCCGGTTGCCCGGCTCAGCGCAGCCCGGTCGTTTCCGCCCCCGCGGTTGGCTGAGGCGCCCAGAGTCACGGAACGGACCGGGCTCGGCAGCCGGTTGGGCCTCGCGCGGGCCGGGTCTCGCGGCTCGGTGGGCGGCATTAGCCGAGTTCCTCCGCCCGGTTGCGGTAGAGGGACGGGTCGACCACGCGGTGCATGGCCTCGGTGTCCAGGTCGCCGCCCAGAAACCCGTTGAGGGCCGCCACCGAGGGGCCGGCCTCCTGGGTGATCTCGTTGTAGTTGACGTCGAGGACCTTGAAGTTGGCGTGATCCTCCATCCACCGGTCCACCTGGCGCAACTGGGTTTCAAACGCCTGGCGGAGCTTCTCCGGATCGGCGTCGCCCCCCTGCTTGCCCAGCCGCTGGAGCATGATGTTCTGGGAACGAATGACCTCGTCCAGGTTTCGCCGCATGAAGACCACGCGGTACTCGCGGTTGAGCGGCAGGTCCAGCAGGAGGACGTGGACCATCTTGACGACCTTCCCCGGCGCCTGGGCCAGCCAGGAGGCGTCCTTCCGGGTGCGTTTGACGGCCTCGAACTCGTAGTAGCCCTTGGGGTTGTCCTCGTCCGCCTTGCGCACATGATCGGTCAGGGCGGGGATGCCGCCGGCGCTGATCATCTGCATCATCATGGAGGTCCCCGACCGGGGCAGGCCGGACACGATGGTGATGAAGTCCTTGGTCGTTGCCATGGGTCCCGTCGATCTCTGACTCGTTTCGCTCATTTCACCAACACGTCCCGACCACCGGTTTGCGCCGGGTCACGACAACCGCCGCGGGGAGCTGCTCCCCATCCTCCTCTCACGGCCCGCCGGGCGCGCCGCCCTCGGCTTCGTCGCCAGGGGGGCGGGAACCGCCGGGCAGAGCCGGCAGATGACGTTGCGCGGCGCCGAGCACACGCCGCACCGCCTCGGTGAGCCCGCACGCCAGGGTCACGCCCGCCGCCTGATCGTGCCCGCCACCGCCCAGCTCCCGGGCCAGCGACAGCACCGAGACCCCCGCCGCGCCGCGAAGGTTCACCCGGACCCTGCCCGGGACGCCCTCGCTGAGCAGCACGGCGACCTGCGCCCCCCGCAGCGAGCGGGGCACGTCGACCTGCTCGTCGATGTCCTCCGCCCGGCAGCCACAGGAGGCGAACTCCTCGCGGGCGACGGTGCTGTAGGCGATCCGTCCGTCGGCCGCCAGCCGCGTGTTGGCGTAGACCGTCCGCAGCAGCTCGAACTCCTGCAGGGCCTGGCTGCGGTACAGCCCCTCGCCGATGCGTACCACGTCGGCACCCCGGTCCACCAGGGCGGCGGCCACGCCCAGCGTCCCGGCGCTGGCGGTGGACACCGTGAAGGCCCGGGTGTCGGCGTGGATGCCGGCGTAGAGCACCGAGGCAATCTCCGGGGACATCCGGCGGCCGGACGCCACGATGGCCTGGTACACCAGTTCGGCCGTGCTGGAGGCCTGCGGCACGACCCAGTTGACCTCACCAAACCGGGTGTTGGTCTCGTGATGGTCGATGTTGAGCACCGGCCGCCCGTCGCTCCAGCTCTCCGGCACGCCGGAGCCCAGGTTGCAGCGTGGTTTGGCCGCGGTGTCCACCACGACAAAGCCGTCCGCGGCGGGCAGGGCTTCCGGCCCCACCACCCGGGCGGCGGTCATCTCCACCAGGAATGCCAGGCGCTGGGAGACGGAACCCTCCGGCAGGCAGACACCGGGCCGTTCCGCCGGGGGCGCCGGCCAGGTCGCGGCCACCGCCAGCATCGAACCCAGACAATCGGCGTCCGGCGTGACGTGGCCGATGACCACCGGCCGTTCGAGTCCCGCCAACGCCCTGATCAGTTGCCGCGGAACCATCGCTGAGGTCGCTGCTCGGCCGCGGGCGCCGCCGTGAACCGTATCCCCGGGCGCCGCAACCGGCCGCAGGCGTCCGCCGTCCTACTGCTTCATCGCCTCGATCAGGATGTCCGCCACCTCCGGGCGGGTGAACTCCGCAGGCGGCCGCTCTCCCCGCTTGAGCATCTCCCGGACTTTCGTACCCGACAGGAAGATCTGGTCGCCCTCGATCTTCGGGAACGTCTTGCCGCTCACCATGCAGCCGGCCTTCTTGGACCAGGCGGCGTGCTCGAACTTCAGCGGGGTGATCTTCAGGCCGCCCTCCGGCAGCTCATCGAAGATCTTCTGAGCGTCGTAGGTGCCGTAGTAATCACCCACGCCCGCGTGGTCCCGCCCCACGATGAAGTGGCTGCAGCCGTAGTTCTGGCGGTAGATGGAGTGCAGAATCGCCTCCCGCGGACCCGCGTAGCGCATCGCGGCGGGCATGATCGACAGCATGGTGTGGTCGGGATGGTAGTATTTCTCGATCAGCACCATGTAGCACTTCATCCGCACCTCGCCCGGGATATCCCCCTCCTTGGTGGCCCCCATCAACGGGTGGATCAGCAGCCCGTCGGTGATCTCCTGGGCGCACTTGGTGAGGTACTCGTGGGCCCGGTGGATGGGGTTGCGGGTCTGGAAGGCCACGACCGTCTTCCAGCCGCGCCGCTCGAACTCCGCCCGGGTCATGGCCGGGGTGAGCCGATGCTCGGTGTACAGGGGCTCGTGCCGCGGAACGGCTACCTCGATCGGACCTGCCAGACAGGTGTCGCCCTCTTCCATCAGGACCTTGACGCCCGGATGGGCGCCGTCCTCGGTGCCGTAGGCCTTGCCGGCCTGTTTGCGCTTGTCCTGCTTGTACTTCTCCTCCACCGTCAGGTGACCCAGAAACCTGTCCTGATCGTCGGTCAGGGCAACCTTCTGGCCCACCGAGACCTTCCCGGCCGTGGCGTCGTCCACCGCGCAGGTGATGGGGATGGGAAACACGATGCCGTTGGTCAAGGTCATGCTGTCGCACACGGCGTGGTAGTCCGCCTCGCCCATGAATCCGGCCAGCGGACTCATCGCCCCGACGGCGATCATCTCCAGGTCGCACTGCTGCCGTTCGGTAAGTCGGATCGCCACCGCGGAGGGATCCTGGGTGAGCCCCTCGCGAACGCAGTTCACCAGCTTCCCCCCGTGAGGATCGACGATGTGTTTGTCAGCCATGCACGAGCTTCCTTTCCAGTACGCGTTTACATGAGTGCGGTCTGCGAGTGTCTTTACGCGCAGGTGGGCCAGAATAGGCCGTTTCTCCGGGCTTTGCAACTACCGAGCATGAGGTGCCCCGGACGACATCCCCCACTCGGCAGCCGGCGGCACGGCGGCACAAGCAGCCTGCGCAGGGGTGCTGAGATTGGCGGCACCCACCCCTTCGGCGGCGGACCCGCGCAGAGATTCCCCGCGTCAAACCCTTTTCCGCAAAAGGGATACAGCCCTGCTCTGCGCACGGATGCGTGCAAGGGAAGTGTAGACGGCCCAGGCAGGGCCCCGCCCGGTCGCCGCCGACAGAGCCGGCGATCCTTACGGTATGACCGCAAGACACCCCACCGCCGGGAGGCACTCCGTCGCGGTGGGCTGCCGGGAAGGCGGTCGGCCCCGCCGAGTCGCCCGGGCCTGGTCGCGCCGAGCTAGTGCTTCGCCGGGCTGACCAGCATGACCATGCGGCCGCCCTGCATCATCGCCCGGCGCTCGATGCGGACCTTGTCCCCCAGGATGCCGAGGATCGAGTCGAAGATGTCCAGGCCGATCTCCTGGTGAGCCCGCTCACGGCCCCGGAAGAGCATGGTGAACTGGACCTTGTGCCCCTCGCCCAGGAACCTCAGCGCCCGGTTGATCTTGATCTGCCGGTCGTTCGCATCGGTCTTGGGCCGGAGCCGCACCTCCTTGACCAGTTGTTCGTGAGCGGTTTGGCCCTTCTGCTTCTTCTTCTGCTTGTACTTGAACTTGCCGTAATCCATGATCCGGCAGACGGGGGGGCGTTCCTGAGGAGCCACCTCCACCAAGTCCAAGCCCTGATCGCGGGCCATCCGCTTCGCCTCTTCGATCGGCACGATCCCACGCTGGCCGTTGTCGGCGTCGATCAGCCGGATCGGCGAATACCGAATCTCATCGTTGAGTCTGACCGATTTCGCTATGGGCAATCACCCACCTCTCTGGATAGAAAAAACACACACCCCGCGTCCTGGGCCCGCGAACGGGCGGCCGGAGCGGTCAGGCACTCTGACGCACGTCCTTCTTGCCCTTGGTCTCGATCTCGATGCGGCACCATTCCAGGAACTTGGCCAGGGGGTAGGTGCCCAGCATTTTGCCTTCGCGATCGTTGACGTTAACGGCCTGCTCGGCGGCTTCCTGAGCCCCCACCACCAGGATGTAGGGGATCTTCTGGTTGCGCAGCCGGTGCTTCTTGGGCCCGATCTTGTCGCTGGAGGTATCCAGTTCGCACCTGAGGCCGAACTCGGCGCAGCGGGCGTAGACCTCGCGGGCGTAGACCTCGCTCTTCTCGCTGACGGTGGCCACGGCCACCTGCACGGGGGCCAGCCACAGCGGGAAAGCGCCGGCGAAATGCTCGATGAGGATGCCGACGAAGCGCTCCATGCTGCCGAACGGCGCCCGGTGGATCATGATCGGCCGGTGCGGGCGGTTGTCGGCCCCCACGTAGGTCAGGTCGAAACGCTCGGGCAGGTTGTAGTCCACCTGCACGGTGCCGAGCTGCCACTCCCGGTTGATGCAGTCGCGGACCAGAAAGTCGATCTTCGGCCCGTAGAAGGCGGCCTCACCCACCTCCTCGCAGTAGTCCAGCCCCATCCGCTCGGCGATCCGCCGCAGGACCGCCTCGGCGTGGTCCCAGAGCTCGGTGCCGCCGACGTACTTGTCGGAACTGCGGTCGCCCAGCCCCAGCCGCACCCGGTAGTTGTGGAACTCCAGGGTGTGCAGCACGAGCTGGGTGAGTTCGACGGTGACGCTCAGTTCGGCCTCGATCTGCTCGGGCGTGCAGAACAGGTGGGCGTCGTCCTGGGTGAAGGCCCGGACGCGGATCATGCCGTTGAGCTCGCCGCTCTGCTCGTAGCGGTAGACGGTGCCGAACTCGGCGAAGCGGACCGGCAGATCCCGGTAGCTGCGGGGCACCGACTTGTAGATGTGCACGTGGTGCGGGCAGTTCATGGGCTTGAGCAGGAAGCCCTCCTCGTGCAGGAGCTCGCGGTCGGCGGCGGCGGCGACCTCCTCGAACGGGCCGTCGGGGTCGAGGCCCTCGATGTCGCCCCACACCTCCTGGACCATCACGGCCATGGCCCGCACCCGGTGGGCGGCGTGTTGGCGCTCGTCCCCCACCAGGTCCTTGGACCGCTGGGCCATGTGCCTGAGCCCCAGGAGGACCTTGCCCCGGTCGGTCTCGTAGAGAGCCGGGAACTGGGAGTCCTCGTAGTAGGGATAGTGCCCGCTGGTACGGAACAGCTCGAGCCGCCCGATGTTGGGCGAGTACACCGGCTGGTAGCCCCGCTTGAGCATCTCGGCCATCAGGAAGCGTTCGAGCAGCATCCGCACGATCGCCCCCTTGGGCTGCCAGAGGACCATGCCGCTGCCCACCTCCTGGCTGATGGTGAACAGCCCCAGCTCCCTGCCCAGGAGGCGGTGGTCACGTTTGCGGGCCTCTTCCAGCCGCTTGAGATGCTCCTTGAGGGTTTTCCGGTTGAAGAAGGCGGTCCCGTACACCCGCTGGAGGGGCCGCTCGTTGACGTCGCCGCGGTAGTACGAACCGCTGATCTGCTGGACCTTGAAGGCGCCGATGGCGCCGGTGGTGGGCACGTGGGGCCCCCGGCAGAGGTCGTCGAAGCCGGCGTTGTCGCCTTCGCCGGTCTTGTAGAAGCTGAGCAGGTCGCCCAGGGCGCGCTGGGCGTTCTCGATCTTGTAGCGGTTGCCCTCGGCCTCGAGCTTGCTCATGGCGTCGCAGCGCGGCATCTCGTAGCGGACGAAGGGCCGATTCTCGGCGATGATGCGGGCCATCTCGGCCTCGATGGCCTCGAAATCCTCAGGGGTGATGGCCCGGTCCAGGTCGATGTCGTAGTAGAAGCCGTCCTCGAGCGGGGGCCCGTAGACCAGCTTCGTCTCGGGGAAGAGGTTGCAGACGGCCTCGGCCATGACGTGGGCGGCGGAGTGCCGCAGAACCTCCAGGGCGGGCACCGAGGAGTCGTCGCGGGTAAGAATCTCGAGCCGGCACCCTTCCGGCAGGGGCTGGTCGGCGTCGATGGTCTCGGTGCGCCCGTTGACGGTGATGCGTCCGGCCACGGTGTCCCGTCGCAGTCGCTCGCCGATTCGGGCGGCCACGTCGAAGGTGGTGGCCCCGGCGTCGACCTCCATCTGGGATCCGTCGGGCAGGGTGATGTTCAGAACTCTGCTCCGTATGCTCCGTACCCAGGCCGGCGCCCACACCGGCGCCAGCCAAAACAAAAGACGGCCTCGAGCCCGGCGACGCACCTGCAACCCTCACCCGGCCATGTCGACCCTCGGCGAGGCATACCTTAGCATGTGCAGCGCGTCATCGACTCTTTGCCGTCATCAATGGCACCGATCGGCCTGTTCCGCGGGACTCGGACTTGTCCGCTGTTCCCCGGTGAGGTCCGTAAACCACTGTTAATATAGCACAAGGCCAGGGGCGGTCAAGCGAGACTGCGCGGCCTGGAGAGCCCGCACAAGCCCCCGCCCGGGTCCGGCACCCGTCGCCCCTGCGGGGACCGGGGCTCCGGCGAGGCCTGTTTCCCATGCCACCACAGGCCGAGTCGCCGCCCGGCGGCTACGCCCCTCCGCCGAACAGGTTCCCGATCAGGGCATTGGCCAGGCCGGAGAAAAACGTCGCCAGAAGCCCGGCAATGACCGAGAGAAACTCGGTGCTGGTCACGTACCCGGCGATGTCGAGCTGCGCCAGGGCGCCGGCCGGCACCAGGGCAGCCAAACTGAGCATCGTTTCGTACATTCAGGGATTCTCCCGTGTCTTTGACCGCGTCGGGCCGGATTATACTCCGGTACTGCCGGCCGACCAACCCCATGTTGCCGGGCCCGTCGCCCGCAAGTAGGATCGCGCCATGGCGAGGGCGGCAGGCGATTCCCGGCGGCGAATGCGCACCCTCCTGGCCGTGGCCGCTCTGGCCACCGCGGTGCGGGTGGCGTACCTCGCCACCGCCGCCGACGATCCCTCCCTCAGTCACCCGATCCTGGACTGCGCCATCTACGACGCCCTCGCCCGCGACCTGGCCCGCGGCGACAATCCCTGGCACGAACCCTACACGGTCCCGCCGCTGTATCCATACCTGCTGGCGGGGATCCACGCCCTCTCCGGGGGCAGCATCCTCGCCGCCCGGCTCTTCCAGGCACTCCTGGGCGGTGTGGCCTGCGTGGTTACCTGCCTGCTGGGCTGGCGACTGTTCGACCGGAAGGTGGGAGTGGCGGCGGGCGTGATCACGGCACTCTACGGCCCGCTGGTGTTCTACGACGTGCGGCTGCTCACGTCGGTGCTGGTGGTCCTGCTGCACCTGCTGGCCCTGCTGGCGACCGTCCGGGCGGTGGACCGGCCCGGCTGGCATCGCTGGCTGCTGTGCGGGCTGGCCGTCGGCGTGGCCGCACTGGCCCGCCCCACGACGTGGCCGTTCTTCCTGCTGGTCGTGGTGGCCTGGATCCTGGTGAGCACCGCACGCCGCCGCCGCTGGGGCCCCGGCCTGGCCGCACTCGCCTGCCTCATCCTGGGCACCCTCCTCCCCATCGCCCCGGTGACCGCCCGCAACCACGCCGTGTCCGGCGAGTTCGTGCCCATCAGCACCCTGGGCGGGATGAACCTGTACATCGGCAACAACCCCGACGCAGCCGACACCATCGCCATCCGGCCAGGTGCCGCCTGGCGGGATCTCGCCCGGCAGCCCCACGCCGAGGGCGTGGTCACGCGGGCCGGGGCCGACCGGTACTACCTGCGGCAGGTGCAGGCCTTCATACGCCAGCAGCCCGGCGCCTTCCTGGCCGGCCTGGCCCGCAAGGCCCGGCTCTTCTTCAACGCCCGGGAGGTGCCCCGGGTCCTCGACCCACACGTGCACCGCGAGTTCTCCGGCGTGTTGCGGGTGCTGCTGTGGCGGGTCGGGCCGTTCGAGTTCCCCTTCGGCGTGCTGCTCCCGCTGGGCGTGCTGGGCTTCGCTGTCTGCCTGAAAGGCCCGCCCGGCCGAGCGGTTCTGTTGGCCTACGTCGCGGCGGTGGCCCTGTCGGTGATCGCCTTCTTCAACGCCAGCCGCTACCGGCTCCCCATCGTGCCCGTGCTGGCCTTGTTCGCGGCCGCCGGCGTGTGCTGGCTGGCGCAATGCGTCTCCCAGCGACGGTGGCGGCAGGTGGGCTTCGGCGGGCTGCTCGTGCTGATCGCGGGACTCGCGGCGAACTGGCCGGTGACCGCACCGTCGGACGCGGTCGACTTCCGGGCGGAGTTCCACCTGGATCTCGGCCGGCGGTTGCTGCTGGAGGGTGATCTGGCGGGGGCGGAACGGGCCGGCCGGGCGGCGCTCACGGTGGCACCCGAATCCGTGGCAGCGTACCAACTGGCCAGCCACATAGCCTTGAGGTCAGGGCACAACGCGGACGCTCGGCGACACGCCGAGAAGGCCGTGGAGTTGGCTCCGCAGCGGTCGACCGGCTACCGGGTGCTGGCGGCCGCCCACGAGGCGGCCGGATCGGTCCAGGCGGCCCTGGATGCACTGCGTCAGGCTGTCGCGGTCGATCCGAGCGACCCCGATGCCCACGGCCACCTGGCCAAGGCGCTGGCGGGTCGCGGCGACTACCGCGCAGCCATCGGGCATTATCGCGAAGCGCTCCGCTACCAGACCGACCCGTCCGCGTACCATCAGGACGTGCTCGCTCTGACCGGCCTGCTGGTCCGCGAGAAGCGGTACGCCGAGGCGATCGCCCTTCTGGCACGCCCCGACCGGCGGAACGATCAGCCGGGCATCATCGACGAACTCGCCTGGCTTCTGGCAACCGTACCGGAGGATGACTTGCGCGACGGTCAACGCGCCGTGGCACTCGCGGAAGACCTGGTCCGCCGGAGCGGGCAGTCCAACCCCGTGTATCTCGACACGCTGGCGGCCGCGTACGCCTGCGCCGGGCGATTCGCAGACGCGACCCGAACCGCCCGGCGGGCCGCGGCACTCGCCCGCAGCCAGGGTCACCGCGGCTACGGGGCCCACATCGATGCCCGCGGGGCGCGGTATCGACAGGAAGAGCCCTGCCGGCGACCCCAGCGCTAGCGAACCCGGTTTACAGTACCACGTTAAGCCCGGGGGCCAGGACTCGCTCGCCCCAACCGCCCCCGGCGCCCGGAGGCCGATCCGCACTGCAGCGGTGCCTCCACGCCGACGCCCCGAGCCATCGCCCCCGCCTCGACCCCGCAGCCCCGTCAAGCCCCGCCCGCGCCATCGCCGATACGAGTATGGGACGATGTACGTGCTGGCAGTCATCCTGGCACGGGCGGGGTCCAAGGGCCTGCCCGACAAGTGCGTTCGCCCGCTGCTCGGGCGGCCGGTGATCGAATACACCTTCGATCACGCTCTGGCCGCCACCGCTGTCGACAACGTCCTGCTGACCACTGACTCCGAGCCCGCCAAGACCCTGGCCCGGGCTCGTGGAATCACCGTCATCGACCGCCCCCCCGAGCTGGCCATCGACACCGCCACTGTCGACGACGCCGCCCGCCATGCGGTCCGCACCTTCGAAACAGCCGGCAACCGCTCCGTCGACTTCGTCGTGTTGCTCTACGGCAACATCCCGGTGCGGGCGAATGGCATCGTGGACCGTTGCGTGCGGCACCTGATCGAGACCGCAGCCGACTCGGTGCGCACCGTCGCCCCGGTCACCAAGCAACACCCCGACTGGGTTCATCGGTTGGACGGCGACCGCATGACCCAGTTCCGCACCAACAGCGTGTATCGCCGCCAGGACCTCGAGGCGCTGTACTACCACGATGGCGCCGTCGCCGCCGTCACTCGGGCCGCGCTGATGGCCGCCCCGCGCTGGCAGGGCGATTTCCAGGGTTTCCTCGGGGATGATCGCCGGGCGGTCATCCAGGAACCCGAGGACAGCGTGGACATCGACGGCCCCGTGGACTTCCATCTGGCCGAAGCCCTGCTCCGGGCCAGCGGCGCCGCCCCGGGTCATCAGCAGCCCGCCGGCACCCCGCCCGACATCACCATTGGACCGCGCACCATCGGCCCGCAGCACCCCGTCTACGTCATCGCCGAGGCGGGGGTGAATCACAACGGCTCGCTCCAGACCGCGCTCGCCATGGTGGATGCTGCCGCCGCCGCGGGTGCCGACGCCGTCAAGTTCCAGGCCTTCACCGCCGACACCCTGGTCACCGCCGCCGCCCCCGCGGCCGCGTATCAGCGCGCCCGGACCGGGGCGATCACGCAGCGTGAGATGCTCCGCCGCCTGGAGCTGGCCCCCGGCGACTTCTCCGCCCTCCGCGACCGCTGCCAGAAGAAGAACGTGGAGTTCCTGGCCACGCCCTTCAGCCGGTATGATCTGGAGGTGCTGCTCCGCCTGGGCGTCTCGGCCGTCAAGCTCGCCTCCACCGACCTGAACAACGTGCCGCTCGCCGAAGCCGCCGCCCGAACCGGGCTGCCGCTCATCGTCTCGACGGGCGCCGCCAACGCGGAGGAGATCACCTCGGCCGTGCAGCGTCTGCGGCAGTGGGATGCCGCCCGCCGCACGGTCCTGCTGCACTGCGTCAGCAGTTATCCGACCAGGTGGCACGAGGCCAACCTCGGCGCCGTCGGCGAGTTGCGGCGGCGCTTCGGCCTGCACGGCGGGTACAGCGACCACACCACCTCCGACCTCACCGGCGCCCTGGCCGTCGCTGCCGGCGCCCGCGTGCTGGAGAAGCACTTCACACTGGACCGCAAGACGGCCGGACCGGACCACGCCATGTCGCTCGAGCCCAGCCAGCTCGCCCGCTACATCGAGGGCGCCCGGCAGGCCGAGGCGGCCCTGGGCAGCGGATCGCTCGACCCCGCCGAATCCGAGCAGGAGGTCCGCCGTCTGGCCCGCAAGAGCCTGGTCGCCGCCCGCCCCATCGCGGCCGGAGAAATCCTCACCGCCGAGCTGATCGCCGCCAAGCGCCCCGGCGGCGGCGTCGACCCCGCCCAGATCGATCGCTTCCTTGGCAGGCGGGCGGTCGGCCCCATCCCCACCGACACCCCGCTTACCCCGGAGATGGTGCAGTGAACACCCGGGGCCCGCGCCGCGTCGCCGTGGTCACCGGGACCCGGGCCGAGTACGGCCTGCTGCACACGGTGATGAGTGCCATTAGGCGGCACCCCAGGCTCGAACTCCAGGTGGTGGCCACCGGCATGCACCTGCTCGAGACGTTCGGGCATACGGTCGACGACATCGTCGCGGACGGCTGGACGGTCGACGCCCGGGTCCGCATGCAATTCGGCAAGGACGAGCCACTCGATCAGTCCCTCGGCCTCGCCCGGGGTATCGTCGGTCTGGCCCGCTTCTTCCACGAGCGCAGCACGCAGATCGTGGTCGTGCTGGGCGACCGCATCGAGGCCATGGCTGCCGCGCTGGCGGCCACCACCACCGGACGGATCCTCGCCCACCTCCACGGCGGCGACGTCGCCCCAGGCGACTTCGACGAGGGACTCCGCCACGCCATCACCAAGCTCGCCCACCTTCACTTTGCCGCCACCGCCCAGGCCGCCCGTCGAATCGTGCGCCTGGGGGAACGACGCGATCTGGTTCACAACGTGGGTGCCCCGGGTCTGGACCACCTCCTCGAAACGCTCCGCGACCCGGCTCAACGCCAGCCGCTCGATCCGCCGTCGGCCCTGGTGGTCCAGCACCCCTCGGGGCGGCCGGCGGAGCGGGAACGGCGAACCATGAGGGCCATCCTGCGGGCCGTCGAGGACGCCGGCCTCAAGCCGATCGTCATCTACCCCAACACCGACCGGGGCCATGCCGGGATCCTGACGGCCATCGAGGCGGCTCGGAAACGACCGCGGAACCGTTCCCTCCGCATCGAGCGCAGTGTGCCGCGGGACGAGTACCTGCGTCTGCTGGCGGGGGCCCGCGTGCTGGTGGGCAACTCCTCGAGCGGAATCATCGAAGCCGCCTCGGCAGGGACGCCCGCTGTCAACGTGGGCGACCGCCAGGCGGGCCGCCAGCGCAGCGGCCGCTCCGTCGTCGACTGCGGGGAGACCTTCGAAGCCATCCGGACCGCCATCGCCGCCGCCCTCCGCCGCCGCCCCCGCTTCGCAGGCAGGACCTGCTACGGCGACGGTCACGCCGGAGCACGCGTCGCCGACCTCCTCGCCCGCACGCCGATCGACGACGAGCTGCGGCGCAAGCGCATTACCTATTGAGAGAGGGGCGGTCAGCTTTCAGTTGTCAGCTATCAGCTTTCAACCGCCGGCTTCCGGGGCGAGGCCGTTGGCTGTCGGCACGGGCGTGTCGGTCGGGCGAGGTTTGCGCGGACCCATCGTTGCGGGGGGGTGTTCCGGCAGCGGTGCGATGGGGTGGCGGGCCCGATCGCCTTCAGGACTGGGTCAGGTCGGTCTGGGTCAGCACCTCGAACTTCTTGCTCCGCAGAACGTTGACCGCGGTGTCCGGGTTGTCGGTCTGGATGGCCAGCGCCGCGGAGCCGCGCGGGCGGACCAGCAGCGGGTAGGTGTACCCGATGTTCACCTCCCCGGCCATCAGCGCCGCCCAGGTGTGCAGCAACCCCCGCTTGCCGTGCGGGAGGCTGACCACCACCAGTTCCGTCTCGCTGACCGCGAAGCCGCCGCTGCGGAACATGGCGTCCGCCTCGTCCGGTTCGTTCACGATGGTGCGGATGATGGCGCAGTCGCCCGAATTCACCACCGAGACGGCCAGGATGCGGATGTCCGTCTGCTCCAGCAGCCTGGTGATCTGGAGCAACTGCCCGACGCGGTTCTCGATGAACACCGAGAGCTGCCGTACGGTCGGGTGATCGTGGGCTTCGGCGGTTTCAAAGGGTTCGAGTGACATGAGCAGGTACTGTATCGGCGGCAACGCAGGGCGGCAACAGCAAGCTCCGCAACTGCCGGGCACCGCGGTCGGATGCCATTTTCGCAGCACCGCAGCCTGTCAGGATGGCAGCCGGCCGCGGGCCCGCGGCAGGCCGGGACATGCAACCTATTAGCTCCAAGGATCTTACAGCTCCGACCGGCAACCGGAGGGTGCTGGCATTGCTGATGCTTCGGGGACAGGCGGTCTCTCGCGCGCCTGCGGCGCGGCGGCCCTGGCAACTTAGGAGATGCGCGAATGTCCAAGATCATAGGTATCGACCTGGGAACGACCAACTCGGTGGTCGCCGTCATGGAGGGCGACACCCCCAAGGTGCTCACCAACGCTCAGGGCTCGCGGCTGACGCCGTCGGTCGTGGCCATCACCGACAAGGGGGACCGCCTGGTGGGTCAGACCGCCCGCAACCAGCAGGTGACCAACCCCGAGAACACCATCTTCTCGATCAAGCGGTTCATGGGCCGGCGGCACAACGAGGTCAGCTCGGAGGAGAAGATCGTGCCCTATAAGGTGGTGGGCGGGCCCGAGGAGCTGGTCCGCGTGGACATCCGGGACAAGACCTACGCCCCGCCGCAGATCTCCGCCATGATCCTCCAGGACCTCAAGAAGACGGCGGAGGACTACCTCGGCGAGAAGGTGGACCGGGCGGTGATCACCGTCCCGGCGTACTTCAACGATTCGCAGCGCAAGGCGACCAAGGAAGCCGGGGAGATCGCCGGTCTGAAGGTGGAGCGCATCATCAACGAGCCCACCGCGGCCGCCCTGGCCTACGGGCTCGACAAGCAGAAGGAGGAGCGCATCGCCGTCTTCGATCTGGGCGGCGGCACCTTCGACATCTCCATCCTGGAGATCGACCCCGAGATCGGCACCTTCGAGGTCAAGAGCACCAGCGGCGACGGGCACCTGGGCGGCGACGACTACGACGAGGAGCTGATCAACCACGTCTCCGAGGAGTTCCGCAAGAAGGAGGGCATCGACCTGCGGCAGGACGCCATGGCCCTGCAGCGGCTCAAGGAGGCCTGCGAGAAGGCCAAGTGCGAACTCTCCACGGTGATGGAGACCACCATCAACCTGCCGTTCATCACCGCCAGCGCCGCCGGGCCCAAGCACCTGCAGCAGACGGTGACCCGCAGCAAGTTCGAGCAGCTCACCGAGCAGCTCACCGAGCGGTGCCGGGGGCCGGTGATGGAGGCCCTGCAGGCGGCCAAGCTGGCCCCGTCCGACATTGACGAGGTGGTGCTGGTCGGCGGCTCCACGCGGATGCCCGCCGTGCAGGCCCTGGCCAAGGAGATCTTCGGCAAGGAGCCCAACCGGAGCATCAACCCCGACGAGGTGGTGGCGGTCGGCGCCGCGATTCAGGGCGGCGTGATGGCCGGCGACCTGAAGGAGATGGCCCTGCTGGACGTGACGCCGCTGACCCTGGGCGTCGAGACGCTGGGGGCCAAGATGACGCCGCTGATCCAGGCCAACACGACCATCCCCACGTCGAAGACGGAGACGTTCTCGACGGCCACCGACGGGCAGACCGAGGTGACCATCCACGTGCTCCAGGGCAACCGGCCCATGGCCGCCCACAACCGCACCCTGGGCCAGTTCAACCTGACCGGCATCGCCCCTGCCCCGCGGGGCATTCCCCAGATCGACGTGACCTTCGACATCGACGCCAACGGCATCCTCAAGGTCAGCGCCAAGGACAAGGCCACCGGCAAGGAGCAGTCCATCCGCATCGAGGGCAGTTCCGGCCTGTCCAAGGACGAGATCGACAAGATGAAGAAGGAGGCCGCCGAGCACGCCGCCGAGGACGCCAAGCACGTCGAGCTCATCGACGCCCGCAACCAGGCCGAGCAGCCCGCCCACGAGACCGAGAAGCAGCTCAAGACCCACGGCGAGAAGATCCCCGCCGACGAACGCGGCAAGGTCGAGCAGGCCGTCACCCACCTCCGCGAGGTGGCCAAGGGCGACGACGCCGACGCCATCAAGAAGGCCGGCGAGAGCCTGATGGAGGCCGCCCAGACCATCGGCAAGATCGTCTACGAGGAGGCCGCCAAGCAGGCCGCCGCCTCCGGCGCCGCCCCCGGCGCGGAAGCGGGCGGACCGCAGCCCTCCGGCGACCAGCCGCCCAAGGACGACGACGTCATCGACGCCGACTTCGAGGTGAAGGATTCGAAGTAACGCGGCCGGTGCCGGGCGACCACAGCGGTGTACTACTCAATCCGGGTCGCCTCGCTGCGGGCGAAGATGATCAGGGAGCCAACGCCGGCCACCGATCGCGTATGCCCCGCAGGAGCACCACGACAATAGCCCAGCGATTCATCGCTGGGTACGCGGTGCTCAGTGTGGGGTGCCAGTCCCGCAGGGACGGATGAAAAGCGGGCGTATGGACCCCTCAGCCGTCCCTGCGGGACTAATCGATGGTCGAGCGGGACCGCCCCAGCCAGGAATGGCTGGGCTACTTCCATGCTGCCCCTACGGGACGCCTGGCACCGCCCCAGGTGCCGGCCTGGGTTGCGGGCGAGGCCCGCACCGGGGCACAGGTCTGCAGCCTGTGTCTGAGCTGTATCGCCGGTGTCCAACGAGTGTAACCGCTGTCGGCAAAGGGCCACAGGCCAACGACGCCTTCGCCGTGAAGACCTCGAAGGATACAACCCCACGCTTCAGCGGTCAGCCAAACGGAGGTTCCAGGACAAGCCCCGAGATCGAGGTCCTCGGAGCGTTGTACTGTGAGAACGATTACCCCTCTGACCGGCTCCTCCGCGACCCGCGACTCATGGAGGCGCTCACGCGGGAGTTCAGTCTGCGATGTGGGAGCGCCTACACACCGGAAGAGGTGGGCGACGAGCTGATGCGCCTGCGCAAGAACAAGGCGGGGACCGGCGGACTCCCGAGGATCGGACGGTCCTTCGGCGACCCGAAGTTCCGGCCGGAGGCCGCGTAGTCTCGCTGACCGCGGAACGAGGCACGGTGCACCGCGCGCAGCCCCTGCGACTCGGGCCAACGGCTGCCGCCTATGGGCCGGGTGGGGCGCCCGCGGCAGGGAGCGGGTCTAATCGATAGATGTCCTGCAACGGGTCCGCCGCGCCGCCCTGCACGGAGCCCTGCGCTTCGCGCAAAAGGCTCGTGACCAGATGGACGCGGATGACCTGACGCACGGGGACGTGGCCGAGTCGATCGTCAACGCCTTGGTCATCGACAAGGTCATCCGGTCCCGCAGCCCGGTTCACGGCCGGGCCCGGGAGAGGCTTTACATCATCAAGGGACTCACCTATGGCGGCACGCTCGTCCACACGAAAGGCAAGACCGCCCAGGAAGCAGGCCGCGAAGTCTTCCATGTCCTCGTCTCCGCGAAGATCGCCACCTACGCCGAAGGAACCTGAGCATTTGACCACCTGTGTCATGTGCGGTGCCCGCGGCGTGGAGCGTTGCAGCGTCTCGGTCACGCTGCGCAGTGGCGTGACGGTCAGGGGGAGCGAGGCCGAGGCCTGCCCGGCCTGTGGCGAGACCTACTTCGATCCGGCGGCCATGGAGCACCTTGAGGCTGCGCGACGGACATGGAAGGCCGAGCCGCACCGCTCAGGCCGTCGCGGCACGAGGACGTGATGTAAGCCGGTCTTGCGGCGGCACCCCAACGGTAGGCGCACAGCTCTGGAGCGGCGACCTGAACACGGAGGGCCGCACCTGCCAGGAAGAGCTCAACTCGGAGCGCCGGGCGGGTCGGCAAGGAGCCGGGCGATGAGGACCAACGCGGTCGCCGCCCGGTGGAGGGGGCCGTTACGAAGGCGGACGACGTAGCCGAACACGGCCGGGTTCGACCAGGACCACGCAGCCGGTCAGGCGGTCCAGCGCCAGTTCGCGTATGGAATCCTCGACAAAGCGGTTGACCTCGAGCGGGCCGAAGGTGCGCGGGCGAAAGAGGACGATTCCGGGATGGCTGCCCGGTGCGTACTTCCGCAGGTCGGCCAGTCCGACGTCGAGGGTCAGGAGCATCCGTCCTTCGGTCCTCGCCGCTTCCGCAACGACCGGATCGGGCTCGGAGAGCAGCCCTTGATCCGCCACCGTCTGTACGTCATGCCCGAGGGCGGACAAGGGGGCCTTCAGATGCCGCGAGAGGTTCTCGTCGAGCTTGAGCCGACTCATGTGCTGGCGAGCTTCCAGATGTTCTCGCGGGCCAGTTCCGCACCGTAGGCGGCGGCGGCGAGGACGTCCTCACGGGCCAGGTTGGGGTAATGATCGATGATCTGCTCGGGCGTCAGGCCCTCCGCAAGGGCGTCAAGCACGATGGCCACGTAGATGCGCGTGCCACGGATGCAGGGGTTGCCTCCGCAGACATTGGGATCCACACTGATGCGCGCCGACAGCGGCTCCGTCGTCATGATAAGCACCTCATAGTGTATGATGAGCCCGCCATCGGAGAAAAGCAAGCTCTTCGCGGCGAGGGACAGGGGGGCGCCAAGCCCGGACGACATGCTTCATGCGCAGCGTGTGAGGCAGGCAAGGTCGCCGGATGGGACGCTGGCCGCTGCGCACGTCGGTGGCCGCCTTGCTTCCTCCACCGAGCTGCAAGACTCAATCACCGGCCGGCCGATGACCCGTCGATCGGTTCCGCGCGGGTGATGTGGAGCAGGGCGTGGTTCACGAATCGTTCGAACAGCGGCTCGGGGCTGTCTGCGGCCGGGATGCCCACCAGCACCGTGGAACGGCCGACCATGGCCAGCTCCGGGTGCCGCACATCGAACGTGGCTCCGTCCGACAGGTAGAGGCGGAACGGTTCGAACGGGCGCCGGCGCAGGAGTTCGAGGATGTCCTTCGGTCGCATGTCGCTGGGTCTTTCTGAAACGGTCGTTGGATGATACGCCCTGCCTTAGGCCGCGGACAATCCCGCGCATACGGTGTCGACCAGCGAGCGGCGGGGTCCCTCCCCGCCGTGCTCTTCGGGCGGAGCCGTTCGCATGCCGACGAGCGCCGGGGTCAACCCGGCGGCTACGGGTGATCGAACGCCACGCTGAAGGCCGCGAAATCCGCCAGGTCGATGTCGGCGTCGGGGTCGAAGCGCATCATGGCGCAACCCGGCGCGGGCGGTCCGGCGGTCGGGCCGGTGAAACACGCCTGGAAGTGGTGGAAGTCGTCGAGGTCGACGTCGGCGTCGCAGTCGGCGTCGCCGAGGGCGCAGACGACGGCGAACTCGATGGTGGCCGGTCCGCCGGCCAGGCCGTCGCCCGACGGCAGCGAGTCGGGATCCAGCGGATCGGCGATCTCGCCGTCGAGCTGCTGGCCGCTGTCGACGGCCGTCAGCGCGTCGCTCACCGCCAGCGTGTAGTCGTCCGGCGGCAGCACGTCCGCGGCGGTCAGCGTGACCGTGTTCGCGCCGGCGTCGTAGGCATAGCTCACCGCCACCGGCCCGCCCGCCGCCCCGACCAGCGAGTAGTGTGATGCGCCCGTGGACACATCCGTGTGGAAGGTCACGCTGACCGTGTCCGTGCCCCCTTCGACGAGCTGCACCACCTCGCCCGGGGCGGGACCGGTCTCGACGATCTTCGGCGGACCCGGCACGTAATCGATCAAGACCCGGTTGCTCCACAGGATCCACGCGTCCGGATCGAACTCGACGCTCGCCGGCGGGGCTTCGAGCGGGATGACGAAGTGCTCGGGATCGGCGTCGTTGAAGATCGCGTGCGTCTGGCCGTCCACCCGGATGTCGACCGGCATGGCGAACCGCTGGATGGAGGTCGACTGGGCCTGGTCCACGTGGAGCAGCAGGTAGTCCCGGCCCTGCACCTGGGCGTGCTCCCAGCCCCACTTGTAGAGCGGGGCGTACTCGCCGTAGACCCACTCGTCGAAGAACCAGTCCAGGTCGCCTCCGGGATGGAACAGCTCGCAGACCTCCTGGAACTGCTGCGTGGTCACTCCGCTGAAGGCGTACATGGCCCGGTAGGTGCGCAGCATGTCGAAGAAGGTGTCGCTGCCCAGCACGTGCCGCAGCATGTGCAGCACCCAGGCGGCCTTCTTGTAGCTGGTGTTGCCGTCGTAGATGTCGGTGAAGCTGCCCAGCTCGTCCTCGGTGACGTAGACCGTTCCGCCGCCGAGGTACTTCTTGGTGGCCATCTTGGCCTTGAGGGCCGGCAGGCCGCTGCTGCCCGGCTTGAACTCGGCCCAGAGGGCCTCGGTGTAGGTGGCGAAGCCCTCGTTGAGCCAGGTGTCGTGCCAGGTCTGGCAGGTGATCAGGTCGCCCCACCACTGGTGGCTGAGTTCGTGGGCGGTGATGTACTCGCTGAAGGTGCCCTGGCCGGTGAAGGTCTGGTGCTCCATGCCCCCGCCGAAGCCGAACTCGTAGATGCCGTACTTCTCGTCCACGAAGGGGTACTCGCCGAAGAGGTCGCGGTAGGTGTAGAGCATCTCCAGGACCTTCTCCCAGGCCGCCCGGTTGGTGGGGTTGTCGTGCTCGGGGTAGATGTAGAACAGCACGGGCATGGCCCCGCCGGCCAGCGGGAGGTAGTCCTGCGACCAGGTGTTGTAGTTGGTTGCCGAGAAGAACACCAGGTAGGGCGCGATGGGGTACTCGCTCGCCCAGCGGTGGCGTTTGCGGTCGCCCGAGAGCGGGTCCACGCCCTTCAGGACACCGTTGGAGGCGACCACCATTTCGGCCGGGGCGGTGAGGGCCAGCTCGAGGGTGAACTTGTCTCCGTTGTCGCCGGGATCGCCGAGATCGCCGTCCTTGACCGGCCACCAGGTGAAGGAGAAGTGCGGGGCACTCATGGTGGAGACGATGTCCTGGCCGGCGTGGCTGTCGAACTCGATCGAGCCGTAGCCCAGCGAGATGGCGTGGCCGCTGTACTCGATGGTCAGGGTGAAGACCTCGTCCATGGTGTAGGTGCGGTCGAGGGTCACCACGCGGGTGGTGACCCCGAGGATGTCCACGTCCACGGGCGTCGTGCCGTTGATCACGGCGCTGGTGATCTGGAAGTGGCTGCGCAGCCGGAAGGTGAACTGGGTGAGGGCGTCGGACTTGCTCTGCACGGTCAGGGTGTTGCTGCCGGCCAGGTTGACGTATTCATCGGGCAGCACCTCGATGTGCAGGTCGCAGTGCAGCAGGTCGGTGTCCTCGGAGGGCTCGCGCAGGCCGGCGGCCACCTGGGCGGCGTACTCGGCCCGCTGCCGCTCCCACCCCTGCCGGGCGTGGAAACGCCGGGCCGCGGTTCGGGCGTGCCCGCACAGCGGCAGCGGGCGCTCCACGGTCGGATCGTCCTGCTGGGCGAGCAGCGGGGTCCCGGAGGAGCAGGCGGCCAGCGTCCCTCCCCAAACACAGAGCAGAACGGACCGGACGCGGTGGAAGAGGATGCCTTTCATCTCGGAGTCCCTCCTGGTCGGACGGCAACGCGGAGTCACGGGCGGGGAGGTGCCCGCCGGTTTCCGGCGGTGGGTCGGCCGGGACACGCGGGCAGGCGGCGCCCCGGCTATCATCATACCCATTGATGAGCAGGAGTTTAAGTCGCGCCGCCGCCGGTGGAGGCGCCGGCCCGCGGCTCCACCGCCCGGCGGCGCCTCCACGGGAACCGATCAGTGGTGCTTTGCGTTGCCGCGCCGGCCACCCTCCATGCCGATTCCTGCTTGACATCCGAGCCCGGATCTAGTCCCATAAACAGCGCAGGTCTCCCGCCGCCGGATGAACCGGCGGCACCCTTCACGGCGAGAGAGGGAGAGTGATCGGCCCGCGGCTGCGGTGGAGCGCGCGTGGGCGCGCTGTGTCGTGCGCGGCGGTTGGCGTGCGGGGAGCTGTGCGCACGCCGAACCACTTCGACGTCCGTCCACAGAGCGGCTGGGGGATGAGTTCGAGCGAAAGGAGGAAGAGCTGATGAAGAGGAAGGGGCTTCTCGTCCTGGCTGTAACGATCGCGTTGGCCGTCACCACGGCCAACGCGGAGTTCATGTCGGGCTTCGAACCGCCGACGTACACGGGGTCCGCCGACGGAACGGTGTTGACCGGGCAGGACGGCTACTACCTGCCCGACGCCTCCAGTCCCAGCACGGACTGGTACGTGCACACCTACGCCGGCAACCCGCTGGGGATTCCGGCCAATCCGGGCGGCGGCGAACTCTTCGCGGCCGGCACGGGCCTGGGCGACGGCAGCTACGCCCGTGCCCAGCGGACCGAGGCGGGCACCTGGGGCGACGGCACGGGAATCTGGAAGGCGTCGTACGACATCTGCATCGCGTATCTGGGTGATCCACCGTCGGCCCAGAACATCGGCAGCTTCTCCAGCCAGCCGTCGGACGATCCGTACAACCCGGATCACTCGTCGTTCATCGCCCTGGCCCAGTGGTCGGATCCGGATCTGGCCACCAACTGGGACGCCAACTACCTGATCTACGATGCGTCCGGGGCCTACGTCTACCCAGCCGTACCCGACGATCCGGCCTTCCAGGGTCTGGATCTGTACAAGTGGTATCGCTGGACAACGACGATGGACATGGCCACCAACGCCATCATCGAGATCGGCAGCGAGGACCTGGAGAGCGGCGACACGGCCGCCTGGGAGCCGGACGGCTGGTACCTGGGCGGCGGAGCGGCCGGCGGGCTGCCCGCGTGCGACGGCTTCCGGCTGTTCGCCGGCGGCGGTGCCTACGGCAACACGGTCGCCTTTGACAACATCGCGCTGGTGCCCGAGCCGGCCGCGCTCGCCCTCCTGCTGCTGGGCGGCGTTGCGGGCCTTCGCCGCCGCTAGACCGCCGGAACGTCGGTACTCTGAAATCACTCCAACCCGGAGGAGGGACGCCGGTCTCCGGCGTCCCTGTTTCCTGCGCCCGTCATGACTGACGCGCGCACGAAGGCGGCACGGTCGGGCAGCCGCCCGGCCGTGCCGCCGTTCAGGTCAGTTCAAACGCCCGAAGACTACTCCACGACGTACCACATGATCTGGTCGATGTTGATCTGCCAGGGGAACAGGGTCACCGGACCGTTGGCCTTCCAGGTGAACTGCCCCATGATCTCCATCGTCGCCGGATCGACGAACCGTGCCGGGTCATCGGTGACGGGGATCGTGAACTCGGTGTCCATCGGCTTGGCGTAGCCGGTGTCGATCTCCACCCAGGCGTCGGCCGTGTAGTCCCACAGCTCGATCTTCTGCGTCAGACCGACCGTCGTCGCGTGGGCCTCCAGCTTCACCACCAGCTCGCTCGGCGCCGCCACGGGGGACTCGCCCATCACCTTCAGCCAGACGGGCGGCTCGGCCGAGCTGACCACGAAACCGAGCTCCACCTCCAGCCGCTCGTCGTCGCTGTAGACCAGCTCCTCGAGCCCGCCGTCCATCAGCTCGCCGCGGATGATCTCGAAGTCCGTCGGTGGGCAGGGCACACCCGGCTCGTCCGGGGCCACGCCCCAGATCTCCACGTCGTCGATGTTCCAGCCCGAGTAGGCGTAGGCCCCGCTGCTGCCCACCTTGTGGCCCCAGCGGAGGTACAGCGTCTCGGCGCCGTCCGCCTCCGCGGCGATGTCGTAGACCTGCTCCGACCACTTGTTCTCGGCGATCTCACTGGAGCCGTTGTCCCAGATCTCCTTCCAGCTCGACCCGTCCGTGGAGATCTCCAGCGTCGCGTAGACGTACGACTGGTAGTCGGTGTTCAGCCAGCGCTGGAAGTGCAGGCTCACCTCGGTCACGTCCGAGCAGTCGATCGCTCCGCTGGTCAGGTACATCCACGACCCGACCGAGGTCGAGTAGTCCCCCGCCAGGTTGATGCCGTAGACGTTGTCGCCCGTGGCCCCGCTGGTCGGGTCGGCGTAGCCGTGCGAGTAGCCGCCCTGGCCCTGCGGCTTGCCGAACTGCCACTCGCCGTTCATGGTCCAGCCGGGATCCTCGTCGAAGTCGTAGGTGTACACCGGCTGGGGCACGCCCACGGTCAGGGCCACCGCCCGCGTCGCGTCGCCCACGTGGGTGGTGGTGTTCACGAAGCTGACCTCGTCCTCGTAGAAGCCCTTGGGCAGACCGGCCGCCGTCTCGTTGATCGAGACGGTCACCTCCACCATGCCGCCCGCCGGGATCGTCCCGCTGGTGTCGCTCAGGTCGATCCAGGTGGCGCTCTTGGAGACGGTGAAGTCCAGCGGAGTCGGGTCGTAGTTGATCAGCTCGTAGGTGATGGAGTCGGGCGTGAACGGCCCGCCCTTGGGACCCTCGGCGGTCAGCCCGGAGCCCGGCTTGACCTTCATGCCCTCCGGCGGCGCGGTCGTGCCCACGATCCGCAGCGAGGGATCCCCGAAAATGGTCCAGTAGTTGAACTCGTTGACCCCGTCGCCGCCGTACTGCTCCATCATCGAGCAGGAGCCGGCGAAGCACAGCCCGCCGTAGGTGACGTAGGGCTCGTCCTGATTGGTGTACAGGTCGATGTACTCGTCCTGCATCTGCATGGGCGGGGCCCAGGACTGGCTGATGGTCGAGCCGTAGAAGCC
>Ga0180432_10000617_pt1 | contig 59184 bp, 46 predicted proteins | sample SS_ome_10_FD_132414 | JGI IMG/M metagenome (GOLD analysis project Ga0180432, IMG submission 132414) | Hypersaline lake sediment archaeal communities from the Salton Sea, California, USA - SS_1_MS_2 metaG | ecosystem: Environmental > Aquatic > Non-marine Saline and Alkaline > Hypersaline >... | reverse complement strand
CGCGGCGGCGGCATGGGCGGCGGCGGCGGCATGGGACGCGGCGGCGGCATGGGTCGCGGCGGCGGCATGGGTCGCGGCGGCGGCATGGGTCGCGGCGGCGGCATGGGTCGCGGCGGCGGCATGGGCGGCGGTGGCGGCATGGGTGGCGCCGGAGCCTGGGGCACGCCTCCTCCCGGAACGCCTCCCCCGCCTCCCCCGCCTTCTCCGCCTCCACCGTCAGGGACGCGGGAAGAGGAGCTCGCGGCGCTTCAGGCCCAGGCCCAGTCGCTCGCCGAACAGCTCCAGGCGATCCAGAACCGGATGCAGCAGATCGAGAAAGCGCCCGGCCCCCGGACGGCCCGTCTCGTGGCTTCCGTGGATCCCGAGGCCTGCGTGGCCTGCGGGTCCTGCCTTCGGGTCTGCCCGACGGGTTCCGTCACGCTGAACGATCACGCTCATGTCGACCCCAGAACCTGCACGGGATGCGGATCCTGCGTTGCCGAATGCCCGGAAGGGGCCATCTCGCTGAAAAAGGCGTGAGGGCTGGTTTTCCATGAGGATGCATACATGAGTGACGACGCGATCCACGCAGATCCCCCCCGCTGCGCGCGGTGCGAGCACCGGCAATGCTACGCCGGCGAGGACTGCTTCGGGACCGCGGGGGATCACCGGGACCTCTATCGAACCGACGCGGCCCTTTCCCGGCTTCACGAGGCGGCGACCGCCATCGAGGCCCGCCACTATGGAAAGGCGCCCCGCCTGCAGGAAATCATCTACTTCGCGAGAGAAATGGGAGCGGAAAAGATCGGGCTGGCGTTCTGCATCGGGCTCGCGGCCGAGGCGAAGATCATCGACGAGATCCTCGCCGAGGCGTTCGACGTGATCTCCGTCTGCTGCAAGGCCTGCGGCATCCCGAAAAAGGACTACGGGCTGGAACAGCTCAGGCCCGAAAAGCCGAACGAGGTCATGTGCAATCCCGCCGGTCAGGCCGACCTGATGAACCGGGCGGGATGCGACCTGAACGTCGTCTGCGGGCTCTGCGTGGGCCACGACGCGATCTTCTCCAAGGTCTCGGAAGCCCCCGTGACCACGCTCATCGCCAAGGACCGGGTCCTGGCCCACAATCCGGCCGGCGCCCTCTACTGCCGGTACGTGCGGAGGAAGATCGACGCGGGAGCGGGGGCCTCGTAGAGACGAAGGCGGTCTATTTCCTGCTGCAATCTCCAATCTGAAATCCCTTTCCAAGACCCATGGCAGAGCCTGCAAGACAAGCGCGTGCCTTCGGACCCGTCCCTTCACGGCGGCTGGGGCGTTCCCTGGGCGTGGACCTGATCCCTTTCAAGACCTGCACTTTCGACTGCGTCTACTGCCAGCTCGGCCGCACCACGCGAAAGACCGCCGAGCGAGAGGAATGGGTCCCGACCGAGGAGGTCCTCGAGGACGTCCGCGCGAAACTGGACGCGGAACCCGACTACATCACGCTCTCCGGCTCGGGAGAGCCCACCCTGCACGCGCGGTTCGGCGAGATCCTCGACGCGATCAAGGACATGACCTCCGTGCCCACCGCCGTCCTCACGAACAGCTCTCTCATGACGTCTCCCGACGTACGGTCCGCCCTCGCCTCCGCCGATCTCATCGTGCCGTCCCTGGACGCACCCGATCCGGCGATCTTCGAGAAAGTGAACCGGCCCCATCCTTCCGTCCGGTTCCAGAGCATGGTGGAAAGCCTCATCGAATTCTCGAAAGGGTTCAAGGGCGAGATCTGGCTCGAGATCTTCCTGCTGGAAGGCATGAACACCGCCCCCGAAGCCGTCGAGGCCATGGCCGCGATTGCGCGCCGGATCGGCCCGGACCGCATCCAGCTGAACACGGTCTCCCGGCCGCCGGCGGAAGCCTTCGCGAAACCCGTCCCCTTCGAGGCGATGCAGGCCATCGCGCGACGATTCGGGGACCGCGCAGAGGTCGTCGCCGACTTCCGCGGCGTTCACGAAAGGCTGGAATTCACCGCCCGCCGCGAGGACGTGCTCTCCATGCTCCAGCGGCGCCCCTGCACGGTGGAGGACCTCGCCTCGGGTCTGGCCATGCACGTCAACGAGGTCGTCAAGTACGTGGAAGAACTCTCCGCGGAGGGGAAGATTTCCGCCGAGGACGCCGGCGGGAAACCCTACTGGACCGCGCGCCCCTGACCGATGTTCCTGGCCACGGAAAAACGGGGGGGGAAAGCACCCTCTCCCACATTCCTCCTCAGTCCAAAGTCAAAAGTCCAAGGTGCGATATTCCTTCGCCTTTCGACCTTCGCCCCTCTCTGAGCCCTCTGATTCCTCTGTGTTCCATGGCTTGCGTCACGTGCCTGGAACTGGCGTCCGGATATACCGAATACGTAGGATCCGATAGTATGGAAGGATCCATAACCCACTAATATGGTAGGGAATAAGAAAACCGAGTGGAAACTTTCTCCGTAATATTTTCGGCCGAAAAAGGAACCAAAAGGCCATACACGGTGGGTCTCGATCCCTAGCCGGACCCGGTCCGGGTCCGGAGGCGAATCCTTTTTTTCGACGGAAAACCATGAGACGTAGACGGAGCGTATTCTTCGCCGGCCGATGAGCGGCGTTTCCCGGCGCCCGGCGTCCGGGCGCAAGGAAATTGCGTGCGGGAAGGCCCTTGTCGGTGCGGCATGGAGGCCGGAACCCTCCGGCGGATTGACGCCGGATCTCCTTCCTCTCTCCCTCCGATCCGTCCTTCCCCTCGCCCGCTCCTCCTCGAACCGGCCATCGCCGTGCATGCACCCCGCGGTCGATCCCGCGGTGCATGGTACATTCCAGGCGCGCATTGGAGGGGAGGACCATGCACGAATCGATTCCAAGCGTACGAAAACGTTCGTGGGTTTCCAGGGGCGGTGTCTCGTTCATTCTCGTGCTGATGTTCGTGGCGGGCAGTGCGGTCTCGAGGGCCGGGGAACCGGAGGGGGCGTCTCCCGCGTCGAAGGCCACGGCCGTCGATCCCGCGTCTTCGCCGTCACCGGAAGGGAAGGCGAAGGCGGAAGCGAAAAGCGATCCGTCCTACCTGTCTCTCGGCAAGGGCTTCGAGATCCGTCTCTACGGTCACCTGCGGCTGGACGGAGCGTGGGACGACGCGGAGACGAACAACGGCAACACGGCGATGTGGGTGAAGCGCGACCAGGACAAGGAAGAGCTGAACCTCACGCCGCGCCACACGCGCATCGGCCTCGACTTCAAGGGTCCGAAGACGTTCGGGGTGTCGCCGACGGGAAAGATCGAGGTCGACTTCTACGGCAAGGGCAGCAACAGCGAGGTGCTGGAGAACCTCAGGCTCCGTCACGCCTTCCTGAAGTTCGACCTGGGGAGTGGCTTCTCCCTGCTGGCGGGCCAGTGGTTCGACCTTCACGGCCGTTTGTTCATGCGGACGCTGAACACGGCGGTGGGCTGGAACCATGGAAACCTGTGCTTCCGCCGGCCGCAGGTGCGGCTGAGCGAGAAGATCGCGCTGGGGAAAAAGGCGTCGATCCTCGCGGAGGCGGGCCTCGCCCGGGCGATCGGGAAGATGAACGGCGGCGACCTCGACGGCGCCGACCCCAAGAACGACGACGGCGAGGACGCCGCGCGCCCGGACGTGCAGCTCAACGTGACGCTGTCGTTTCCCTCTCCCGGGGGGGGAAAGAAGCCGGTGCAGCTGATGTTCGGCGGTCACTACGGCCAGGAGCACCTGAAGACGGTGCCCCGGTTCATCGAGAGCTGGTCCTGGGTGGCGGGTCTCGCGTTTCCGCTGGGGAAGGTTTTCCGTCTGGAGGGCGAGGTCTGGATGGGTTCCGACATCGACGCCTACCGCGGGGGGATCAACCAGGGCTACAACGCCGCGAAGGATCGGGAAGTGTTGAGCCGGGGCGGTTTCCTGCAGGCGGTGGTGGGGCCGCTCGGGCCGCTCACGCTTGCGACCGGCGCCGGCGTGGACGACCCGCACAACAGTCACGTCCCTACGAACAAGCCGAGTCTCAACCGTTCCTTCTTCGCGAACGCGAAGCTCCGGGTCTGCAAGGGGGGATGGATCGGCCTGGAATTCCAGCGGTTCTGGACGGAATACCGGCGATCCGACACCGCCATGAGCAACCGGATCCAGGTGACGTTCTACCTGAAGTACTGAGACGCCGTTTTTTCCACGCCGTGGAGGATCGACACCGATGAAACGCATCATGAAGGGTCCGGCATTCGCTTTTCTCCTTTCGATCGCCTGCCTGGCGGGGTGCTCCAAGAACGGGGTCGAGGGGGACCCGGCGGGATCGGAGGTGCCCGTGTTGAAGGTGGGGCACGTCGGGCACGACCACCAGATCGCGCTGTTCGTGGCGGCCCTGGAAGCGGACGCCTTCCGGGAGACGTACGGCGTCTGGCTGAGGGAGAAGAAGCCCCGCGAGGTGTACGATCTCGTGGAGGCGGGGGAGACGCTGGCGGAGCTCCACGTGATCAAGGTCGGCGGGGGCTCCCGGATGCCCGCGGCCATGGAGCGAGGCGAGATCGACGTGGGGTACGGCGGCGTCGCGGCCGTGGCCTTCTTCCGGGACAAGGGGAATCCCTTCAAGATCCTCTGCCCGCTCCACACGGAGGGCGACATGCTGGTGGTGTCCCCCGATCTGCCGGTGACCGACTGGCGCTCCTTCGTGGAACACGTGAAACGTTCCGCGAAGCCGGTGACGATCGGCTACAAGGCGCCGGTGGCCGTGGCCAAGTTGATCTTCATGCGCGCCCTGAAGGAGGAAGGGATCTCCTACCGCGTCCAGGGGGAGGGGGAGGCCGATGAGGCGGGAGGCGGCGCCGTGGAGCTCGTGAACCTCCAGGGGGGAAAGAACATGGTGCCGAGCCTCGCCTCGGGGGCGGTCGACGGCTTCGTGATGAACCAGCCCCAGGTGAGCATGGCCGTGGCCAAGGGCGTGGGCAAGGTCGTGGCGGACCTCTCGGACCTTCCTCCCCGGGGACAATGGAAGGACCACCCCTGCTGCTGCATCGCCTCGACGGCGAGCGTCATCGAGAAGCACGCCGCCGCCCTGAAGGCCCTGATGAAGCTGACGCTGGTGGCGACCCGCTACATCAACGAGGACAAGAGGCGCGCCGCCCGGCTCGCCTCGAAATGGACCAAGGTCCCCCTCGAGGTGGAGCAGGAGAGCGTGCCCTCGATCGTCTACCTGGCGCGGTTCACAAAGCGCTACAAGGAGGGCCTGAACACCTGGGCCGAGATCATGAACGAGATCGGCAAGTTCACCGGCGACCTGGAGGGGAAGACCGGCGAGGCCTTCTTCGATCTCACGTGCGATCCTACTCTGCTCGAGAAGGCCGCTTCCGAGCTCGAGGAGAAGGGGGGCTAGGAAAGGGGCAATGGGATGTTCGTGGATTCATGTCGGGGAACCTGATGCCGGCCCTGTTTCTTTTCGAGAGAACCGTTGCCAGCACGTGACGCAAGTCCTGGAACACAGAGGGATCAGAGGAATCAGGGGGCGCAGAGAGGGCCGAAGTTCGAAAGGCGAAGAAATCGTGCACCTTGGACCCTGGACTTTGGACCGCGGGATCGTTGATCATGGAGAAGAGCATGAACCGGAAACGATGGCATGAGCGGATCCCCGTCCGGGTGCTCCTCGGGGTGGTCCTTCCCGGCGTCCTTCTGGGCGCCTGGCACCTCGCCAGCCTCGGGGAGGGCGCCGTCATTCCCTCCATCCGCGAGGTCGCCGACGTGATCCTGCATCCCCTGCGCGATCCCCCGAACCTCGATTCGCGCCCTTTGCTCCAGAGCGTCGGCATCAGCGTCCTCCGCGTCCTGATCGGGTTCGCGGCCGCGGCGCTCACGGCCGTTCCGCTCGGCGTGCTGGTGGGGTACTCGGCCGTGGCCGACCGGATCGTCTCGCCGCTGGTGGAGGTCTTCCGGCCCATCTGCCCCATCGCCTGGCTTCCGGTCGCGATCCTCCTCTTCGGATTCTCCTCGGCGGGCAGCCTGGTCTGGGGGGACGAGGCGTGGCGCCACGATCTCGCTTCCCAGCTCCAGCTGGCCATGGCCTTCATCATCTGGTGGGGCGCCTTCTTCCCCATCTTCCTGAACACGGTGGCCGGCGTGAGGGGGGTGCGGTCCCTCCACCTCGAAGCCGCCCGGACGCTCGGCGCGGGCCCCCGGCAGATCTTCTTCAAGGTCATGCTGCCCGCCTCGCTTCCCTCCATCATGACGGGCCTTCGCGTCGGCATGGGGCTGGCCTGGATGGTGATCATCGCGGCCGAGATCTTCCCGGGCGCCCGGGCGGGGCTGGGCTACATGATCGTCACGGCCCACCAGGTGGCCCAGTACGAGTACGCCTTCGCCTCCATCCTCATCATCGGCGTGATCGGCCTGGCCATCAACGAGGTGATGCTCTTCCTCTCGAACCGGGTGAGCTGGTGGGAGGGACTGGAACGCTGACGGCCCGTCCTGCGCGTCCGGGGAGCGGGACCTGGCAATCCCGGAGAAAAAGACATGGACATCGGAAGCAAAATCGGGTTGAAACGGGGGAAAGCCCGGGTCCCCGCATTCGCATCGGGACAACGGATGAACCGCATCTTTTCGCTGGACGGCGTCAGCAAGGTCTTCGTCACCGAGGACGGACGCGAGGTTCGCGCCCTCGACGACGTCTCCCTCGCCGGCGCGACGGGAGAGTTCCTCTGCCTTCTCGGTCCCACGGGATGCGGCAAGACGACGCTGCTCCGCCTGCTGGCGGGGCTCGAGGTTCCCAGCCGGGGCGAGGTGAGGGTCCAGGGCCTGCCCCCCGACAAGACGTTCCGCTCGATCGGCTACGTCTTCCAGCAGGGCGCCCTGTTCCCCTGGCGGACCGCGCTCGGCAACGTCCTGTTCGGCCTGGAGGCCCGGAAATGGCCGAAGGCCGAGGCCCGGAAGCGTGCGCGGGAATGCCTGTCGCTGGTGAAGCTGGACGGCGTGGAGAACGCCTGGCCTCACGAGCTCTCGGGCGGCATGCAGCAGCGCGTGGCCATCGCCCGTGCGGTGGCTCTCGAGCCCTCGCTCCTTCTTCTGGACGAGCCCTTCGGCGCCCTCGACGAGAAGACCCGCCGGGACCTCCAGGAGGAGCTGCTGCGCCTCTGGGAGGAAAGCGGCGTGACGCTGGTCTTCGTCACCCACAACGTCGAGGAAGCCGTCTCGCTGGGCCAGCGCGTGGTCGTCCTCGGCATGAACCCCGGCCGCATCGAGGAGGAATTCCGGGTCGAGATTCCCTATCCCCGCGATCCCCTCTCCCCGGCATTCGTGGAAACCATGATCGAGATCCGCCGTAGCATCAATGACATCGTGACATGATCTTTTTTACAAGGAGGTACGCATGAGCATTCCGGAAAAGGTCGGCGCCATGCTGGATTCCTGGCGTACGTTCGCCCTGGCCACCACCGACGCGGACGGCACCCCCAACGTCTCGCCCATGATGCAGATGTGGCGTCTCGAGGACGACGTCCTGGTCATCGGCGACATGTTCATGAAACAGACCAAGGAAAACATCCAGAACAACGGGAAGGCCGGCATCGGCATCTGGGACGACAAGACCCGGGAGTCCTACAAGCTCAAGGGGGAAGCACGCTACGATACCGAGGGCGAGGCCTACGAGTTCTGCCTGAAGAAGTTCCGGGAAAAAAAGCCCACGGCCCAGTTTTTCGGGGCGGTCGTCTTCAAGATCGTCTCCATCCACGAAACCACGTCCGGCAAGCGCGCCGGCGACAAGCTCTGGCCCGAGGAGGCTTGAAGGTTGGGCGGGGTACGAACGACCTCGCTCAAGTCATGGGCGACCTTCTTCGCGAAATGCGTAGGGATTTCAGATTTGAGATTTTCGTAGACCCCCCCATAGCCCACGCTCGTGCAAACCAGGCGAAGGCGGAAGGCTCAGGAGGGGTTGACCTCGTAGTCAGGCACGAAACAGAGTGGAGTGCCGGCCGGCTGTGCGGGGCGCGGGCGTCCCGCCCGCAGCACCTGGCGGGGATCGCGGACATGCTGTCCGCAGCAACGCGCAGGGGCGGGTTGAGGAAGCAAGTTCCGGCTCGGGAGGACCCTCGCCCTCCAAGCGGCAGGTTCTGCAGGAATGGGACGGATGGGAGGGTTGGGACCGATCTGGCAGAAGGGGCGTCTCGGTTTCCCGTTTTCCATGTGCCCTTCCCCCCTCCCCCCTCTACCCTTCCGGCTTTTTCTTGAACGCGACCAACAGCGCCGCCGCGAGCAGCGCCGCCTCCAGCCACAGCGGGAGGTAGGGCTTCCCCTTTCCCTCCTTCTCGCGGACCGCGCGGGCCTTCTCGATCCGGGCGATCCCCGTATTTGTCCACGCCTCGGGGTCCTCGTTCAGCGCCAGCACTCCGGCATACGCGCCCTCCTCCCTCCACGCCGGCGGAAGGGGCTCCCCCTCCGCCGGAAGGACGAGCACCGAGTCGGAATACGTGGGCGGTTCGCCCACGCAGCACCCGTTCCAGAAGTTCTTGCCGATGATGAACAGGCGGGGCGGACCCTGCTCGCGGCCCATCAGGTAGCCCTCGACGACGACACGCTCCCCCTCGAGCGCCTTCAGATCCTCGGGCAGTTCCGCCTCGCGGTCCCGCGCCTCCTGGCTTCCCACGGATTCCAGCCAGAAGAAGTCGAAGACGGGCAGGCCCTCCGCCGTCGTGCCACCCCGCCCTTCCCCCGGCGCCCCCCCCACCTCGATCGTCGCTTCCTCCAGCGCATAGTGCGCCTCGCCCCCGGGCGCGAGGCGGAAGACGCCCCGCGCCAGCACGGGACGGCGCACCTCCGCCTCCACCGGCGCGGCGGTCTGCACCCGCACCACGCGATTCGGCGCCGGCGCCTTCTCGAACGCTGCGTGACCATGGCTTCGCGGATGCACCGCCCGCGCCAGGAAAAAGGTCCCGAGGTCCCCTGCGTCCTCCTCCACGACCATGAAGCCGGCCAGTGCGACCCGCTTTCCGTCGAGCTTCTTCAACGTTTCCGGCGGGCCGGTCTTCTTCACCGGGTCGTAGGTCCATTCCCCGAGGGCCTTGAACGTGAGCAGGGGAACGTCCAGATCGAGATCGAGCGCCTCCTCGTCCACCCCGATCCGCACGTGCTCCCCCTCCCCCGCCTCCGTCCGCACGGGGATCGAGGCCCTCGTTTCACCCCCGTCCGCGTCTCCTCCCGTACGCAGCAGGTGCTCGACGTGGTTCGCCGCGAAAAGGAGCAAAAGCAGCGGCAACCCGATCTTCCAGATGCGTCGCAGCGTCATGGGTCAAAGGCTTCCACGCAGCACCGGCGATGTTCTCGCGAAAACAACATTCTATGCGTAGGGGTCCGAATGCACGAATACACAGATCCCCTTCACCGCAGTCTTCTCCGCGCGGCCGCGCCGAGCGCCACCGCAAGGTAGACGGCCCCGGCAAGCACGATGATGGTGGCGCCCGGGGGCAGGTCCGGACCATAACTCGCCGCGAGCCCGCCCAGCGTCGTGAGCAGGCTGAACACCGAGGCCAGGATCATCATCTGCCACAGCTTGCTCGACAGGATCCCCGCCACCGCCACGGGAAGGGTGATCAGGGCGATGACCATCACGATCCCCACGACCGTGGTCAGAAGCACCACGGTCAGCGCGGTGAGGCCGAGAAGCAGGAAGAGGTAGAACTCCACGTGCAGACCCCGCAGGCGCGCAAACTCCTCGTCGAAGCACACGGCCTGCAGCTGCGTATAGAACAGGAGCCCCGCCCCCACCACCAGGACATCGAGCCCCGCGATGAGCCAGAGGTCCGTCGTCGAGACCATGAGGATGTTCCCGAAGAGATAGCTCATCAAATCCTCGTTGTAGCCGGGCGTCCTCGAGATGAAGAGGATGCCGACCGCCATCCCCACCGCCCAGACCGCGCCGATCAGCGTGTCTTCCCGCTCCCTCGAGCGGATGTGCACCCCCCCGATGACGGCCGCCGCGAGCAGCGAGGCGAAGAGGGCCCCGTGCAGCGGATGGAGCCATTCCCAACCGTGGACCGCCTGCAGGTACCGGGCCGCCCCCATGCCGCCCAGCACGCAGTGCGCGATGGCGCCCGCGATGTAGGTGATCCGCCGCGTCACCACGTAGGTTCCCACCACCCCGCAGGCCACGCTGGCCAGCGCCGCCGTGAGAACGGCGTACTGGAGAAAGGCGTGGCGGCCCAGGGCCTCGAAGAATTCAGCCATCCTCCCCCTCCTCCCCGATCCGCCGGTCGTGACGCACCATCTTGACGTCCCTGCCGTACAGGCCGCAGATCAGCTCCCCCGACACGTCGCTCGTGGGATGCACGACGACCTGCCGGTTCACGCAGACCACGCGCGACACCTGGGTCGTCACGAAACCGACGTCGTGCGTGACCAGCACCAGGGTCAGTCGCTCGTTCAGCCTCTTCAGGAGGTCGAACAGCTCCTCCTGGACCGCGAAATCCACGTTCGAGGTCGGCTCGTCCAGAAGAAGGAGCTCGGGCTGCACGGCCAGCGCACGCGCGATCAGCACCCGTTGCCTCTGTCCCCCCGAGAGGTCCGCGAAGGGCCGGTCCGCCACCGTCTCCATCTCCACCTCGGCCAGCGCGTCCTTCGCCGCGCGACGCTGCGAGCGCCCGAAGGGCCCGAACTGCCATCCCCCGAAGCGGCCCATCAACGCCACGTCCATCACGCCGATCGGGAACTTCGGGTCGAACTGGAAGTGCTGCGGGACGTACCCGATGCGCCGGCGGGCCCGGGAGGGCGAACGCCCGAAGACGCGGAGAGTCCCCCGGTCGGGATGGAGAAGCCCCAGCATCAGATTGAGAAGCGTCGTCTTCCCCCCGCCGTTGGGACCGATCAGGCTCACGAAGTCCCGCGCCTCGATGGTCAGGTTCACGTTCTCGAGAATGGGGACTCCGTTGTACGAGAAGGTGAGGTCCTCGATCTTCACGACCGGCTCGACGTCCATGGCTTTTCTCCGTAGCGGTCCTTCCGGATGTCAGATTTCAGCCGTCAGATTTCAGGATGACCTGATCTACCTGAGCCTTGCCGGCGGTGGGTCTCGCCCGCAGCACCTCGGTTTTCATAGAAGCCAGCTTGGAGGGCGAGGGTCCTCCCGAGCCCAAACCATGGCTCGCCAGCCCGTACTTCGCCGATCGGATCTTCGAGGCTACGTAGGGTCCTCCGTAGCTCTCGCAGATGCCGGCAAGCGAAGGAGGAGAGGCTCGCCCTCCAAGTTTTCATGGTTTCTGGCAGAGCCGAAGGCTCATGGCTGACTGCAATCGACGATCTCCAATCCCTCAGGGCGCCAGCGCCTCCCTGATCCTCGAGGCCATCGTCTCCAGGTTCTCGATAGAGTTCCGGGCCAGCGGATCGAGCGTCACCACCTTTCCGTCCAGGGCCCGCGCCACGGTCCGCGCACTCTTTGTCGAAAACTGGGGTTGCACGAAGATGACCTTCGCGCCCGCCTGTTCCGCCTGCTCGATCAGACCCGCCAGCTGCTTCGGCCCCGGTTCCTTGCCCTCCGCCTCCACGGAAACCTGCTCGAGCCCGTACCGGTCCGCGAAGTAGCCGAAGGAGGGATGGAACACGAAGAGCTTCTTCCCCTTCAGCGGCGCCAGCGTGTCCGCGATCCTGTCGTTCACCGCGTCGAGGTCCTTCCGGAAGGCCTCGAGGTTCGATTCGTACGCGTCCCGGTGTCCAGGATCGAGCCGAACAAGCGCATCGCAGATCGTCTTCGCCTGGCGCTTGACGCGCAGGGGATCGAGCCAGATGTGAGGATCGTCGCCCCAGCCCTCCCCGGGACGCCCCGCCCCCGAAGAGGACCGCATGCGCCGCAGCTCGATCCCCTCCCGCGTGTCCACGATCTCGAGATCCGGGTGCGTCGAGCGGAGCTCGTCCAAGAAACCCTTCTCGAAAGGCACGCCGATGCAAAAGAACACCTTCGCCTCGCCCAGCTTCGCCACCTGCTTCGGCGTGGGCTCGTACGTCGCCGGCGAACGCCCCGGCGGCACCAGGACGTGGGGCGTGACGTGATCCCCCCCCACCCGCTCGACGAAGGCCGCCTGCGGGGCGATGCTGACGAACACCAGAATCCCCTCGCCTTGACCGCCTCCCCCGCCCGTGCATCCGCATCCCGCGAGAAAAAGGAACGCTGCGAACCAGGCCCGATCCCTTCGCAAGGAGTCCGCTCCTCTCAATGGGGTCCCGAAAAAAAGGGGAAAGTCTTTGTTTCCGCCCCGCTCTTATTGATAATATATTATCATTTGTTATATTCAAGCATGAAATCTCTTTGGATGCAACTCCTTTTCCATGCGACGCGATGCGACCGGAGAGCGAAGGACAAGACAACGCGACGTGATCCGGAAGGTTCTCGACGAGGCCGAAGGGCCGCTCACGGTGGAGGGGATCCTCGAGCGTGGCCAGGCCCTTCTTCCGGGGCTCGGGATCGCGACGGTCTACCGGACGGTCAAGCGGCTCGTCTCCCGGAACGAGATCCAGCCGGTCTCCCTTCCGGACGGCAAGCCCCGTTACGAACCGGAGGGGCGCGAGCACCACTTCCATTTCCTGTGCGAGCGGTGCGTCCGGGCGTGGTGCCTTCCGGCGTGCCCGCTCGAGGGCGCGGACACGGACATCCTGCCCGGCGGTTTTCGCGCCTCGGAACACGCCCTGACGGTGTTCGGCGTCTGCCCGGCCTGCGCGGAAGCACGACGGGGCCGCTGAGCGGCGGTTGGCCGTCCGATTTTCCCGACAGTTCCGGATTTCCATACAATTCCACTCGTCGATAGTGATATCTTCGCTCCGGGGCTTTCGCTTCATCCTCTTGCATGACAGAGGGATAACCGAAGAACCACGGTTCGCATCCTTGCGGCATCCCTTTTGCGGGATTGCAAAGGGACATGAAGGAGACCGGACCATGGGCACTGCCATCTCGCTGTTTCTGATCCCGATGTTGATCAACCTCTCCATCGGCGTGTGGTTTCTGGCCAAGCGCCCGGGCATGAATTCGAACCGCCTGGTCTTTCTGGTATGCACGATCTTCGGGTACTGGGGTGCAGCGGAGTTCCTGAAGTTCTTCGCCTCGACCGGCGGACAGGCGATGTTTCTGGACCACGCCCTGATCCTTCTGATTTCCATCCTGCCGCTTCTTTCCTGGATGTTTCTCCGGGAGATCGAGCGTGAATCGGGCGACGTCCCTCCGCCGCAGGCGTGGGTTCCTGCCGGTCTCGGCGTGATCATCGTGGCCTGCGGCGTCGTCAATATCGGCACGGACCTCGTGATCCGCTCTGCGGCGTCCTTCGGGGGGCGGTGGGTCTGTCAGTACGGCCCGCTCTACGGGCCCGTCCTTCTGGCGCCGCTCCTTCCCCTGATCGCGTTCCACGGCTGGATCTTCTACCGCGGCTGCAAAAGGCCCGGCGAGAAGGCGAGACGGATCAAGATGGTGGTCGGTCTCTCGCCACTGGTTCCCGTGCTGGGGGGCGTGGGTCTCGGCGTGCTTCCGGAGATGATCGCCGGGCACACCGTTACGCTGACGGGATATCCGTCCTCGATCTTCTTCGGTCTGGTCCTCGGGATCGCGTCCCACCGGATCGGGCTGATGACCATCACGCCGGAGCACGCGGCGCGCCAGGCGATCGACGCCCTGCGGGACGGCTTGCTTCTGGTGGACCGGGACTGGAACGTGCGACACGCGAGCGCGGGCGTCTTCCGTCTCCTGTCGGAGGCTGGAAACAGCGGTGAGATCGGGAACTTGCGGGACGCGCTCCGCATCCGTTCCGAGCAGGAGAAGGATTTCCTCGAGCGCGATTTCGAGACGGTTCCGGAGGAAGCGGATCTCCGCGCCGACCTGGTGACGGGATCCGGAGGCTCCGTACCTGTGATCGCGGCGTTCCACAAGTGGGTGGCGCCGGGGGGCGAGCACGCGGGGGCCATCGTGGTCCTGCGGGACGAGCGCCCGATCCGGCGGCTGCAGACGGAGTGGTTCCACGTGGAGAAGATGCGCGCTCTCTCGACGATGGTGTCGGGCCTGGCGCACGAGTTGAACAATCCGCTGACCACGATCATCGGGTTCTCGGAGATGGGCCGGAATCCCCTGCCGGCCGAGCGCGCGCGCCGCTACTTCGACACGGTGTACGAGCAGGCCCGGCGGGCGCAGGGGGTGGTGAAGACGCTGTCGGACTTCTGCGGGGGATCGGCGGCCTTCGAGGCGCCGGTGCACGCGGAGGTCCTGGTCTCGGAGCTCGTGCGGGTCCGCCGGTTCGATCTGGAGTCCGCGGGCGTGTCGACGGAGGAATCGTACGAGCCCGATCTTCCGGCGACGGTTCTGGATCCGCAGAAGCTGAAGCAGGCCGTTTTGAACGTCTTCAACAACGCCGCGGAAGCGGCGGAAGAGAACACGGGAAAAGGGCGTGTCTCGGTCGATGTGCGGCGGGGCGGAAACGCGATCCGGATCCGGATCGCGGACAACGGGCGTGGGATGGACGAAGAGACGCTGGGCAAGGTCTTCGACCCGTTCTTCACGACGAAGGGGCCGCAGGAGGGGATGGGGCTGGGATTGAGCGTGGCGCACAGCCTCGTATCGGGGATGGGGGGACGGATCGAGGCGGCATCGACGCCGGGGGAGGGTTCCGTCTTCACGCTGGTCCTGCCGGTAGCGTCAGGAGCTCCGAAACGGAGGAAGCCGCCGTCGAGTTCCCTGATCTACGAGAAGATGACCGCAAAGCCCCACGTCCTCATCGTGGACGACGACAAGGTGTTCGTGGAGATGATCGCGAACTTCCTGGCCTTGAAGGGCTGCACGGTCGACACTGCGTTCGACGGGACGGAAGGGCTCGAGAAGATCGGGGGGGAGGACCATGACGTGATCCTGTGCGACGTCCGGATGCCGAACCTGGACGGCCGGGCGATGGTGGACCGGATCCGCAAGGAGCGCCCGGAAGTCCTGGAGAAGATCATCATCTGCTCCGGCGACACGGTGGCGGGCGACACGCGCAGGTTCCTCAAGGCGTCGGGTTTGAGGACGCTGAACAAGCCCTTCACGCTGAAGGAACTGGCGGCCGAGTTGCGGGGACTCCTCTCGGACTCGGCGGTGTTCAGGAACGGAGGGGCCTCGTATTCCTCGTAGTAGCGCACCACACCTAAACTTATCGGTTCGGATTGGAGGGCGAGCCTCCCGGCGAGCCAGAAACTCGTGGCTCGGGAGGACCCTCGCCCTCCAAAACAGCTCCATTGAACCGATAAGTTTAGGTGTGGCCATGTAGTAGAGCCTCGCCGAACGGCTAGGCAACGCCCGGGAGGAGTAGGTGGAAGGCCGACCCCCTTCCCGGAGCGCTCTCGACGTCCAGCACGCCCCCGGCTTCCTCCACCGTCTCTCGCACCAGCGCCAGCCCGATCCCCGTGCCCGTCGCCCGCGTCGTGAAGCCCGGCTCGAAGATACGCTCGAGCGTCTCCGGATTCATCCCCTCGCCCTCGTCGAGGACGGAGAGCCGGACCCCGCCCGACCCCGGCGGTGAAGAGGATCGAAGGCCCGGGTCCGTCGCCGTCGTGCGAAGAAGGATCCGCCCCCCTCGAGGCATGGCGTCACGGGCGTTGAGCACGAGATTGATGACCACACGCTCCAGCGCCTCCCGATCCATCGAAACGGCCGCGGCGTCCGGGTCCAGCTCGCATACGACGCGCACGCTCCCCCCGGCGAGGCCTTCAAGGGCGGGCGCCAGCCCGGCGAGCAGCTCGTTGACATCGAGAGGAGGCGAGGGCGCGCCAGAAACCTCCAGGAACATCGCCCGGGTCAGCCGGCAAGCCCGCTCGCTCGCCCAGACGACCTCCCCCAGGATCCGGCGGGCCTCCTCGTCGTCCACGAGACGAGGCATCAGAAGATCGCAGTTCCCGATCACCGACGACAGGAGGTTGTTGATGTCGTGGGCGATGCCCGGGCCGCCCCCAGGAAGATCACCGGAAGCGATCCGTCGGGTCGGTTCTTGGATCATGTCGGTGTACGCGCCTGGACCCGGTTCGCTCGAAAACGGCTCCACACCGGACGTCAGGCGCCTCGATCCTCGCGGCGCGCCATCAGCGTCTCCAGGGCGCCGATGAACTCCACGATGGGAAACGGTTTCTTGATGAAGAGGTTGCCCGTCCTCTCGCAAAGCGCGTCGATCTCGGGCGCGTGAACCCTGCCCGTCGTGAACAGGACCCGTTTCGCCAGCGACGGATCCGACCGCGCCAGGTGCTCGAAGAATACGTCTCCGTGCAGGGCGCCCAGGAAGTGGTCCAGGACCACCGCGGAAAACGGTCCCTGCCCCAGGGCCTCCTTCGCTTCCGGTACGGAAGCGGCCTGGACGCACGCGACGCCAATCCGCTCCCTGATGGCCAGGACCATCATCTCCCGCACGGCACTGTCGTCTTCCACGATCAGGACGGAAGCCGCGCCGCCGGCGTGGTCCTCACTCGATGCCGGCCCGCTCACGCAAGTGCCTCCTCAGCTCCGACTCCCTCGCCAGCGCCCCGATCATCCGCATCGTGCCGAGAAACGGATGTTTCGCGATCGCACGTGGAAGCCACGCCTCGCTCGCCCACGCCTCCCGCCCCGGGGACCGGTCCACCCTGTTTCGGAACTGTTCCAGGATCGAGGCCAGCTCGTCCTTCCGTTCATGAAGACCCGGGAAATGAAGAATCTCGAAGGGCTTGGCAAAAGGAGGGATCACCCCGGGGCCGTCCGCCGGAACGTCCCAGGTCACCCCGAGGTGACATCCCTCCGCCTTGAATGCCCTCCGTGCCGTTTCAAGCCGATCGCGAACCCCCTCGGGGCCGAGCCGGGTCCACGTCTCTTCCGTGCCCCACACCACCAGGCCCGCCGGCCCCGAGCCCCCCATCCGGAAACCCTCGCGAAGCCATCCTCCCGGATCCCGCGACGGCAGGGGCCCCGCCACCACCGGCGACGAAACGCCCGCCTCTCCCAGGGTCGCGAGCATCTCCGTCCGCTTGCCGATCCCCTTCGGACCCACCAGCACCGGCACACGCCCCGCCCGGAAGGCCTCCCTCAGCCTCGAGCGGATGCGCGACGTCGTCGCCGTCACCACCAGCGCTTCCGCCCCCGGCTCGGAGAGGTTCTCGTTCACCACCTCGCGAAGGCGGGCGCCCTCGCAGGGCTTGACAAGATAGTCGCGAATGCCCAGCCCGAACAGGCGGACGATCCGCTTCACGCTTTCCACCACCGAGAAGACGACGATGCGGGCCGCGGGATCCGCCTCCAGGATGCGGGCCGCCACCTCGTCGCCCTCGACACCCGGCATCATCAAATCCAGAAGGACCAGCGCCGGGCGGTTCCGGAGATAGACGCCGAGAGCGTCGCTGGACCGCGAGGCCAGGATGCAGCTGTGCTCGGATTCGAGCACCGCGCCGATGCTTCTGAGCATCTCCGGCCGGTCGTCCACCGCGAGTACAACCGCCATGGTCCACCTCATCTGGATCTCGCGTTCCGGATTTCCAAGGACGACGCTTCCGACGAAAAAGCGACGTCTCTTTTTATCCGTTCGGAAATGGCAAACGGCGTGCCGCCGGACGCCGAGGGGAGAGGATGCCGTAATGTATTGAAAACTAAAGGGTTATAAAAGACCGTCTCCCGGATGCCGCAGGCCGGCCGAAAGGAAGGCGCACAATCTTGTGCATCCGTTGCACAAGGGGGGGAAAAGAAAAAGGGGGGATCATCCCAGAGACGTCTTAAGTATATATATTATAGCAGCTTACGCCGATTCGGCCATGGCGAGAAACTTCCGTCGTCCAAAGAGGTTGTGCAATCCAAAGGGCCGGTTTGTGCAGCCCAATCTTTCTCAGTCCATCATGAGCCTTCGGCTCTCCCGGAAACCATGAAAACTTGGAGGGCGAGCCTCCTGGCGAGCCCTTGTTTGGGCTCGGGAGGACCCTCGCCCTCCAAGGCGGTCATCGATCATGTAGATCCTGTCTTCTGTGAAACGAGACTGGCAATCGCTTCTTCCCTGACGAGAACTTCCATGGCCTCCTTCGGAAGCCTTCCTTCCGCGATGCCTCCCGGCCCGTACGCCCTTTCCCACAGGCCCGCCACCTGCCGGTGGAACTTGATTGGCGAGAGAGCAGTCGGGAGAACGGAATGAAACAGGTCGAACTGCTTCACGTCGTCCGTGACCAGCCGGTCACGGACCTCCTCGTAGAAGTCCGTGCCCGGAAACGGCGTCAGCACCGAAAAGTACGGTTGCGTCAGCCCCTTGCGCTCCACGTAGGCAGAGAGTTCCCGGAAGTCCCTCTCCGTGAACTCGGGGCGCACCAGGAAATACGAGGCGATCTCCACCCCGTTCCGGCGCAGGATCTCCATGGCCTCCTCGTTCACGGCCAGCGTCGTGCCCTTGCGGACCTTGCCCAGATCCTCCTCCCGGAACGCCTCGAAGCCCACGAGCGCGAGTCCCAGTCCGGCCTCCGCCCATCGTTCCACGAGATCCGGCCGCCGTACGATCGCGTCGGTGCGGGCGTAGATCTTGTAGGTCTTGCGGGGCCGGATCGCGCCCAGCGCGCGGGCCAGCGCCTCGCTCTGCCGCGGATCGTGAAGCGTGTTGTCGTCGGCGAAGTCGACGTAGGGCTCGGCGAGCGCCGCGACCTCGGAGGCGATGCGCTCCGGCGAGCGCTTCCGGTACCGCCCGCCGTGGATCTTCCACATCGCGCAGAAGCTGCAGCGGAAAGGGCAGCCGCGGGAGGTGACGGCCGAGGCGACGGGGCGCCAGTGGCCGCGGAAATAGCGTTTCTCCCGGCGGTACCGGGCGGTGAGGTCGCGCCGGGCCTCGGGAAGCGCGTCCATCGGGGCGGGGTCGCGCGCCGGCGCGAGGACCATCCTCTCCCCCTCCCGCCTTCCCGTGCCGGGCACGCCCGCTCCCCCCTCTCCGCGGTCGAGGCTCTCCACGAGCGCCTCGAAGCTCCTCTCCCCCTCGCCGAGCACCACGAAGTCGACCTGGGGCCTGGCGAAATCCTGCGGGACCAGCGTGGCGTGGTGGCCGCCCGCGACGGTGCGGCAGGCGGGAAGGGGCACCCGGGCCCGGCTCAGGACCTCGAGGGCGATGTCGCGCCCGGCGGTGTAGGCGGTGACGGCGACGAGGTCGGGTTGGAAATCGAGGCAGGTCTCTTCCAGGGCGCCCGGCTCGATGCGCATGTCGAGAAGCCGCACGTCGTGGCGCGCCTCCACGCCGCCGGCGGCCATCTCGAGGGCGAGCGGCTCGGTGAGGGCCACGCCCATGACGGCCTTCTCGAGGGGGGAGCAGGCGGGCGGCTCGACGAGTAGAATCTTCATGAGGTTCCTCCGCGATCAGGTGTTGGATCGGACCGTGGCGTACGGCATCGGCGGACATCGCCGTGGTCCCGGACCTGGAGCCCTCGCGGCCCGGGACACACGCCTCCCACGAACGGGAAACCCGGACCCTGGTTCCAGGAGCCCAGCCTTCCGAGGTGCAGCGTTCCGGACATCGTAATCCCTTTCCCTCTCTTGGGTATGCAGGTCATGGGTCATCCCGGACAGGGGATTCCGCCTCTTCGGGCGCCCAGGGCACCACCATGCGGAAGACGGCCCCTTCGCCGGGGGCGGAGTTCGCGTTGAGCGAGCCGCCGTGGGCCTCGACGATCTTCCTGCACACGGCGAGTCCCAGCCCCGATCCGCCGGCCTTGGTGCTGAAGAAGGGGTGGAAGAGTTTTTCCAGGTTCTCCCCCGGGATCCCTTCGCCGGTGTCGGCCACTTCCAGGGAAGCGCCTTCGTCGTCGCTTTTCACCGAGACGGAGAGGCGCCGGGTCCCGGAGCCGGCCATGGCCTGGAGGGCGTTCCGGACGAGGTTGACGACGACCTGCTTGACGGTCTCGCCGTCGATGAGGGCGGGGGGGAGTCCGGGCTCGAAGCGGGCGTCGAGGGAAGCGCCGGCGGCCTCGATCTCGGGGGCGAGGATCTCGAGGGAAGCCCGGACGATGCTTTCGAGCGAGGCGGGCACGCGAATGAGCCGGGCGGGCCGGGCGTAGTCGAGAAGCCCCTGGAGGATGCGGTCGAGCCGGCCGATCTCGGCTGGAACGATCTCCCGGAGGGTCCGGCGGTAGCCGGCATCGTCGAGCCGGTTGTCGAGGGGGGCGATGATGAGCTTGAGGGAGGCGAGGGGGTTCTTGATCTCGTGGGCGACGCGGGAGGCCATCTCGCCGAGGAGGGCGAGCCTCCGGTTGCGTTCCAGGGCCTTCTGGATGCTGACCTTCTCGGTGACGTCGACAAAGGAAGCCAGGGCCCCGACGCTGAGGCCCTTGACGCCGCGAAGGGGCGCCGCGGAGAGGGTGAGGATCTTCCCGTCGAGGGGGACCTCGATGCCGGAGACGCCCTGGTTTCCGGCGAGGACGTCGTGGACGCTTTCCCGGAAGGGCCCCTCGGTTCCGGGGATCTCGTCGAGGGTCGATCCCCGGAGCTCGTCGCGAAGGCCCAGGATCTCGCCGGCCGCGCGGTTGAGGGAGACGAGCCGCCCGTCGCGGTCGAAGGTGACGAGCCCGCTGTCCATGCTCTTGAGGATGTCCTCGTTGTAGTTCTTCATGGCGAGGACGTCCTCGTAGAGGCGGGCGTTGGCGAGCGCGACGCCGGTCTGGTTGGCGATGGTCTTGAGGAGGCCGAGGTCCTCGTTCGTGTAGGCCATCTCGGAGCGCTTGACGGCGAGCATGAGGGTTCCCCGCACGCCTTCGGCGGAGCCGATGGGGAGGGCGACCTCGACGCGGTTCGGGTCCATGAAGCCGGCGACAGCCTCGGTGAGATTCTCGTTGCGGTACGCTTCTCCGGGTTCGACCTGGACCACGCTTCGCATCCATCCGTTCTTCGGGAGCCGGCACGTTCTCCGCCCTTCGTGGAAGAAGGACACGGGCCCTTCGGCGCGGACCTCGGCGGCGAGGGCGAGGTCGCCTCGATCCCTCTCGTCGAGGAAGAGGAAGGCGGCCTCGGCCTGGAGTGTGGAGGCGACGGTGCGCAGGGTTTCGCGTGCGAGCTGTTCGAGGTCGAGGATGGAGACGATCTTTGCGGAGAGTTCCTCGAGGGTTTTCCGGGCGTCGTAGCGGGCGCGGAAGAATTTCCTGTCGACGAGGTTCTGGACGGCGTTTCTCAGGGGGAGGATGAGGAAGGCGGCGAGGAGGATGGCGACGAGGTTGGGGAGCTGGGATTCGAGGGGCTTGACGTTCATGAAGAGTCCGAGGCCGACGAGGAGGAGGGCGTAGACGCCGGCGACGGAGGCGGTCCACAGCGTCCAGAAGAAGGTCCTTCTCAGGACGAGCTGGACGTCGAGGAAACGGTGCTTGACGATGAGGTAGGCGAGGACGGCGGAGAGGAAGGCCAGGGCGACGCCGCCCATGGGGTAGGCCTTGAGTCCGGAAGCGGCGAGGGGGTTGGTGTAGGCCAGGAGGGCGGTGAGCACGAAGGCGCCCAGCAGCCATCCGATCTGCGTCTTCTCCAGCCCTTGCGGGGTCTTCAGGAACTTGAGGAGCAGCTCCACCATCATGTAGAGCAGCGTGATCCCCGTGGCGGTGAGCTGGGCGATGTACCAGGGCGTGAGGACCAGGCTGAACTTGTAGCCCGTCGGCTCGAATTCCAGGGGGAACCAGCCCGCGAACATGGCGAGGCAGAAGAAAGCGGCCGCCGCGTACGCCAGGACGAGGGCGATACGGTGCCGCATCTTGTCGAGGCTGGCGATCTCGAGGGAGAAATGGAGGATGGTAGGCGAGATGAAATAATACCCGATGCCGGTGATCATCGTGAACAGGACCGCGTCTTTTCTGGTATGGACGATGGACTGCCCGAAGAGCATGATCGAGTAGGCGCTGATGCTCGCGCACATCAGAAAGAAGGTCGAGGAAAGCCGCCTGTCCCTGCCCTTGAACAGGACCAGGATGCCCATCAAGAGGGAGACTTCCGCCCCCAGAAACGCAAAGATGCCGTGCCGGTTGTGCAGGTAGGAGAGGAGCGCGCCGAAAGCCATGGACGCAATGCACAATGCGATGATGCAGAAAAGCCACTTTTCCTTCGTCTTCATCGGGTCTCATCCCTTGGTGTTCGAGAGGAGGGCCTTGAAGGGCAGAAGCGCCCCCACGGAGGACCTGTACCGTTCATAGTTCTTTCCGAACGCATGCATCAGGACGCTCTCTTCCTCGCGGATGCGGAAATAGATGGCAAGCGAATCCATCAAGAGAATCGCCGGCAGGACGAAGAAGGCGCCGAACGCGAGGGGAATCCCCGCCGAAGCGAAGAACCGCGCAGCATACAGGGGATGGCGGCATATCGCGTAGGGGCCTTCGAGAACCAGTTCCTGACCCTCCTTTCTCGTCAGGTGGTAGGAATACCAGGGACCCAGCGTTCGGACCGACCAGACGGTCATGACCGCCTTGATCCCGACCAGCAGGATTCCGGCCCAGGATAGAAAGACGGGCGGATGCCCTCCACGAACGGCCCGTTCGAGGATCGAAAAACCGATGTTCCCGAACAACAAGAAAAACAGAAAATAGGTGGTCCAACGACTCGTCGCGAAAGACCGGGGAACCTGGCCCCTCCTTTTCAACACGCCCCACGACATCCAGGACACATACAACCCCGCCAGGACGGCCGGCGTCCATCGTACAACCTCGGGAATCTCCATGGCAGAATTCCCCAAGATCCTACCGCGTCAACGAAGAGAGGGGGACGGACGGACGGACGGAACCCTGCGGCGTCTACACCGCCTTCAGCGCGATCGCCGCGTTCACCCCCCCCATCCCCAGCGAAAGACTCAGCGCCGCCCGCGGCCGGCTCTCGCGCGCCTCGTTCGGCACGTAGTCCAGATCGCACTCCGGATCCGGATGGTCGTAGTTGATCGTCGGATGCACCGCCCCCGAGGACATCGCCAGCGCGCATGCCGCCGTCTGGAACCCCCCGCACGCCCCCAGCGGATGGCCGATCATCGACTTGATCGAGGAGACGCAGGAACGGTCCGCGTCCGGGCCCAGCGTGCGCCGGAGAACCCTCGTCTCGCGCCGGTCCGAGACCACCGACGAGGAACCGTGCGCCGAGATGTAATCCACCTCCGATACGTCCGCCCCCGTCCCCCGGAACGCCTTCGCGATCGCACGGTCCGCGCGGCGCCCCTCCGGCTCCACCGCGTACATGCTGTAGGCGTCCGTCGTCGACCCGTATCCCGCCACCTCCGCATACGTGCGCGCCCCGCGCTTTTGCGCGTGGGACCACGTCTCCAGCACCAGCACCGCCCCCCCCTCCCCCAGCACGTACCCGTCGCGGTCCCGGTCGAAGGGGCGGCTCGCGTGCGCGGGATCGTCGTTGCGCTTCGACAGGATCCCCGCCTTGCCGAACACCGAGAGATAACTCGGCGTCAGACACGCTTCCGCCCCGCCCGCCAGGATCACGTCGTGCTCGCCCGCCCGGAGGCTCCGGAACGCGTTTCCCAGCGCCGTCGCGGCCGATGAGCAACCCGTCGAGAACGTCAGCGATTCGCCCTCCAGACCCAGCTCGATCGCGATGTTGCCCGCGGCCGCCCCGGGGTAGCTCCCCGTCGCGCTGTATCGCTTCACCTCCCCCGGACCCCGCTCCCGCCACGTCGACACCATGTCCTCCACCATCTCCATCCCGCTCATGCTCACGCCCATGAACACGCCCAGACGATCGGCCGCGAGAGACCCGGGCGCCAGGCCCGCGTCCTCCACCGCCAGGAACGAAGCCGCCAGCGCGAACTGCACGAACCGAGAGAGCCGCTTCCACTTCACCCCCCGGAGATGCTCCGAAGGATCGAAGCCCTCCACCCGGCCCCCGATCCGGGCGGGAAGACCCTCCAGATCCGCGAACGTCACGTCCCGAACGCCCGAACGACCGGCAAGCGCATTCTCCCAGAACGCGCGCCTTCCCGTCCCGATCGGAGAGACGATCCCGATCCCCGTCACCACGACGCGTCCCATGATCCCCTTTCGCGAGCCCACGCGCGACGCCCGCCCCGGACCCGGCGGACCCGTCCGGGACGGACGAGAACGCGTGAAGACTCCTCGCATATTCTTTTCACGATGGTCTCCCGCGGCGACCTTCCTTGGACGCAAGAAGCATACCTTTCGACAAAAACGACACATTCGCCTCTTCCTGCTGAAATGCTTCTCCCGACATTGCACAATGAGCATCCTTGTGCATGTGCATTGTGCAACGGGCGGCTAGCCGTCCTGGGAGGAGGACGCGGGCGGGGAGGGCGGTTTCTCGATGCCGAACCGGTTGATCAGGTTCCGCACCGTGTTGCGGTGGACGCCGAGCGACTTCGCGGCGGCGGAGATCTTCCACGCCTCGCCCTCGAGCGCGTCGAGGAGTTCCTCCTCGGTGACCTGGCGCCCCTTCCTCTCCTCGGCGGGAGAGGCGTCCAGGATCGGGGCGTCCAGATCGTCCCGCTCGATCCGTTCCCGATCCACTGTGCAGATCAGCGTCAGGACCACGTTTTCGAGCTCGCGCACGTTGCCGCGCCAGCGGTGGCGCTCGAGGGCCTTCATGGCCTGCGGGGAGAACTCCCTGACGGGGCTCAAGATGTGGCGCCGGTGCTTTTTCAGGAAGTGGTCCACGAGAAGGGGGATGTCGTCGGGCCTCTCCCTCAGCGGGGGCGCGACGATCTGGACGACCTTGAGGCGGTAGTAGAGGTCCTCACGGAAGGCCCCGCCTTCGGCCTCCCTCTTCAGATCGACGTTGGTGGCCGCGAGGATCCTCACGTCCACGTCGACGGCGGACTCCCCGCCCAGGCGCGTGACCTTCTTGTCCTCGATGACGCGAAGGAGCTTGGACTGGACGGGGAGGGGCATGGACCCGACCTCGTCCAGGAACAGGCTTCCGCCGTCGGCCTGCTCGAACTTCCCGCGGTGCTTCTCGGACGCGCCGGTGAAGGCCCCCTTCACGTGCCCGAAGAGCTCGGACTCCGTCAACTCCGAGCCGAAGAGGGCGCAGTTCACGGGCACGAAGGGGCCCCGCTTCCTCAGGCCCCGGTAGTGGATGGAACGCGCGATCAACTCCTTCCCCGTTCCGCTCTCGCCCGTGATCAGGACGTTGACGTCCTTGTCCGAGAGCCGGTCGATCTGCCGGAACAGATCCTGCATGGGCTTCGAGGCGCCCACCATCCCGCCGACGCCGAACGCCCCCTCGACCTCCTGCCGCAGGCCGGCGACCTCGCGCGTGAGCGCGGCCTTCTCCACCGCCTTCTCCAGGGCGACGCGGAGATCCTCCTCGTCGAAGGGCTTGGTGATGTAGTCCGCGGCCCCCGCCTTCATGGCCTCCACCGCCTTGCGCACGTCGTTCAGCGCGGTGACCATGATGGCCTCGGTGTCCGGCGAGACCTCCTTGATGCGGCGCAGCACCTCGATCCCCGACATGCCGGGGAGCACGATGTCCAGAAGCGCGACGTGGGGGGGACTCTCCTCGGCGAGCGCGACGGCCGTCTCCCCCTCCATCGCCACCCGCACCTGATAGGTGTCGCCGAGAAGGAACTTCAACGTGTCCACCATGTGCTTCTCGTCGTCCACGATCAGCACGCGGGGCCGGGTCGTGTTCATGGGTGTCCGGTCCAAAGGCTCGTCGATCGGGAATCCCCCGTGTGGTGCGGGGGCATTATCCCGCCGCCCGCCGCGTCCTGTCAACGGAGGCGGATGCGACGCCTCCCGGCCGGCGCGGCCTAGGGGTCTTCCGTCGCGCGGGCCCGCGGCAGATCCGACAGCTCGTCCCGCACGCGGGCCATGGGGAAGACGCGCTTTGCCGGATCGGGCTCCATCATCCGAAGAATCAGATCGGAAAACGCCTCCGACACGACGGGGTTCAGGGCGCGGGGGGCGGGGGGGCGTTCGGTCACCTGGGCCGTGAGCTTCGCCGTGGCCCCGCCCTTCCCCTGGAAGGGGGACCGGCCGGTCGCGGCGAAGAAGAGCGTCGCACCCAGCGAATAGACGTCGGAGGTGGGATCGGGAGGTTGATAGGCCTCGATGTTCTCCGGCGCCACGAATCCAGGCGTCCCGATGAAGGACCCCTCCCGCGTGAGACGGGCATCGTCCGCCGCGCACGCAAGGCCGAAGTCGATCAGCTTGACGCTGCCCGTCGACTCGAAGATGACGTTGTCGGGCTTCACGTCCCGGTGCATGAATCCCGCCTCGTGCATGTGGACGAGCGCCGAGGCGAGCTGTCCCCCCACGCCGAGGACGTCCGTCTCCTCGAGCCACCCGTCCTCCCGCACGCGGCTCTGCAACGAGGTGCTGGGGAGCATCTCCATCGCGTAGTAGTACCATTCCCCCGAGAACCCCACGTCGTACACGTCCACGATGTGCGGATGGCTCATCTGCGTGGCGATCCGGACCTCCCGGAGAAACCGCATGATGTTGTTCCGGTCCTTCCCCATCTCCGCATTCAGCACCTTGAGGGCGACTTCGATGCCGTACCCGGCGTGAACCGCGTGGTAGATCGTCCCCATGCCGCCCGCCCCGATCTCGGAAAGAATCCTGTATTTCCCCATGTCCAGAACGCTTCCCGAGCGGATCGGGATCTCCCTCTCCCCCGTGCCCTCGCGCCCCACGTACTCCACGTTCTTCGGATCGACGCGCTGCCCCAGCGCCACCTGGACCCGCGCAAGAAGCTCCGAGTGGCGGAACGGCTTGACCAGATAATCCGTGGCGCCCGCCTTGAACGCCTGGACCACGTTCTTCTCCATGCCCAGCGCCGAAACCACGATGATCGGCAGCTTCCGGGCGGGGATCTTGTTCCGGACACGCTGGATGAACGTGATGCCGTCCATGTCCGGCATCAAGATGTCCGTGAGGACGACCTCGGGAACGTCGTTGAACGTCCGGCGGACTCCCTCGACGCCGTTTTCCGCGGTGATCACCTCCATGCCCTGCCCCGTGAGCAGGTCCTCGAGAAGCATCCGGATGCTCTCCTCGTCGTCGATCACCAGGATTTTCGCGGCCATTTTCTTTCCTCCTGCGCCTTCCTGTACGGTCCCGTCCCGACCGCCCTGTACCGGATGCATCCACCGGCACGTCGCCAAGGTGAATGGGGAAGCCCCTCCTCGCGCATCATTCTACCCTCATCCGCGCCCCCCTCTCAAGCGACGTCCCACGAGAGAGCGTTTCGCGCTCCAAATAAGTCGTGGTCCTCCCTTCCTTTTCGTAGATCCCCTTCATGGACATACCCCAGGGTGGACCTCGAATTCCAGGTCCTCAGGGGGGTGCACGGGTTTTTTCGGGAAATTTCACCCACGATCCATGGCAGGAGTGCAAGGGGAAGGTTGTGGGAGGTTCGGCGACGGCTGCAATATTTCGCTTTGTCTGGTACCTGTCACCTGTGACCCGTGTTGGCCGTGCTTTGCCGCCACCGCATTGATGCAACCCACAGCACGGACGGGAACCGGGTGACCGGTCACGAACCATTTAACAGACGAAACAGAAGGCAAATCGCCGTGGTCCCGGGCCGGGTGTCCGCGTGGCCCGGAACACACGCCTCCCACAAACAGCACGCCGTTCCGTTCTGCCACTGAAATCTGCTGGCTGAAATCTGTTTCGAAAATCCGAGGAAAGTCATGATCGATGACCGCCTTGGAGGGCGAGGGTCCTCCCGAGCCCAAACAAGGGCTCACCAGGAGGTTCGCCCTCCAAAATCGAAATCCTACAATCCCTACGCGATGGCAACCTGAAATCGTCTACAGCGCGAATGGCTCCACGAGAGAGTGTTTCGCGCTGTCGCCTGTCCGGAAAACAGGACGGTTCGCGCAACGTCCATTATTTCATGCGGTTGCAGCCGAAAAACACGTTCCCTGTCCTGTTTCGGCCACAGCGGGGGCGTGACGGAATCACCCCGGTTCCCTCCTTGCCGGTTTCTCTTTCTCGTTGTTTGACAATCTCTTGCGGAGATCCGGGTCCGTTTTTGAATCCGGGCCCCCTTTTCGCTCTTACAACAGGGCGGAAACGAAAAAGGAGACGAATCATGAGAACCGAGAACATGCACACGAGAAACGCTTCAACAAGCCGCTGGGTCCGGACCCTCGCGGCGCTCCTCCTGGCTTCCGGCCTCACGTCGGGTTGCGCGTTCCTGGACTCGATCGACCGGAAGCTCGTCGCCTGGGGCGTCGTGGAAGCCACGGGGGGCGCCACCATCGATACGCTGGCCGTGGTCGAGGTGTCCAGCGGCGGGTCGAAAGGCGTCGGCGTCGTGCTCGACAACGGCATGATCTTCACGGCCAATCACGTGGTGAAGGGGGACAGGGCGGTCGTCAGGACGTTCGGCTACCACGGCAACGCCTACTACCGCACGCTCGAAGCCCGCGTGGTCTTCCGGGACGAGGGGGAGGACCAGGCCATGCTGAGCGTCCGGGAAGTGGTGGAATGGGATCACACGGTGGAGCTCGGCACGGGCCGGGCGGGTCCCGCCACGGCCGTACCCCTGCGTCCCCACGGTCGTTCCAGCTTCGGGGACGTGGTGAACCGCCCGGTGGTGAGAACGGTGGAGCTGGGCTCGCGCGGCCTCAGGTATCGTGCGGACCGGCGCCTTCGTCGCGGCGATTCGGGGGCCCCCATCGTCCAGGACGGCAAGGTCGTGGGTCTCGTTCACGGCGCATCGAGGGTCATCGCCTCGGATGTGATGAAGAAATACAGGTTCATGCGGGAGGCGAAGAGGAGACGCGAAAACGCGGAAGGCGTGAAGATCGTCGGAACGCCGGAATGCGTCGTGGGCGGCGCGGGATCCCCGGAGGGGCGGTCGTGAACCGTGCGCCCCCTGCCCCTGGCGCCCCACGCCTTTACTATGTCGTCTTCGGGAGAACCTTTCCGTGTTTCTTTGTTTTCTCGAGCCTGATTCACAGGGTCCTTTCCGGTTGAGACCGTTTCGGCTGCGGCCTGGCCGCTTTAGTCCCTTACGAATATTTTTATTGTAGAAAAATCACGAATATTTCGGGTTCCTCCTTCGGGACTTGCGAGCGAAGCGAGTCAAGTCCATATAACCCGGACGAGCCTTCAACCTCTTTGGTTCCGGCTCGTCCGGGTTATGGGTTGCAAGGGGGCCGTGGAGACCGCAAACTCGTAGTGAAGCGGCGGAGGATGGAACCGGAACGCCTCTTGGATCGCGCCCCATGCCGAAAAAGGTCCTGATCGTCGACGACGATGAAGCCGTGCGCGAGCTCCTGATCGATGTGGTCAAGGATCTGGGGTTCGAGGCCGTGGGCGCCGAGGACGGCGAGGACGGTCTTTCGTGGATCGAGACCGAAACGTTTTCGGTGGTCTTCTCGGACCTGAAGATGCCCAACGTGGACGGCATGGAATTTCTCCGGCGGCTTCGGGAGAAGGAGCCCGGTCTTCCGGTGGTCATGATCACGGCCTTCGGTACGGTGGAGACGGCGGTGGAGGCGATGACGCTCGGGGCCTCGGATTTCATTCTCAAGCCGTTTCCGGTCCAGCAGATCAAGGTGATCCTGGATCGGATCTTCCGGGCGCGGGAGATGGAGAAGGAGAACGTCCGTCTTCGCAAGCTCCTGAAGATGGGCTCTCCCGATCCATCGCTGGTGGGCGAGGATCTCCGGATGAAGGAGGTCTACCAGCTGATCGAGAAGGTGGCGCCCACCGACGCGACCGTGCTGATCGAGGGGGAGAGCGGAACGGGCAAGGAGCTGGTGGCGCGGACGATCCACAAGAAGAGCGGCCGTCAGGGGGAGCGTTTCGTGTCGATCAACTGCGCGGCGGTGACGGAGACGCTGATCGAGAGCGAGATTTTCGGCCACGAGGCGGGGGCGTTCACGGGGTCGACGGGGAAGAAGCTCGGGCTGATCGAGGTGGCGGAGGAGGGGACGCTGTTCCTGGACGAGATCGCGGACACGCCGCCGCCCTTCCAGGCGAAGCTGTTACGCGCGATCCAGGAAAAGGAATTCATGCGCGTGGGAGGAACCCGGACCATCGGGGTGAACACGCGCTTCCTCGCCGCGACGAACAAGCCTCTCAAGCGGGAGGTGGAGGCGGGCCGTTTCCGCGAGGACCTCTTCTACCGCCTGAACGTGTTTCCCATCGTGATTCCTCCGCTCAGGGAGCGCAGGGCCGACATCCCGTTGCTCGTGCGCCACTTCATGGAGACGTTCGCCAAGCGGGAGGGCCTGAAGGAGCCCCTGGACATCGACGCCGGGGCGATGGACCTGCTCTCGAAATACGCCTGGCCGGGCAACATCCGGGAGCTCCAGAACATCGTGGAGAGGGCCTTCATCCTTTCGGGCGGAGGGCGGATCGCTCCGGACCACCTGCCCCAGGAAGTCCACACCAAGCGCCAGCGTTCCTCGGAGCTGACGCGCCTGGTGGACCTGCCCTTCCGGGAAGCCAAGGCGGAGCTGGAAACCCGCTACCTTCGGCAGCTCCTGGCCGAGTACCAGGGGAACGTGTCCCGGGCCGCCCAGCACGCCGGCATCGGCCGGGGCACGCTCCACGAGAAGCTCAACAAGCTGGGCATCGACCCGGCGCGCTACCGCGAAGCCGAGGACTGAAACGGGCAAGCCTCCCTGCGCATCCCCCGCGGTGACCCATGCCTTCTCCATCCTCAGAGCCGTCCATGGGTTTTTCGTGGAATTTCGACCCAGGCTGCACCAGAAGATCCTCTCTCTCCTTCCCGAAGGCAACCCGAAAACGGCTACAGGGCGATACGCTCCGCATCCTTCGAGGTCCAAAGTCGTGGCGGGAAGATGATATAATGCACCGGTCCGCGTACGCTCGGAACGCGGCGATGCCGCCCACGGTGGGGGCATTCACGGAGATGTCAAGACCACGGCGCGGGTTCGTTCACATGGGAGGGCGCAGGATGAGGACGGTCTCCTTCCAGGGGTCGGCGTTCCTGCTGGCCTTGGGGTTCCTGTCCCCCTCGGCCTTTTCCGAGGATCGAATCGTGAAGGTGGGTGTCTACGAGAATTCTCCGAAAGTCTTCACGGACGAATCGGGCAAGCCCTCGGGAATCTTCATCGACATCCTGGAGCACATCGCACACGAGGAAGGCTGGAGCCTCGAGTACGTTCCCGGAACGTGGGAAGAGGGTCTTCAACGCCTGGCGGCGGGCGACATCGACCTCATGCCCGACGTGGCGTTCAACGCGCACCGGGCTCGGAGGTACCGGTTCAACCACATCCCCGTCCTTTCGTCCTGGTCGCAGGTCTATGCACGCGAGGGAAGCGACATCCATTCGATCCTGGACCTGGAGGGCAAGCGCGTCGCCGTGCTGTCCGGATCGGTCCAGCAGGAAGCGTTCGCCGAACTCGCGAAGGGATTCGACCTGCGCATCCATATCGAGCCCCGGTCCGATTATGCCGCCGCGTTCCAGGCCGTGAAGGACGGCGCGGCGGACGCAGCCATCGCCAACAACTATTTCGGTTTTCAGAACGCTCGCAAGTTCCGGCTCCAGGACACGGCCGTGATCTTCCACCCGGCGCAACTCCATTTCGCAGCGCCACGAGAAGGCGCCGGCGCGCTTCTCGACACCCTGGACCGTCACCTGCAGAGCCTGAAGGAGAATCCCCGCTCAGAATACTACCGATCCTTGGATCGATGGATGTCCCGGAAGACGGGATTCGTGCTTCCCCCCTGGGTGAAGGCCGCGGGGGTCCTCGCAGGCCTCGTCATCCTGATGTTCCTGACCGGAAGCATCGTGCTCAAACGCCAGGTCAACGCCCGGACCCGCGACCTTTCCAGGCGAAACGAACAGATGGCGGCCATCGACAAGGCGTTACGCTCGACGACCACACAGCTGCATCTGCAGTCGATTCTCGAGAGCGCACTGCAGGCGGCCTTGAATCTCACCCGCATCGAGAGCGGCATCCTCTGCCTCGTGGACGGGAAGAACGGCCGGCTGGTTCCCAGGGCGATGGTCGTCGACGGAAGCGGGGTCGCCGCGCCGGGATCCGCCCGCGATCAAATCATCGAAGACAGCATCGGAAGCCCGGAATCCTGGACGGGCAGGAGCCGGATCCTGCGGGAGCGTTCCGCCGCGGAATCCGCCGCAGGGGATGGATCCTGGCCCGGAGAGAACGCGAGATACCTCGCGGCGTTCCCGCTAAGAGTGCGCAACCATGCGATCGGGGTGCTCTGTCTGTTTTCGAACCGGGACGAGAAACCGGAGAACGACTTTCTCGACCTGGTTGAGGACGTCTGCGCGCCCTTGGCTCTGGCCATCGAGAACGCCCTACTGTTCGAGGAGGCCAAGAACCACGAGGCGGAGCTCGAGAAACAGGTGGCGGAGCGAACCCGGGAGCTCGCGCAGGCCATGGAGCGGGCCCTGGCGGCGGACCGCATCAAGTCCGCCTTTCTCGCGACCATGTCGCACGAGCTACGGACGCCCCTCAACGCCATCATCGGGTTCACAGGAATCCTCCTCAAGGAACTCGCCGGCCCCCTCAACGAGGAACAGCAAAAGCAGATGACCATGGTTCAAACCAGCTCGAGACACCTGCTTTCCCTGATCAACGACGTGCTGGACATCTCGAAGATCGAGGCCGGCCAGCTGGAGCTGGCCGTGGCGTCGTTCGATCTTGCCTCCTCCATCGAGAAGATGACGGCGATGGTCTCCCCCCAGGCCGGGAAAAAGGGGGTCGAGATGAACGTGGACATCGCAGACGACGTCGGTGAGACGACCGCAGACCAGCGCAGGATCGAGCAGATCATGCTCAACCTGCTCAACAACGCCGTCAAGTTCACGGACCAGGGTCACGTCCGCGTTTCCTGCGGCAGGAACGGGGATGCGTACGTGTTTTCCGTCTCGGATACCGGAATCGGCATCGGGGACGAGGACCGGCAGGGGCTCTTCCAGCCGTTCCACCAGGTGGATTCCGGCATCGCCAGGAAGCGCGAGGGGACGGGTCTGGGGCTGTCCATCTGCAAGAAACTGCTGGACATGATGGGGGGCGACATCCAGCTCGAGAGCCGGCCCGGGCACGGCAGCACGTTCACCGTGCGTTTCCCCTGCCATGCGGGAGGAGACGGATGAAGCCGACGTTGCTGATCATCGAAGACAACCCGCAAAACCTCTACATGATGCGGTTCCTGCTGGAGAAGAGCGGATTCACGGTGATCTCCGCCGAAACCGGCGTGGAGGGGGTCGCCCAGGCCCTTCGGCGAAGGCCGGACGCCATCCTGCTGGACATCCAGCTGCCCGAAATGGACGGCTATGCGGTGGCGACGGAGCTGAAACGACACGACGAACTCGAGGGCGTCCCCATCATCGCCGTGACCTCCTATGCCATGACGGGCGACCGGGAACGAATCCTGGCGGCCGGGGCCACCGGCTATATCGAGAAACCGATCGACCCGGATCGCTTCGTGGACGAAATTCGCGCGCACGTCAGGAAATCTTCCGACATCGAGGGAGAGACGGATGAGAATCCTCATCGTTGACGACCAGGCCGAGAATCGCTACCTCCTCGAAGCCCTTCTCAAGGGCGGCGGACACGACGTGAAAGGCCTCTCGAACGGGGCCGAGGCCATGGAAAGCCTCAGGGAACGCGATTATGACCTGATCGTCAGCGACATCCTGATGCCCGTCATGGACGGCTTCGAGCTCTGTCGGAAGATCCGGAAGGACGACTCCCTTCGGGACATCCCCTTCATCGTCTACACCGCGACCTACACGGGCCCGAAGGACGAGGAATTCGCGAAGATGATCGGGGCCAACCGGTTCATCGTCAAACCATGCGAGCCGGACGACTTCATTCAGGCGATCGAGGAGACGATGGAGGCGGAGGCGACGAGGCCCGGATCGCGGCCCAAGGTCGAGGAGAACGAGCAGGAGATCCTCAAGCTCTACAACGAAAGGCTCGTCAGGAAACTCGAAAAGAAGATGGAGGACCTGGAGAAGGAGATCAAGCGGCGAAAGGAAGCGGAGAACACGCTGAGGGCAAGAGAGCGGAAATACCGCCTGCTGACGGACAACACGCTGGATGTCATCTGGTCGATGAGCCCGGAGATGGTGTTCACGTACGTGAATCCGGCCATCGAGAGCGTCAGCGGCGAGCCCCCATCCAGGTGGATCGGCACCGGATTGCGCGAACACGTGCTCGAGGAAGAGTACGGGAGGATCATCCGTATTGTCGCCGAAGAGGTCGGCCGGGGAACGGAAGGCAATGGCGTCGTCTTCGAAACCTCGGTGCTGAACGATCGCAAGGAAGCCGTCCCCGTCGAGATCCACGGCCGGGTCCTTTTCGATGAGCGGGGGAATCCCTTTACGATCCAGGGGGTGGCCCGCGACATCAGGGACCGCAAACGCGCGGAAGCGGACCGCGACAGGATGGCGGAACAGCTCCGGCAATCCCAGAAGATGGAAGGCATCGGCCGCCTGGCGGGGGGCATCGCCCACGACTTCAACAATCTCATGACCGTCGTGATGGGATACTGCGAAATGGCCCGGGGGAAGCTCGAGGGCCACGCGGAGGCCCTGCGCGACATCGACGAGGTGGCGAAAGCCGGCAAGCGGGCCACCGACCTGACGCGGCAGCTTCTGGCCTTCAGCCGCAAGCAGATATTGAACCCCCAAGTCCTGGACTTGAATCAAACCGCGGCGAATCTCGAAAAGATGCTGCAGCGAATCCTGAGGGAGGACATCGAGCTCGTCTTCCGCGCGCACCCGGACATCCGGAAGGTCAAGGCCGACCGCAGTCAGATCGAGCAGGTGATCATGAACCTGACGGTCAATGCGAGAGACTCCATGCCCGCCGGCGGAAAGCTGACGATCGAGACCTCGAACGTCGATTTCGACGAGGAGGACGCGAACCGTCATCCGATGGCCGAACCCGGATCCTACGTGATGCTCGCCGTGTCGGATTCAGGCGTCGGCATGGATGAGAAGACGCTGAAACACATCTTCGAGCCCTTTTTCACGACCAAGAAGGGGACCAAGGGAACGGGTCTCGGACTCTCGACGGTCTACGGCATCGTCGAACAAAGCGGCGGACACATCGAGGTGCACAGCGAACCGGACAAGGGGACGACCTTCGAAATCTACCTGCCGGCGACGCGAGATGAGAAAACAGCGGAACGACCCGGCCCGCGTCCTCGAAAGCCTTCGCGCGGGAGCGAAACGCTTCTCGTGGTCGAAGACGACGCTGCAGTCCGGGCCGTGGTGATCGCCATGCTCGAGGGAAGCGGATACACGATCCTGGAGGCGAGAAACGGGGCCGAGGCCCGGGAGATATCCGGAAAGGAAGGGCGGGTGATCCACCTTCTCCTTTCCGATGTCGTCATGCCGGGAATGAGCGGGCATGAACTCGCCCGGCAAATCGAAAAACGGCATCCCGGGATCAAGGTCCTTTTCATGTCCGGTTATACGGACGACGCCATCCAACAACGCGGCGTTTCCGATCCCGATACGGCCTTCATCGGCAAGCCCTTCACGCAAGCCGAACTGACCCGGAAAATCCGGAACGTGCTGGACGGGACGGAAGAAGCCTGACCCGACCCCGGACGCCCACCGGACGAGCGTTTCGCGCTGCAAACCAAGGGGCCGCGTTGGCCGCAGGGCGTACGACGAGGGCCTCCTGGCGAGCCATGGCCGGGTCCCGGGGGCCCGCCGTCGCTTGTCTCGCCCATGCAAGGGCCCTGGCGGGTCCCTAGCCCGCCAGGGCGGTCATCTACGGCAAGATGATCCCCGCGATCGTGCCCGTCATGTAGGCCGCCAGCGTGCCGCCGACCATGGCCCGAAGCCCCAGCTTCGCAAGGTCCGCCCGGCGCCTGGGCGCGATGCCCCCGATGCCGCCGATCTGGATGCCGATGGAGGCGAAGTTCGCGAACCCGCAGATGGCGTACGAGGCGATCACCGCCGAACGGTAGGAGAGCTCCCCCTGCACCCCGGCGAGGTTGATGTAGGCGATGAACTCCGTGAGGACGACCTTCTCCCCCAGCAACCGCCCCACGATCTGCGCCTCGTGGCCGACCGGCACCCCCATGACCACCGCGAAGGGATAGAAGATCCACCCGAGGATCCGCTCCAGGCTCAGATCCACCCCCGCCAGCGTGGCGATCATCGCCGCCGCGATGAAGACCAGCGTCGCGACCCCCTGGATCCACACGGCCCTCGAGGCGTCCTTTCGGATCCGGGCCGCGGTCAGCACGGCGCCGAGGGCGAGACAGCCGGCCAGCGCCCACCAGGCGCCGAGGATCCAGTTGATCATGGCCACCAGGCCCACGATCGCCACGAGCATGGCCACCACGTTCAGCGTCAGCGTCATGCCCTCGGTGGCGCCCCGCGCGGCGGCCTCGATCACGTTGGCGTCGGGCCGCTCGTCCTTGAGCTTCGCTCCGGCCCGCGTCTCCGCCTCCGCGGTCTCCGGAAACATGATCTTCGAGATCGCGAGCGCGGCCGGCGCGCTCATGATGCTCGCAGTCACGAGGTGGCCGGCGATGCCCGGGATGTCCTTGAGAAAACCGATGTAGGCGGCCATGACCCCCCCGGCCACGGTGGCGAAGCCCCCCGTCATCACGGCGTGCAGCTCGCTCTTGGTCATGCCCGCCACGTAGGGCTTGACCACCAGCGGCGCTTCCGTCTGCCCCACGAAGATGTTCGCCGAGGCCGAGAGCGTCTCGGCCCCCGAGGTCCCCATGGTCTTCTGCATCACGAAGGCGAAGGCCTTCACGACCCACTGCATGACGCCGAGATGGTAGAGGACGGTCATGAGGCTCGAGAAGAAGATGATCGTGGGCAGGACCCAGAAGGTGAAGGTCTTGAGGATGGGCGAGATCGTCCCCACCACGAAGCGGTCGTAGAAACCGGACTCGTCGCCGGGGTAGAACTTGCTCTTCACCACCTCGATCTCGTTCGCGGTGAACCCGGCCCGCTCCAGGGCCGCCTCGTCGAAGGGCCCGAAGCCCTGCGGCGCGAGGGGTTCGTCCCGCTCGGCGTTCCACGCCACGACCTTGTCCACCACCGCCGGGGGGACCTTCCTCGCCTTCGCGTCCTTGCGCAGGGCGTCCTCCGGCTGGTTGATGTTCACCAGCTTGTCGGGAAGGTAGACGGCCCGGTGGGGCGCCGAGGCCGTCATGACGAAGGTGGCTCCCTCCTCGCTGAAGGAGAGGAGCTTCTTCACGGCGCCGTCCACCACGTCGAAGAAGAAGCCGCTCAGCTGGGGGCTGAGGACGATCAGCCCGAACAGGCACTGGAGGCCGATGCCCCACAGAACGGGCCGCCACTTCACGGCCTTGCGATTCACCGACAGGACCCACGCCGTCGCCACCATGACGAAGATGCCGGTGACGGAGAGAAGCCGGTAGAGGAGGCCGGCGCTCTCCCCTCTTTTCGCGTCCCCGCCGCTTCCATCCCCCGCCCAGGCCACCGCCACCAGAACGGCCACAAGCACCACGGCCGCGAGAAGAACGATCCGACCCCGGAACAGGCTGCCGATCCTCTGCATGTGACACTCCCAAAGAGGGTCCCGGGATCTTAGGCGGGACGGCGGGGAGGGTCAACCGCGCGGCTGGGGGCCACGTTCGAAAATCGATTGTGGATTGTAGATGGGTGATCCGCGACCGGGGGCGAAAGCGTCTCTGCGAGAGGGATGCCGTGGCTCTTTCTCAAGGCCGCTCCCGCCGCCCCGCATGAAGCCGGGACGACTCGAAGAACATCAGGATGTTCAGCACGAACAACAGCGCGGCCCCCCCGATCACGACCGCCACGGCCTTCACCGTACGGGTCCTGAAGTCCTCGAGCCGCGCCCGGTCTCGAAGCAAGGCGTCCCGGCGCGCCTCGAGCCCGCGCCGGGCCTCGCTTCCCTTCGACGCGTCGCGGTAGTCGAGGTCGAACTCCAGATCCCGGATCTCGCGCGTCAAGCGCAGCTCGTCCTCCTTGAAGGCGCGCCCGGACGCCGACATGTCCCGCACGGCCACAAAGGCCTGGCCTAGGGCCACCGCCATCGCGGCGAGACAGACGATCCGCTTGATCCCCGTCCAGAGACCCCGCCCGATGACCACCGGAAAGGAGGTCAGCGCGCAGAGGAAGAAGACGCCGGACAGGGCCAGAAGGCTCGCGTGGGGGCGCCCCCGAAGGCCCAGGGACACCGCCGAGAGCAGCGTGACGACGAACAAAAGAAGTTCCGCACCGAACAAGACAGCGAGGGTGCCCGAGACGTTCGGCAGGACGCCGGGCTTGTCCTTGCGGGGGTCTTTCCCGTGGATCATGTCGGCCGTATCCAGGAGAGACCCTCCACGTGCCTGAAATGATCGTCGAAACTGACCAGATCCGCCCCCGTTTCGAGCGCCTGAGCAGCGATCCACATGTCGTTGGTGGGGATGGGCGTTCCCTTCCGGCGGAGGACATGATGGACGACAGCGAACCGCCGCGCCGTGTCGAAAGAAACAGGAAGCAAGGAAACGTAAGGGCTTTCGAGAAAGGCCTCCAGCTCCTTCACGTTTTTCTGGAAAAACCTCCCGCCCACGAAGCCGGACAGGAGTTCCCCGGCCACGACCACGGAAAGATGTACGGACTCGGATCGGTTCATCAATTCTCGGACGGCCCTGTTCCCCCGCTTCCACATGGAATAAGCCGAGGTATCGAGAAGAATCCTCACGTCCACAGATCCTCGTCCAGTTTCTCGAAGTGGCCGACCGCCTGCTCGAATTCTTGCGCCTCCGCTTCCGACCACGTTCCCCCCAGCGCATCGAGCGTATTTCCGACCGTGTTTCCTTCCTCTCGGTGGGCGCTTAATCCAGCCCCGCGACGGAGAATGCGAAGAGCGGCCCGGTTGAGGGAGATTCCCTCCGAACGGGCGAGGTCGACAATCGCCCTTTCGAGCTCCTTGTCGGCCATACGGATGGTCAGCTGCCTGGGCATGCTCATCCCTTCCCATTGAAGACGCTCTTTATGATTCATTATGACTCATTATACGAGTCACTTCAAGAAGGTTGAATGATGTCGGTCAGCGGGGCCGACCCACAGTCCCTCGGCATCCGGGTCAGCCCGGGCACGTTCACCACGCGCAGGCCCTTCGACTCGCTTCGCTCGCTCCGGGGAAGCGGCTCGTGGCTGTGATGGCAGAAAGGCAAGACGGTAGCCGCCGCTGAAATCTGAAATCCCTGCCCGGTACCTCCGGCCGTGACGGGCTCCGCGCCCCTACTCCCCCACCTTCACATAGGTGCCCCCGTTCTGTCGGGCGAGGCGGTGGAGGAACTGGGCGGGAAAGATGCCGACGGCGATGGCGTGGATGACGATGCGGCGGAGGCGGTTGGCGCGCGTGATCTCGTCGACGATCTTCTCGGCATCCTGGATGGACCCCTTGTTGGGCACGCCGTCGGAGAGGAGGAAGATGGTCTCGGGCCCCTTCTCGAAGGCGTCCGCGCGCCGTCCCCCGAGGATCTCGTCGAAGTAGTCCCGCCCGCCGTCCAGGTTCTTCCGCGCCACGCCGAGCGCGCGGGCGAAGGCGTCGAAGAGGTTCGTCTCGCCGTCGGGGGGCTTGCCGCGGATGAAGGAGACGGCGTCGTGCTTCGCGCTCGCGGTCGCCGGCACCAGCCCGTCCTTCCAGGCCCATACCCGGGTGTTGAACACGATGACGTTGAAGAAGTCGTCCTTCTCGAATCCCTTCAGGCAGAATTCCAGCTCGTCGAGAAGGATCGTGAAGCGCGTCGGGTGCTCGCCCGGGCGGTATTCGCGGCGCGGCATGAAGGGTTTCGCGTAGTTGGTCATGCTGGAGGAGAGGTCGATGACGAAGGTGACCCGTTTCGCGTCCGTCGGCACGCCGAAGAACTTCCGCGCCTCGGGCTTTTTCGTCCGGATCACGTACCGGTCGGATTCCCGCTCGAGTTTCCCCTCGCGCCCCTCCTTCTTCTCCTGGCCCCGCCACCAGCGTCGCCACGCCTCGATGTCCTTGCCGTAGTCCTTCCCCGAGATGGACACGAGCACGTTGTACGCCTCCAGCCGGAGGCGCCCCTCCTCCTCCGCGTACCGCTCGATCAACGGCCCCACCGCAGCGCGCGGCTTGACCTCCTTCGCCGCGAGGATCGCGGCCGCGCGGACCTGCCAGGCATCGTCCCCGATCCCCCGGGCGATCGCTTCGCCGTGGGCGACGTCCTTGAATTTCGCCAGGGCCCGCTGCGCGGCCACGCGGACCCGGGGATCGGGGTCGTCCGCCAGGGCGGCTTCCTTCGCCGAAGCGGCCGCGTGCATCCTGTCGGCCAGCGCCAGCGCCGCGTGGACGCGGACCAGCCAGTCGTCGTCGGCAAGGCGCTCCTGCAGGACGTCGAGCGGGCCCGCCGGCGCCGACGGATCCGCCAGGGCGGTGCCGCACGCGCAACGGACGAGCGCGTTCCGGTTTCCAAGCCCCTTGTCCGCGAAGTAGGCCAGGGCCTTCTCTCCCTCCACGCCCTTGAGAAACGCCACGGCCGCCGTCAGCGTGAGGGGATGGGGTTTTCGCAGGGCGCGGAAGCACATCTTCAGCACGACGGGGTCGTCCGCCGGCGCGAGGACATCGAAGGCGAGCTCCCGGCTCGAGGGGTCTCCGCGCGTGAAGACCTGCCAGAACTTGCGCGCCCGCGTCCGGGGGGAGATCTGCGCACGGACCTCGCCTGCGCCGAGGGCGACGAGCAGAAGCGGCAGGACGACACGTCGCATCATGAGCCTCATGCCTTCACGATAACAGCCCCGGGGGGCGGTTTTGAATCGTATTTTCGACCCTACCGGTACTCCCGCAGGACGAACGCCCGCCAGGGCTCGTCGACCGCGATGAGGCTGTATCCGTAGGCTTCCTTGAAGGCCTTCAGCTGGTCCTTGGTCCTCTTGAGAAGGCGGATGAACCGGATGAACTTCTCGCGGGGCTGTTTTTCGATCAAGAAGTGCATGAGGCTCCAGATCTGGCAGTGCACGTCGCGGTCCATCGCGTTGTAGTTCCTCTTGATCAGCGAGGCGGCGGGGAGATCCTGCTTGCCCGCGACGAGCTTGAAGACGTAGGGCTTGAGGCGGGAGGGGATGGAGACCGGCCCCCGCCGCTCGAAGTAGCAGGTGATCTTGAAGTCGCCGAACCGCCGGTACTCCATGTAGTGGGTGAATCCTTCCGGCACCCACGCGGGCATGTCGAAGCCGATGCATCCCCCGTACGCCTCCAGGAAGAGGTGGTGGAGGATGTGCGTGAGGTACCGGTGCAGCTGCTCGTCGTTGCGGGTCTCCGGGGTGGTCCCCACCGGCGAGCTCATCCGGTTTCCATGCTTGTAGGTTCCCAGTTCGTTCGCCGTGCCGAAGAATTTCCGGGCGCAGACCAGGTGTTCCTTGGCGTTGTTCCACAAGAAGACGTCGTACTTCCCCTCGGCCGGCTTGCACGGGTCCTCGATCATGGCCGTCGCGGCCGATTTGAAGGGACCGCGGTCCAGGAAGATCTCGCGGTAGTCCTCCAGCGCTTCCTCGGCCCGCTTGAGCAGGATCCAGTCATACTGTTCGGGGCTGAAGGTCCGCTTCTGGCGGCTTCGGGAGGGCAAGCCTGGAAACAAGTCCTCGGGCACCTCGCAGGTCAACACGGGCAGGGAGGGCGCCGTGGAGATCAGCCTGAAATGCGCGCTCTCGGTGTGTCGAATCGCGCCCGACTCGGCGAGGCGCCTGAACCCGGGCTCACCCTCGAAAAGGACGCGGTCGACGTCCTTCCTTCGCTCGCGCACCCAGGTCCCGAGCGTTTTCCGCCATGCCTCGAAGGCGGCGGTCGCTTCCGCGTCCTCGCACTTGGGGCAGGGCACCCAGCCGAGACCCAGGCCCTTCTGCCGGAGCCAGGCGCTGTGCTTGATCTCGAAGTCCACCGGCGGCCGATGGTAGGGATCCTTCACCTTCCCCGTGCCACGGCAGACCCGGCAGTCCCCTTCCGCGTGGAGGACGGAGACGAACAGGCCTCCCGCCAGCAGGAAGACCCCCGTGAATGCGAACGCGTGCCTCGTCATCCCGCCTCGCTCTTGCCCGTATGCTTCGTCACGAACTGCACGACGTAGTATAACCTCTCACGCCGACGGGTTGCAGAATTGTGTGTTTTCGGTCGTCGATTTCAGAACGCAGGTTGCGGAGCGTGGACGAGTCGGGTTTTCAGATTGGAGATTTTCGCATATCCGCCATAGTCCTTGCATGCGCAAGGCCGGCGACGGCGGGCAGTCGAAAGCGTTGCAAGTTACGCAAGTCCTTGGACAACGTGTTCAGTCGGCTTGGAGGGCGAGCCTCCCGGCGAGCCGGCTAGGTTGTGGCTCGGGAGGACCCTCGCCCTCCAAGCCGGTTTCGATGCGTTTCCTCCCGGGTATCTTCGTGCCTTCGTGTGGAAGGTCCTTTGGCGTGGCTTTGCTGTTCCGGGGTATGGGTTTTTCCATACCGCCTTCAAGTGGATCAGAATCAAGAGGAGGGGATTCAGATCGCGGGGAAGATCACGAGGGTGACGAACCCGACGACCGCCGCGACCCAGCTCCCGAAGCCGATGAGGAAGACCAGGAAGGCGCGGAAAAGGTCGAGCTTGTAGACCTCCGAGACGCCGCGGAGAAGCACCCCGGCCGCGAAGAGCGGCGCCAGGAGGATGCCGGCGAAGGGGATGATGTTCATGAGGCTGAAGGCCGAGGCCAGGCACGCCATCCGGAATCCTTTCTCGGCCGGGGCCCTGCCGCCGACGGCCAGGGCGACGAGATGGAACGGAAGCCAGCCCAGCGAGGCGACGCCGACGGACAAGACGGGCACGCTGCGGACCAGGGGCGTGAGGAGGACCTCGGCCAGGGAGTCGATGTCGATGACCTGTCCGGTCAGACGCGCGTACAGGATGGACACGCCGAGGAACATCACGGTATTGCCCGGAATCCAGTTCACGAGGGCGAACAGGAAGGGGCGGAAGATCTCGCCGCGCGTCGGAAGGTTCCGGAAGAAAACGGAGGGGCCGAAGAGAACCTCCTTCACCGTCTCGAAATAGGACCCGCCGAAGCCCCCGAACTTGCTGCTGACCTTGCCCGTGATGACGCTCGAGGCCTTGCCGAAACAGTCCGGGCAATACAGTCTGTCCCCGCGGCGCCGGGTGCACATGGCGCAGATGGGTTTCTTGCAAACGCTGCAAACGTCCTTGGTGGACCGGTCCGGATGGCGGTAGCACTTGGGCCACTTCAGCGTCATGTGGGTGGCGTGACGGCCCTGGTCCTGGAGACGCTCGGCGATGTACTGCTCCTTCAGGTACCGGTTGCTGCGACGGTCGTCTCCGCCCCCCTCTCCCCCGCCGCCGCCGCGCGCCAGCTGCCCCTCGGCGCGGGGAAGGCACGTCTCGCAGACCTTCCGGCCTCCGACGTCGTACAGCTCGCCCGGTCCGAAGACGCCATGGCAGAACGCGCACCGGCCGACCTTGTCCGCTTTGTGGCGGCGGGGTTCCTCCCGGCGCTTCCCGAGGGGAACGGCGGCGAACGAGGGAGGCTTCACCACCGGCTTCGGGGAGGAGGCGTCCGTCCCCGATCCGTCCTCCGCTTCCTCCGATGGAGGCTCCGGAGAACCCTCGGGCTTTTCCTCCCCGGATCCCGGATCGGCTCGCCCCGTCTCCGTCTTTGCGGAAGGATCTTCCGGCTTTTCGGGCGCGCCCGGCGGCGCGCTCTTTTTCGCCGTGAGAGGCGCGCCGCAGGCGGAACACCGGAGCGCTCCCGGCAGGTTCAACTGCCCGCAATCTTCACATCGCAAAAGGGCCCCCGCGACATGGCACTGGTGATCTTTCCGGCCTCCGGATTCCCTGCACAAAGGGGAAGGGGATGCGCTACCCGCTGAATGCGCGGATGGCATACCCCGCCGTCCGGCGCCGCCGCCGCGGCCTCGCCTTCTTCCCCTCCTCCCCTGCGGCCGGCGCCTCCACCGTCTCGGATACGACCAGAGGCCTCACGGAATAGACATGAAAATCCTTCGGAAGGCCCGTCTGCTTCCCTGGAAGCCGCGAAAAAGACGCGTCCTGCAGACGCTCGCCCTTCTTGAGCGGGCGATCCGTGTGAAACGTGATGTCCCTTCCCCGCCGGCGAGCCCGGCTGGGCCTGGCGATCGCCTGGAGCGAGGCCTGGATCCGGTCACCCTCCTCCACCGCGAACTCGATCCGCCCGCATTCCGGACAGAGGATCGCACGTCTCCCGGGCAAAGCGACTTCCCTGTGTTTTCCCCCGTACACCTTCGTTCCGCACGTCTCGCAAATTCTCATGAGTTCGTCTCCGCGTCATCGGAACCGGCCTCGCCGGTCCCTTTCTCCTCTTCGCCGGCGGCGTCCCCGGTGGATGGGGACGCGCCGCCAACGCCTTCGGGATCCCCTTCCCGGCCCGTCTCCTCGTCTCCGCGCTCCCGTGACGCCGTCTTGCGTTCCCCCACTTCCACGTCCGCATCGACGATCTCGATCTCGTCCTGGAGCGTGCGCACCCCCCGGCGGAACTCGAGGTATCCCTTCCCCAGCGATTTGGCCACGTCCGGAAGCCGGTTCCCGAAAATGATCAGCGCCACCACGAGAATCACGATGATCTCGGTGACGCCGATGCCGGAAAAAAACGCCAGGACCGCCGGAAGCATGGCCCGATCCTCCAAGGACCTGGGGAGATTATAGCAAACCCCGGCCGCATCCATTCAGGAAACCCTTCCTCGAGAGGTGCTTTCCAAACGGAAAAATTCCCCGGCGTTTCCAGGCCGTCTTCATCGTTTCCAGCGTCAAGAACACGCGAAACGCTCGCGAGTCCTTCGCGGTTGCAGGGCCGCCCTAGCTTTGTAAGAATGAGGCATCTCCTCCCCGGATGACGAGATTCCTGGAGCGCTTTCCATGAACAGGTTCTGGAACGTCGCGCCTCTGTTCCTCCTGCTCCTCGGAGGGATCGTCGTCGCCTTCGTCCTCCTTTCCCGTGACCGCGCCCCCGATTCCGTGAGCGTTCCCGACGCGCCCCCGGCACAGCCAACCAAGGAAGAGACGGACCCCCTCGAGGACGCCGTTCCGCCTCCGGGTCCTCCCGTCCCCGTCCCCGTCCCGGTGCCCGCGTCCCCCCCCGCGCCTCCGGCCGCGGAGGATCCCGGAACCGGAAGCGCGCCCTCCCCCCCTCCCCTCCTGCCCGGCGAACACAGGCCCTCCGGTCCCGAGCCGGGCGGCCCCGGCCCGGAGGCGCTGGAACGCCTCCGCGAGGAGACGCGACGGGCCGCCGAGGAGACGGTGAAGGCCCAGCGGGCCAGGGAGATCAAGATGTTCGAGGATCTCCTCGGGCCCATCGAGGACGACAAGGAACGGACGTTCCTGGACCTCTACTACGCCTACCATCAAGAGGCTGCCCTGGAATTTCGCCGGCGCGTGACGGCCGGCGAAGAACCCGATCGGAAAAAGATCTTCGCCGAGGCCCGGGACCGGCTGTACGAAAAACTCGAATCCGTTCTTACGCCCGAACAGCTCGCGTCCTTTCGGACGTGGCTCGAGGAGAAATGCTATCCCAAGAGGGGGGAGTAGGTCCTCAAGGCCACGGGGCCGGCATTCCGAAATCCCCGATCCTAAGGTGCAAGATGCCTTCGGTTCTGATCGTCGACGACGAAAAACCCGTGCGGGAATCCGTCCGCTCCATTCTCGAGTACGAGGATTTCGAGGCGCTGGAGGCGGGAGGGGGCAAGGAGGCCCTGGACCTCACCGCTTCCCGGGAGCCGGACGCCGTGCTCCTGGACATCAAGATGCCCGGGATGGACGGCCTGGAGGTCCTCGAGAACCTGAGGCGGGACCACCCCGGGATCCCGGTGGTCATGTTCTCCGGACACGGGAACATCCCAACCGCCGTGGAGGCCATCCAGAACGGCGCCTTCGACTTCATCGAAAAGCCGCCGGACGCCGACAAGATCGTCGTGACCCTGAGAAACGCCATCGCCCACCACAAGCTGAAGGCCGAGAACCGCACGCTCCGGCGTCGCCTGAAGGCCACCGTGGAATTCCTGGGGGAAAGCCCGGCGATGCGCGAGGTGTTCGAGACGATCGAGAAGGTGGGGCCCTCGGAAGCCAGCGTGCTGATCACGGGGGAAAACGGCACGGGCAAGGAACTGGTCGCGCGGGCGATCCACCTTGCCAGCGAGCGGGCGCTGGGCCCTTTCGTGGACGTGAACTGCGCGGCCATTCCCCGGGACCTCATCGAGTCCGAGCTGTTCGGGCACGAAGCGGGAGCGTTCACGGGCGCGTCCACGCGGCGCCAGGGGAAGTTCGAACAGGCGGACGGCGGCACGCTCTTTCTCGATGAAATCGGGGACATGAGCGAGGCGGCGCAGGCGAAGATCCTCCGCGTGCTGGAGACGCGGGAAATCGAGCGCGTCGGCGGCGCCAGGAAGATCCCCGTGGATGTCCGCGTCCTCACCGCCACCAACAAGGACCTGAAAAGCGCCGTCGAGGAAAACGCGTTCCGCCAGGACCTCTACTATCGCCTCAACGTCGTGCCCATTCATCTCCAGCCCCTGAAGCAACGGCGTGAGGACATCCATGTCCTCTCCCGGCATTTCCTCACGCGCTTCTGCGAGGAAAATGGTCGCGAAACCCTGAAGATCGAGAAAGAGGCCATGTCCCTCCTCGCCGGCCTCGACTGGCCCGGCAACGTCCGGGAACTCAAGAACTTCATGAACCGCCTCGCCGTCCTGGCCGCCGGCCCTTCGATCCTGCCCGAAGACGTCGAGAGGGCCCTGGATCCCGGCTCCAGGGCCTCGGAGGACCCCTTCCAAAGCGCCTCCACCTTCGAGGAATTCAAGGAGATGGCCGAACGGCAGTACTTCCTCAAGAAACTGGAACAGCATGACTGGAACATCAAGCGCACCGCCGACGCGCTGAAGATGCAGCGGAGCAACCTCTACAAGAAGATCGAAAAATACGGCCTGAAGTAGTTCGTGAGGATGCAACGTCGGGAGACAATCTGCGCATGGTTGCATCCCCCAAGAATACGACCCCGAAACGCTTCCTGGCGCCCACCGCCCTGATCGTGGCCGGTCTTGTTGGTCTCCTCCTCTTCCTCGTCGAAGAAACCGGTCCCAAACCCTCCCCCGCCAAAACAAGGGAACGCGCCTTCGCCGCCTTCGAGGACCTCGGGCGCACGCTCCGGCAGGAACTCGACCGCGGCGCCTCCCGAAAAGACCCTCCCTGGCCCCGCGGCGACACGCCCGAAGCGTCCAGGCTCCGCTTCACAAGGCTTCGAGAACTGCTCCCCGCCTTTCCCCAGGGAACCACCCTCGAGATCCTGGGCCCGGACGACGCACCCTGGGCCTGGGCCGGCCCCCTCCTGGCCGAGGACGACGAGGCGAAAACGAACCGACGGGAACTACGCGGCCGTGGGGCCGGCCCCCTCGCGGGTCGATTCGGTATCGTTCTCTTTCTCGGGTATGCCTCCCCCCTTCCGGGGACCGATCCCGAACTCCGCCTGGCGGCCTGGCACCCGCTCGATCTCCTCCATCCTTCCTTTCGCCCCTTCTTTTCGCCCGACTCCTTCGCGCGTACGCTCGAAGCGGATCTCGGATGCGAAGCGCATTTCCGGATATCGGGCTCCCCTGAAGACGGGGCGCTCGCGACCGCCTCCCGGACGCTCCACGCTGTGAAAAGCACGGGAATCGGCCCCGTCCGCCTGGACGTCCGACCGAAGGATCAGGGATCTCCTTCGCGGCCGGGACCCCTCGTTTCCGTTCTCTGGGGAATCTCGGCGCTCCTGCTTTTCCTGATGCTCGCGCGACGGCTCCTTCTTCCCTCCCGGGAAGGAAGCGGGCTTCGGTTCGCGGTCCTCCTCCTTCTTCTCGGGGCCCTGCGCGCTTCCTGGTGGGCCGTGGCCTTCCCCACACGGATCCTCCCGGGCGCCTCGTTCGATCCCGAGGTCTTCGGGGTTCCCCTCCTTCCCGGCGTGCGGGAAACGGCGGGAGGATTCCTCATCACGGCGGTCTTTGCCACCGCCGCCGTCGCCGCCTTCCTGCGCCTGGCCCTTCCGCCGCTGCAAAGACTCGTGGAACGCTCCAGGACGGCCGCTTCCGTCGCCGTCGTCGCCCTTCCCCTCTCGGTTCCCCTGCTGACCCTCCTCCTCGTCGAAGGCATCGGCGCCCTGGTCGACCGCTCCCCTCTCGGTGCGCCCGCCGCCCGATCCGTCGTGGATCTCCACCCCGCCGGTCGGAGCCTCCTCTCGCTTCCGGCCACCTTTCTGCTGCTCGGCTTTTTCCTCTTCGCCCTCTGTTTCGCGCTCCTCGGAACCTCCTTCCTCCACACGCTGTTCCGCGCGCTCCGGAAAGCGGGGGAGAAACGCGCGGCCATGCTCGTTCCTTTGGCGGGGGCGGCCGCCTCCGTGATCGTGCTCTGGCCCTTCGCGGATCTGCAGGTCCCCATCGTCGTGCCGGCGGCGGTCTTGATCCTCCTCCATCCCGTCCACCTCCGCCTTCGCCACGAGGGCGTCACGGCCCTCCATACCGGCGTCTTCCTCCTCGCCGCCTCGGCCGCGGTGTTCCCCCCCCTCCGGGGAGAAATCCGTCGATCCAAACGCGTCCACGTCGAAGCCCTGATGCGCCAGACCATCCAGAATCGGAAGGGCCTCAAGGCGCGCATGAACGAAACCATGACGCTCGCTTCCGGAACCTGGCACGAATCGGCCCCCCGGGATGCGCCCTACCTTCCGTTTCTCTTCTGGTCGCGATCCGGCCTGAACCTCCCCGGCCTCTCGACCCGCGTCTACACCCGGGACAAGAAACGAGAGGGTCTGCAGTCCTTCGTCTTCGGCGACGTGCCGGATGTCGAATCCAAGGCCCCCCTTCGCTTTCTGACCCTGCGCCCGGGCCGCATCGAGACCTTCGACACGCGGGAGGGATCCGGCTGGATCGCGCGGGAACGATCGCCGGCGGGCATCACCACGACGATGGCGATTTCCCGGGACTGGCCCCGGAAGAGGCCCTCCTTTCCGCTGGCGGGCGCGTCTTCCTCCGGGCTGGCGTTCGCTCGCTACGAGGGGGGGCAGCTGGCCTCCGCCACACAACCGGGCTTCCCGGCTGGCCGCCCCCTCCCCGACAAGGTCGCGTCCCTTCGCGGCAAAACGGGGTGGATTCGCGAGGCGTATCCGTGGGGAAGCGCGGAGGTCTTCTATGCACCGGGGCCGGGGGAGGCGACGATGGTGAGCGCCGCGCTTCCCGTGCCCACGCTGTGGGGAGACGTACTGGGTTTCCTGCGGGTCTTTCTCCTCGGAACGCTGGCGACGGCGATGGTCTTTCTGGTCTATGGTCTCGGGCGAAGCGCCAGGACGGGCCGGTGGGAATTCCACCGCCGCCTGAAGTACCGTCTGGTGGCCTCCTTCGCTCTGATTTCCATCATTCCCATCTTCCTTCTGGGTTCCTACACGGAATCGGAAACGGTGGAGCGCATCCGGGACAACGGGAGGGAACGGGTCCGGCGGGAGATGGATCTTCTTCTGGAACTCTTTCAGGAACAGATTCGCATCCGGGACATGCGCGCGAAGCTCAGCGACGCCGAGCCGGGCCTGACGGCGGACAAGCTCGAAGGCGCCATGGATTCCAAGGACCTGCGGAAGAAGGCGGAATCCCTCGGCGGAGAATGGGACGTCTACCTGCCCGGGACCGACGAGACGAGGCCTCATCTTCGCTTCACCAGCCGGCGGGAGGCGGTCGACTGCCAGCTGATTCCCACGCGTCTTCCGGGAAGCGTGTACGAGAATCTCGTTCTCGGGGGCGATGTCTATCGCTTCGAGCGGGAGGTTTCAGGCCCCTGGCTGGCCATCCGCGGCTACCGCCGCCTGCTCGACCGCGACCTGCAAACGATCGGCGTGCTGTCCAACGCGCGATTCCAGCCCGCCTGGATGATGGAAGCGACCATCTCGCGGGAAGTGTCGTTGATTCTCGCCCTCTACCTGCTCTCCCTGATCGCCGTGGGATTCTTTGCCCTCTTTCTCGCCCGCCGCATCGCCCTTCCTCTCGAGAAACTCACCGAAGCCACGCGCGCCGTGGCCCTGGGCGATCTCGAACATCGCGTCCACCTCGACGCGGCGGACGAGATCGGCGACCTGGTGGATTCTTTCAACACGATGACCGCCCAGCTGAAATCGGGCCGCGAAGCCCTGATCCGCGCCGAAAAGGAATCGGCCTGGAGGGAAATGGCCCGGCAGATCGCCCACGAGATCAAGAACCCCCTCACCCCCATGTCCCTTTCCGCCCAGCACATCCTCCGCGCCCACCGGGACCGCTCCGAGAAGTTCGACGGGATTCTCGAAAAAGGCCTCGCCCGCATCACGGACCAGGTCGAAGCCCTCCGCCGGATCGCGGAAGAATTTTCGGATTTCGCGCGGTTCCCGGACCGCGACATGAAACCGATGGATTTGAACCCGCTCATCCACGAGGCGGTCCAGCTGATCGCCGAAGAGGGGTTGGATGAGCGTCCGGAAAAAGCGATCCGCTTCGAGGAAAAGTACGAGGAGAGCCTTCCCCCCGTGACCGCCGACGTGGACGAGATCCGCCGCGTGATGATCAACCTCCTTCGAAACGCCGTGCAGGCCCTCGCCGATTCCGGGGGCAGCGTCACGGTTTCCACGGGTCTGTCGGGCAGGGCCGCCGGGAGCGCGAAGAAGAAAAAGGGCAAGACGAGGGTGTACGGCGCCGGCAGGAAGATCCCGAAGGAAAAGGCCGTGGCGGAAATCCGGATCGCCGACAACGGGCCCGGCATCCCGGACGGACTCCAGGACAAGCTCTTCCAGCCCTACTTCTCCACGAAGAGCGGCGGCACGGGCCTGGGACTCGCCATCTGCAAGAAGGCCCTCGACGAGCTGGGCGGCGAGATCGAGATCGAGAGCGAGGAGGGCGCGGGAACCACGGTGCTCGTGCGACTTCCGCTGACGCCCCCCGTCGCACCGGGGGGGGAGGAGGAGGGAGGCGGCGGGAAACAGCAAATGGGAAAGGAGAAATAGGACATGGCCACCATTCTCTCCGTAAGCATCTCCAAGGAGAAGGGGATCCTGAAGGACGCCGTCCCCCGGGGACGGCTTGTCGAGGATCACGGCCTCGAGGGGGACGCGCACGCCGGCTCGGTGCGTCCCGTCAGCTTGCTTCCCCTCGCGAGCATCCAAAAGGTCGAAGGCGATCTGAAGCGCCGAGGCATCCGGGTACGCCCCGGCCTGTTCGCCGAGAATTTCGTGGTGGAGGGGCTGGTCGCCGGTGACGTCAAACCGGGGGATGCGCTCCGGTTGTCCTCCGGTGCACGGCTTGTGGTGAGGCAGATCGGCAAGCCTTTTCATACGGACAACGCCGTGTTCCGGGCCATCGGCTCCAGCCCCCTTCCCTCCGATGGCATCTTCGCCCGGGTCGCCCGCGGGGGGGAGGTGAAGGAGGGGGACCGGATCGAGATCGAGGCCTCCGGGGCGGAACGTGGGCGGTAAGCGTAGGGTTTCAATGGGCCCGTTTCGCCCGGCTAGCCCAGTTTCTTCGCCTCGTCGAGGCGCCGCAAACCTTCCATGAGCAGGCCCATGGTGTCCATGCTCACGTTGCGCGGCTGGTCCACCTCGCCGGGCTTGAAACGGAAATTGCCGTCGTTCCAGGCCAGCAGGGCGAAGAACGCTTCTTCCCCGGTCAATTCGCCGAGGATCGCGTCGAAGACCTGTCCTTCCTTGAAGAGGATCTCGCCCCGGAGGTTCGCGTTGTAGAGGATGAGCGTGCCGGTCCGGCCGTTCATGTTGATGGTCTGTGCGAGCTCCGGCAAGGTGAACATGCTGAGTTTCCCCAGCACGCTCTTTTCGATCTCCTCGTCCACCTGGACGTTCTGCTTCCGGAGACGTTGGACGAGGAGCTTGTTGAAATAGATGTTGAGGGAGGGATTGTCGTCCAGGATCTTGAAAAAGTTCTCCTTGGACACCGACAAGAGGGAAACGCTTCCGTTGGACTTCACCGTGGCCGAACAGGGTTCCCCCGAGATCAGGGACATCTCGCCGAACACCTCTCCCTTCGAAAGCGTGGCCAGCTTCGTTTCGGACCCCTCTTCCGAGACCTGGATGACGTCGACCTTTCCCTTGATGAGAATGAAGAGGTACTCGCCGGGCTCCCCCTGGGTGATGATGGACGTCCCGTCCTGGATCCGTTTCAACTCCAGCACGGAGATCATCTTCTCGAGCGATTCCCGTGGAAGGGGGTTGAAGATGCTGATCTTCTTCAGGTGCTCGATGATGAACTCGACGTCCTTGTCCTTCCTCCCGATCATCGTCGTGAACGTCGGCGCCTGCTCCTCCTTTCTCTCGACGGAAAACACCGCCCGCCGGCCCCCGGCCCCCGGACAGGAGAAGATGCCCTCGTCCCCCGTCCCCGCCCCCACCGCCTCGAAAGGCACGCCGTAGGCAAGCGCCTGGGCGAGGGGGTAGGCCGTGGACACCAGGGCGGCGCACACGGGCTTGGATCCCTCCGCCGTCACGCCGGGAAGCGCGAAGACGAGCCTGTCGCCCGGCTTGTACAGGGGACAGCCCTCGGCTTCCTGGACCTCGAAAACAATGCGCACGATCGCCATCTCATGCCTCTCTGCGCCGCCCGCTCCACGACGGCGACGGAACCTGGACGTGTATACCATCGCGCGCGTCCCGCGTCAAAGGCCTGTCGTATCCGAGCGTTTCGCGCTGTCGGCATGTCATGAGTCTTTCCCACCTTCAATTTCGTTCCGAGACTCTTGCTCTTTTCTTACCGACACCCGTGGGGCCGCGGGGAACCGGGGCCCGTGAGGGCATGGAAATCGCGAAAAACGGTTACAGCGCGAATGGCTCCCCCACGACGCGGGATCAAAACGCGCCGCTCGCCAGCGTGAAGGCCGCCCAGCAGAGAAGAACCATCAGGGCGACGACCCCGGCGTAGATCAACGCCCGGAACGCCGCGCTCCGCTGGGACAAGTCCTCCAGCAGGGGGGAGCGGCTGCCTTCCCGCGGCGGCGACGTCCGTTCCAGGGGGATCCGGGGCGTGAAGGAGGGCTTCGATGAGGGGCTCGTCACCGGGGCGGGGCGTGCCGGGGCGGCGGGCGCTGAAGGTTCCGGGGGGGCGGCCTCGTCCGGCTCTCCTCCCAGATCGAGTTCCTCCACGTCTTCCTCGCCCTCCCCGGTTGCCGGTTCGGGTTCGGAGGCGGTGGACGGAAGGGGCGCGGCGGGAACGCCTTCAGGCGGCGTGGACAGATTCGCGAGCGCTTCCCGGTCCTTCGGGTCCGTGCCGGCGGATGCCGGGGCGGGTGTGTGCGAAGGTGTGGACGGTTTCGGCGGTGCCTGTTCCGGCTCGGCCGCCGGACGCTTGGAGGGCGCCTCGGTCTTCGGCTCCGTCGGGGTCGCGCGGGCGGGAGCGTGCCGGAAGAGGAGGACGGTCTTTCCGATCTTGATGCGGTCGCCGGACCGCAATCGACCTCTGTCGACGCGTTTTCCGTTGAGAAGGGTTCCGTTGGAGCTGTCGAGGTCCTCGACGACGAAGCCCTGCGAGGTGGCCGAGATCTTGGTGTTGTTTCGCGAGGCCTTGGGATCCTTGATGGGGATGTCGCAGGATTTGAGGCGTCCGATGATCGCGATCTTCCCGATCCGGAACCGCCGGCCTTTTCCTTCTCCCGACTCGATCAGGATCTGCGCCATGAGCATCCCTGCAAACGCGCCGACGCGCGAAGGAACCTTCTTTCCGCCTCTCTAGAGGACCTTGAGGGCGACGAGGGTGACATCGTCATCCTGTTCGAGGCCTTGGATGAACGTGGTGAAGTCGTCCCGGATGGCGTCGACCATCTCCTGGGCGGTTCGCCGGCCGTGGACCTTCACGAGCTCGTCCAGCCGCTCCATGCCGAACTCCTCCCCGTCCCGGTTCTTCGCCTCGATGATGCCGTCCGTATACTGCAGGAGGATGTCGCCGGAGGCGAGTTCGACTTCCATGCACTCGGTGAACGTGTCGAAGACCTGTCCCTTCTGCATGCCGAGAACGATGCCCTTGGGTTTCAGGTGCCGCATTTCCTCGCCCCCCGTCGGGGAATAGAGGATGGGGGGGTTGTGGCCGGCCCGCACGTAGAGAAGGTGGTGGGTCTTGAGATCGAGCACGCCGTAGGAGGCGGAGACGAACGTCATGTCGTCGAGGTCCGGGTAGAGGGATTCGTTCGCCGTTCGGAGCACGGCCAAGGGGTCGTCGTTCTCGAGGCCGAAGATGTGGATGGCCTTCTTGGCCATCCCCATGACGATGGCGGCGTCGATGCCGTGGCCCGTGACGTCGCCCATGACGGTGCCGAGATGGCCGCCGGGCGTCTGGATGAAGTCATAGAAATCGCCCCCCAGCGACGAGGCGGGATTGTAGTACCGGCCGAACTCGAGACCTTCCACGTCCGGGGCATCGGGCAGCATGTGGAGCTGCTTCTTGCGGGCGGATTTCAACCCGGACTCGATCTCCTGTTTCTGCTGGATCTGCCGGGCGATCGCCTTGAGCCGGTCGGTGCGTCTCTTGATCGGTCCGATGTCTCTTCCCTCCGGTTCGCCTCCACCGTTCCGGCGGCGAGGCGCCGCGGCTCCCGCGGAGGCCACGGAACGTCGCAAGAGCCGAAACGGGAGTGATGGTAACGCCGCGGATTCAGGGCTGTCAAGGAACCTCCCGTTCACGTCTTTTCGAGAGGAAAGCCGCAGCGTGGCGGGCTTCATCCATCGAGGAAGGACTGGGCCCTCTCGAGGTTCGAGCGCATTCTCCTGTCGTCGGGGTTGAGCTCGAGACCCCATGTGTAGAGATGGATGGCCTGTTTGAATTCATTGAACATGTAGGCCTCGTTGCCGGCTTTCTTGGCCTCCTCGACGGTGAGGGGGCGGATCACCTTGGACTGCAGGAGCTTCAAAAGGTCGCTCAGGATCGAGAACCGGGACCCGGGCAACTTCTTGAGAATGATCGAGAGGGGGCGCTTTCCGTTGACCAGTTGCAGCAGGGGGTTCTTTTTCTTCGCGTCGTCCTTCTTGACGCGGGTGACGTCCAGGCGCAGGAAGATGGCCTGGTCGGAGGGAATGGTCGATTCGATCTCCGTCCAGACGGCCTCACGGCGGATCGCCTCCTTCAACAGCGCATGGCCGTCGATCTTCAGATCGGTCACGGGGACATCCTGCTCGCTCAGGCCCGCGGAGGGGCTCCCTTCCTCGAAACGGAATCGCGCCGCCTTCCATCGGAAAAGGTCCCGGAGGTTCGAAAGCACTTTCTCCCGCAATGCGTAGCGCAGTTTCTCCTCGGTCACCACCCCCTGGAGGACGAGGATTTCCCCCAGCCGCTTTCGGGTCTTCTGCTGGTACGCCAGGGCCTTTTCGACCTGCTCCGGCCTGGCAAAGCCGCATTCCGCCAGGACCTCCCCCAGGTATTTTCCACGCGTTTCACCGCCCGCCACCAGGAGAACGCGGTCGGGAGACGTATAGATGGAAAGGGAACTTTCGGGTCCCGTGGCCACGAGCGTCCCGGAACGCCCCTGATCGACCACGGACTTCAGGATGTCTTCCAGCTGGACTTCCGGGGGCTCTTCTTCCCGGCGCCTCCGAACGGCCGTCTTCCGCCGGAGATCCTCGAGTTTCCGCCGGACCTCGGCACGGCCCGGCTGGACGGCCAGCACGCTCTCGTAGAGGATGGCCGCCGTCTCGCGCTCGTTGAACACCAGCGCATTTTCCGCTTTCCGTATGGCCTCTTCCGGAGAGAGGGCGGAAAGGAGTTTGGCGTCCAGCAGCCTCTTCACGGCGCGGTACGACTCGAACCAGTCCTCCTCGAAGCGGGACAGGATCTCCTTGAGGGGGGTCTTGCCGTCCACGAAGGACAGGATCCGCTCCCCCAGCGGGTGGATCACGCGGCCCTCCCGTTTCTCCGGCGGCACGGCCGTGAAGATCAGATCCTCCGAAGGGACCACCTTGCGGATCCGCTGCCATTCGGAGATCCGATCGATGATCGTCTCCAGCATCTCCCAGACGTTGATGCGGAGGTTCAACACGTCCTTCTCGGCGTCTTCCAGAACGGCGAGAAGACTGTTCGGCTCGAACGAGATCGAGACATCGCGCCAGTGGAACAGGTCCTCGATGTCCTCGAAGGCTTTTCTCTTCCGAATCCGCTCGACGTCGTTGAAGGAGACGAGTCCCTGCTTTTCCAGGATGTAGGCCAGGTCCGCCCCGATCATCTTCTGTCTCTCCCGCGCCCGCTGCAGCGCCTTCTCGCTGACCATGCCCTGCTCCACCAGCCTCTCTTCCACCGTGCGACTCACGCGCTCCCCCTCCGAGAGAAGCAGGATCTCGTCCGGCGCCACATAGAGGAAACGGCGCGAGTTCGCGTCCTTGGCCGTCAGCGTCCCCGACCGCATGTCCCGGATCAGGTTCGAGAACAACGTCGTCAGGTCCACGCCCTTGATCCGGATCGTCTGGTCGGCTCGACCCCTCCCCTTGGTCATGTTGCCGCGCAGAAGATCCAGCGTCTGACGAAGTTCCACATTGCTCTCGTCGAGCCGCATGGCGTATTCGTAGTACTTCACGCACAGCTCGAATTCCCGCCGTCCGAACGCATCCTCCGCCTCCTGGTTGAGCTTCTCCAGATCCATGGGATGCGCGTAGCCATTCTGCAGGAACTGGTACAGAACCTGGCACGTCTTGAAGCGGCCCACGCCGCTCTTTTCGATGATGTCCTCCAGGTTGTTCCGCCCGTCGATCAGGCTCAGAATGACCTTCTCCTTGCGGCTCAACCGATCCATGGGAATCTCCGCGTCCCGGGAAACGAGGAAGATGGCTTTTGTCGTCCGGAACTTCTCCTCGATCCTCCCCCACTCCTCGATCCGGTTGATCGCCGTCATGAGGATCCGCGATGTGTCCAGCTCCATCCGCGTCACCCCGCCTTGCATCGCATGGAATTCCTCGGGAAAGTAGTTCTTGGTGAACGTGAAAAAGGCGTTGTCCCAGAGGAAAATGTCGAAAAGCTCCTCCTTGATCTTCTCCCGGATCGCCTCGTTGATCTCCTCCTCCTCCACGAGATTCTCCTCCACCAGAATCTCGCCGATCAACTTCCCCGACTTCTTCTGTACACGAAGCGCCCGCGACACATCCTCCTCCGAGATCTTCCCCGCGTCCACCAGGATGTCGCCCAGTCTCGAAACCTCCCGCGTCCCCCGCGAATGGAGACAGATGGACCCCTTCGAAAAGTAGATCATCTTCTCGTTGACCCCGTCGCCGACCTTCAAGGTGCCCGAATGCTTGTTCAGGTAAAGGGATTGGAAAAGATCCGCCAGGCTGAAACTCTCGAAATCGCCCTCCAGCTTCGATTCCCGCGTCCCCTCCACCAGACCCGGATGAGCCGCCTTGATCTCCTCGAGCGCCTTCGCGAAAAACGACGTGTCATACCCGCGCTCCAGGGCGAACTCGCACATCCGGAGGCCCTCCCCCCCACGGCCCTCCGATACCGCACGCTGAACCCCCGTCTTCAACTCCTGGACCGAAAGCGCCCGGATCACGCCGCGGTTCAACAAGTGGAACAACCGCTCGCAGATCTCGATCCCCCGACCCCGGGACAAACGGATCAGATCGTCCACCGTCCGCTGACCGTTCACCAGATCCAGGATCGGATCCTTCTCCCCCTGCTCCTCCTCCTCGCTCATCTGCCCAAGCCACGTCCCCAGAACCCCCTTGCTCTCACGACGCTCCTTCTTCTGCCGCTTGAAAATCGCCCGCGACGATATCTGCTTGCCGATCTCGCCGAATTGCGTGAGATTCGACAGAAGCTCCTTCAGATGCGTCCCGGTCACCAGCTGCAGACGAGATACCGAACGGTTGTTCTCGAATTCCCTCGGCGTCTGGTTCTTCACGAACTCGAATCGGGCGTTGCGCCACAGGAAAATGTCGAAAATCTCGTCGATGATCTTCTTCCGGATCGCGAAGATCTTGTCCTCCTCCCGGATCATCCCCTCCTGGATCAACACCGTTCCCACCAGATCCCCCCCCTTCCGCGCCATCGTCAGCGCCCGGTCCAGCTCCCGGTACGTCAACTTCCCCTCACGGACCAGAATCTCGCCAAACTTCAACTGCTCACGCGTCCCGGTCGATACAAGCGCGATTTCCGTGGGGGAAAAATAGATGATCTTCCGGCTGTTCGAGTCCTCCACCCGGATCGTCCCCGAGTGCTTCTTCAAGAACAATGCCAGAAAAAAAGAGGCGAAATGGATGTTCTCCAGGTTCCCCGGAAACGTGAATACCTCCGGGCTGGACACGAACACCCGGTCCGAAAGGAGCGCGATCATCATCCGCTCCTGCACGTCCCGGGCGCCAAGACCCAGCGCCTGCGCGTATTCCAGGTGCATCAGGCAACGAGGGAAATCCTGCGACTTCAAGGCCTCCTTGAACGATATTTCCAGCTTTTCCGGAGAGAGGGGACGGATCAGCCACGACTGGAGCATGGCGTACACCGTCCGGCATACGTCGAATTTCGTCGCCCCCGTCTTCTCCTGGATCATGCCGAGGTTGTTTCCCTCATGAAGGTGCGCCCACACCTCCTGAGGCTTCAGGGGAGCGTCTTCCAGCGTATCCGGCGGGCCCTCCGCCTCCTCACGCGGAACGAAGATGTACTTCAGCGACGGGATCCGGGACGTGATCCGCCCCCATTCGTCCACGCGACGGACCGCCTCCATCAGAATGGGGCTCGCGGTGAAAACCACCTTCCGGTAGTCGTCCAGACGCTTCTCGAAGTGGGGGGGGATTTCGTCCTTCTTGAATTCGAAATACGCGTCCTCCCAGAGAAAAAGATCGTAGATCTCCTCCTCCATCCGCTGCTTCAAAACGGGGAGGACGTCTTCCTCCTTCACGTCACCCCGGCGGACCAGGTTCTCCGCCACCGAGGCTTCCGAACCCGCCTCCGAAATCGCTTCCGACAGGACGTCCTTGCTCACGATCTCTTGTTTCACGAGCTCCGGGCCCAAGCCGGGGACTTGCAAGGGATTCGGCGTCAACGGGATGATCTGCCCGTTCGAAAAGTACAGGTGGCTTCGATTCTCCCCGTCGCTCACCATCAGCGTCCCGGACGACTGGTTCAAGGAGAGCGACTGGAAAATCTCCGCGAGACTGAAACTGGCTAGGTCGCCCTTCAGCGGCATGGCATCGACAAAAAACGAAACACTCTATCGAAATCAACATAATACCATATATTCAATGGAGTTGCAATAAAGAGCGTTTCGCGGTGTACGTAGGTCATGTCCCTCCCTTCCTTTTCGTAGCTCACCTTCATGGAAATACCCCAGGGTGACCATCGAATTTCAAGTCCTCAGGGGGGTGCACGGGTTTTTTCGG
>Ga0180432_10000616_pt1 | contig 59242 bp, 52 predicted proteins | sample SS_ome_10_FD_132414 | JGI IMG/M metagenome (GOLD analysis project Ga0180432, IMG submission 132414) | Hypersaline lake sediment archaeal communities from the Salton Sea, California, USA - SS_1_MS_2 metaG | ecosystem: Environmental > Aquatic > Non-marine Saline and Alkaline > Hypersaline >... | reverse complement strand
CATGTTACAGTGGCCGCTAAGCGGGGGGCAAGGGAATGGCGACAGTGTGGCGCGTGCTGGTAGGCGCGTCTGAGGGGTGGCAGGAGGTCAGGCAAGGCTCGGCCTGGTGGTGGGCCGTGCTGATCCACTGGGTGCTGCAGGCGCTGACCGCCCTCCTGGTCTATGAGCCGATGCTCCAGCTCGCCTCTCAGACTGGCTTGCACGCCCTCTCCGACCAAGCGTGGGCGCTTGCGTTGGCTATCCTGGCTATCGCCTTGTCCGTGGTGGTCAGCATGCTGATCGCGGCGGCTGCCGGTAGCGTTGCGCTGCTGGCTCTCGGCATACGGAGCTCCTATACGCGCCTGTTGAGCTGGGTGTCGTACGGGCTCTTGCCGTTGGCGCTGGGGCAGTGCGCGGCAGGCCTGTTGTTTTCCATCGTGCGGCCCTTGACACAGGACCCGGTGCAGGCGTTATCTCTTAGTCTCAGACCTTACAGCTTCGGAGTGGCCGGAATGATACCGGAGGTACTCCCGCCGCTGTCTTTCGGGTGGTTCGTTGCCTCGTACTTCGACTTGTTCGGGCTGTGGGCGATGGTGCTGCTGCTGATCGGTGCTCGGGCGGTATTCGGGCTGCAGCGCCTGCACATCCTGTGGTTAGGGCTCGAACTGGTGCTAGTATTTTCCGTCATTATCACTGGATTGTGGCTGGCAAGCCAGCAGTTGCTTGTGGGACTGGCTGGGTGAGCGTGGAGGAAGGTCCATGTGGCGCAAGGTGGGATGTGTAGGGTTAATCGTGATCGTGGTGGCGATCATCGCCGGAATCGTGTATCAGCAGACTCGCGGTGACGGTGGATTCAGCTTCGGCGGCGGCGGCAAGAAAGACCGCGGTGAGGACGAGAAGCCGATCTTCGAGGCTGCGCGGCTCGACGAGCTCACGATCACCGTGGAGGCCACGGGTAGCACCGAGGCGATTACGGACATCGAGGTCAAGAGCGAGGCCACCGGACGGATCACCGAGTTCTATGTCGAGGAAGGGGATGTTGTTGCGCAGGGCGACCTGATCTGCCGACTGGACCAGAGCAATCAGAAGCTCGTCGTGCAGGCGCGCGAGATCCAGCTGGAGCAGGCCAGCCTGGCCTACGACGAGGCCCGACAAGCGACCTCGGTGACCAGCGCTTCCGCATACGAAAGCGCGCTCAGCAGCGCGAAGGCCAACCTCGACAGCGCGGAGGAGGCCCTCGAAAACGCCCAGGTCACGTATGACCGCATCGCGGAAGTGCACGCCAAGGGCTACGCCACCGACCAGGAGTTGGACAACGCACGGCAAAGCCTTGCGGCCGCCCAGGCGGCTCGCGATTCAGCGCGCTCGGCTTATGACAACGCGCTGACTCAGCAGCAGTCATTCGAGCAGACCAGCGACGAGAATGCCATCGAGCAGGCGCGGCTGTTGCTGGAGGCGGCCAAGGTCTCGCTGGCCGAAGCCAAGAAGCAACTCGGAGACAGCGTGATCGCCAGCCCAATCGACGGGATCATTCTGGAGAAGCCGCTGGATGTGGGCGACAGCGTGGTCAGCATCAACAGCGCGTATGGCGGGGGCAACACCATCGTCAAGGTCGCCGATCTCAGTAGAATACAGGTTCGTACCAGCGTCGACGAGATCGACATCGGCAAGCTGGCAGTGGGGCAGCCTGCCGCCGTTACTGTTGACACCTACTTCGATCGTGAGTTCGAGGGAGTGGTCACCAACGTCTTCCCACAGGGCGTCAACACGGGGTCCGGGCTGATCAGTTTCATTGCCATGGTAGAGGTAGACAACAACGAGGGACTGCTGCTCGGCAACATGACGGCATCCGTCAAGATCGAGGCCCAGGTGATTGAGGACGCGCTGCTGATCCCGCTGGCCGCAACGCGCGCTGGGGAGAAGCCCGACACGACGGTCGTCTACGTGCTCAATGAGGACGAGGATCCGTTTGACGAGAAGGCTGAACACGAGGAGCGGGAAGTGACGCTTGGGGATACCGACTACCAGGATGTCCAGGTCCTGGATGGTCTGGAAGAGGGCGAATACGTCAAGGTACGCGGATTCGAGACACGAATCCAGTTCGACTAGTGCTTACGCTTTGGGTCAGTCTGAGAATCGCCGCGGTTGCATTGTTGCAGAACAAGATGCGCAGCATCCTGACGCTGCTGGGCATGATCATCGGTGTCGGTGCGGTGATTGCGATCGTGAGCCTGGGCGAAGGCCTGCGAGCGGACTTCGAACAGCAGATGGCTTCACTGGGCAGCGACGTGTTCTACATGACCCCCAAGGCGCCCAAGCGGCCCGGTCAGGCGCCCCGCATGCCTGACCTGTTCACCATGGACGACATGACGGCACTGGAGGAATCGTGCTCCCTGGTGCACAACGTGGTGCCGGGCATCATGGCGACAACCACCATCAAGCACGGCACCAAGGCTCAGAGCATCAGCGTGCAGGGAGTCGATGAGAACTACCTGCAAGTGTCATCCGTCGCGACGCTTGCCGAGGGACGCGCCTTCACCAAAGCGGAAGTCAGAGGGGCCTCCCGCGTGCTTCTGATCGGTGATGAACTTGCGGATGAGCTCTTCGAGGACTGGGAGCAACCGGTGGGCAGCGTCGTTCGACTCGGGGGCATCAACTACACGATCGTGGGCCGCCTCGAGCACTACAGCGGCATGATCTCAGAGGGGGGCGACGTCAACCGCAGCGTGTCGGCGCCCATTACGACGGTTCAGAAACGGCTGCTCGGCACGGACAAGGTCTTCTGGGTCTCGCTGTTCCTGCTACCTGACGCCGATCTCGAGTCGGCGAAGGAGCAGGTGGCGAGGGTCATGCGACAGCGGCGACGGGTGCGTAACGTCAGCGACGATGACTTCCAGTTCATCAGTCCGGATGATTTCATGGAGATGGGCAACCAGTTCATCAACGTGCTGATCGGAATCTTCGGTGCGATCGCCTTCATGAGTCTGCTTGTGGGCGGCGTTGGAATCATGAACATCATGCTGGTCAGCGTGACGGAACGCACGCGTGAAATCGGGCTGAGGATGGCAATGGGAGCTGGCCGCCCCACTGTATTGTCGCAATTCCTGGTGGAGGCCATCCTGCTGACGCTGTGCGGCGGTATCATCGGGATGCTGGTGGGGTATGCCGGTGCTGGCGGCGTTTCTATCCTGCTCAGCCAGGCAATGGACATGACCTGGGTGCCCAAGATCCCTGCCCAGTGGGTCGTTTACTCCGTAGCCGTTTCGGCGCTCGTCGGTGTAATCTTCGGCGTGTATCCCGCCTTCAAGGCCAGCCAGCTGGATCCGGTGGAGGCAATGAGATATGAGTAGCGCATATGTTCTGCTGTGGACCACCCTGAAGCTGGCAGTCAGACAGCTGCTGAGGCACAAGGTGCGCAGCGTTCTGACCATGCTGGGGATCTTCATCGGCGTTGGCTCCGTGGTCGCCATTGTCTCGCTGGGCGAAGGCCTGCGGGGCTTCTTCATGGACATGATGGCTGCTACCGCGACCGACGACCTCGTCTACATCATGCCCGACGTACCGATGCGGGCAGGCCGCATCCCCCGGCTTGAGAAGCCGTTCAAGAATCGCGACATCGATATGGTGAATTCCTCGGAATACGTCACTACCACCATTGGCGGTCACATGCTGAACAGCGTGACCGTCAAGCATGGCTGGCGCAGCGAGAACGTGATGTGCTCGATGGCACCCCACGAGTACTTCCCAATGGATGGCTGGCAACTCGAGCGCGGACGCTACTTCAATACTGCCGAAGAGAGGGGACGCGCCCTGGTCGTGGTCGTCGGTGGTGGAATCCACGAGCTGCTCTACGATGAGCACGAGGAGTTGCTGGGATCGCAGCTGATCGTCGGTGGTGCGCGCTTCACGGTCATCGGCGAACTGAAGACCCGCACAGCCCTGGAAGGCGGCAATGACTCCAATCGAATGCTGTTCGTCCCGCTGGAAACCGGCCAGGACCGACTACTGGGGTCCGATGACATCTTCTGGATTGCCGCCAAGGTCCGCAGCAGTACTGAGCTCACGGAAGCCAAAGAAGACATCGCAGTGCGGCTGCGCGCCTCTCGCCGAATCCGCAGCGGAGCGGACGACGACTTCCAGATCACTACTCCCGATGACTGGGCGGAGTTTGGCCATTCGTTCGTCAACACGATGCTGATGGTCTTCGGCGTAGTGGCAGTCATCGCGCTGATAGTAGGTGGTATCGGCGTGATGAACGTGATGCTGGTCAACGTCCGGGAGCGCACGCGCGAGATCGGGCTGCGCAAAGCCCTCGGCGCCACAGCCGCCCAGATTACCTGGCAATTCCTGGTTGAATCCTCAACCATGACGCTGATCGGTGGTCTGCTGGGCCTCTGCCTTGGGTACGGACTGGGCTTCAGCGTGGCTCTGCTGATGAAGTCCTTGTGGGACGTCTTCTGGATGCCGAGCGTCCCGATGGTCTGGATCGCCGCGGTGATGGGCACGTCAATCGGACTTGGCCTGGTGGCGGGCGTATACCCGGCTTGGCGAGCCGGCTTGCTGGATCCAATCAATGCCCTGCGTTACGAGTAGCCTTCCAGCCGGCAGGACGACCGGCAATGCTAAGGGGTAGAATCCAGTCGTGACCGCGCGTGAGCAATTCCGGAACCTCGACTTCGATCAGCTGGTGGAGAAGCTGGCAGGCTACGCCGGCAGCCGCGTGACGCAGGAGTTGATTCTCGCAGTGGATGTCGTCTTCCATCCCGCGCGAATTGACGCGAACCTTGACCAGACAGCGGAAGCGCTCCGCTTTCTTGACGAGAAGTCCTCCGTCGAACTCCCCGCCTTCGGTTCGATTGCGGACCTTACGCCGCTGTGGCGACGGATGGCCGCGGGGGAACTCGTTGACAGCCACGAAGCCCGCCAGCTGCTGTCGTACTTCACGGTCTGCTCGCAGTACGGCCAGCTGCTGAAACACATCACACTGGAGGAGTCCCCGCGTCTGGCTGAAGTCGCGGCCGCCTGGCAACCGCTGGACCAGCTTGCCAGCCTGACGGAGCGGCTGTTCAACGAGGATGGCGAAGTGCGGGACGGAGCGAGTCACGAGCTGTCGCAGATCAGAAGCAAGCTGCGGCGCTTTGAGTCCCAGGTCACTCGACTGCTGAGCGAATCGTTGCCGGGGCTGAAGCAGCACTCGGGCGACGATGCCCAGGTGACCATCCGGGGAAACCGTTTCGTGGTCCTGCTGCCGCGAACAGCCGCCGCCGCCTATGACGGTGCGGTTGTCGACGTGTCAGGGAGCGGCCAGAGCGTCTACTTCGAGCCGCTGAGCATCAGCGCACTGAACACCGAGCGCCAAGACCTGTTCGTTGCTGAGCGCCAGGAAGTGCGCAGGATTCTGGCCGAATACAGCCAGCAGGTGGCGGCCCAGCACTCCCAGCTGAGCGCCAACCTCGCGATCATGGTGAAGACTGACTACGTGTTTGCGCGGGCGCGGTTCGCGCGAACCCTTGAGGCAACCCGGCCGCAGCTGAGCCACGATCGGGGATTCGCGCTCAGCGCCGCACGTCATCCGCTGATCGCCGACTTCGTGCCCGAGGATCTGACATTCGACACCGAGCGGTGCCTGGTGATCTCCGGTGTCAACGCGGGCGGCAAGACGGTGCTGCTCAAGCTGCTTGGTTTGTACACCTTGATGGCCACACTGGGATGCTTCGTACCGGGTGAGGCCACCCTGCCCTACGTCAGCGGGCTGCTTGCCGACATCGGAGACGAACAGAACGCGCTTGCCAACCTCTCAACCTTCACCGCGCATCTGCAGTTCATCACCGAGTTGTGGTCGAGGCTCGATGAGCACCAGGATGGTGAGCTGCCGCTGCTCGTACTGATCGACGAGATCGGTACCGGCACGGAGCCCGGCGAGGGCGCCGCCTTTGCCTTCGGCCTGCTGACGGCGTTGTTGGAGCAACCGGTCAAGCTGGCCGTCACCACTCACTACGATGTGCTCAAGACCCTGGCGTTCGACCGCCAGGATGTGAAGAACGTCTGCCTTGAGTTCGACCGCGAGCAGCTCAAACCGACCTTCCGGATCCTGGACGACCAGCCGGGCCAGAGCTACGCACTCGCAATCGCCCAGCAGTGGGGAGTGGCGGCGGACATCCTGGAAGGCGCACAGAGCGTGCTCGGCCAGGAGGAACGCAGGATGGGAGCCGTGATCGGCGAGCTTGAGGAGCTGCGCCGCGAGGCCGAGCTTCAGCGCAGCGCTGCAGTGCGGCACGCAGATGAGCTTGTCGCGGCGACTTCGCGCAACGTGGAACTCACCGCCGAGCTGAAGGAGTCCAAACAGCAGTTCGCCAGGCACGTGGAGCGCGTCCGGCAGGAACTGGAGCAGCGAATTGACGAGCTGCTGGCGGAAACAAAACTGAAGCTCAAGAAGAAGGCGCGCCAGTCGGCACGCAAGCATGACGAATACGTGAAGGCGGCCAGCAAGTCATCCGGCGTGGCACGGCGGCAGAAGGATGAGGTTGAGGCCATGGTGGAGGATGTGCTGGAAGCGCTGGCGATCGATCCCGAGCGTGACAAGGAAGCGCCACCGACGCTGACGGTGGGTGACCTGGTGGAGATCAGCGGCTCCGGGCTGCGTGGCGAGATAGCCACACTGGATCAGGATCGTGGCACCGCTGTGCTCAGCGTACAGGGCAAGCGAATGACGCTGGCACTGGAGAAACTGCGCAGAGTCAGCGCGGCGGCGGCGGCCTCCGCCGATCCGCTACAGGCCTATCGGAGCCGGCAGCACTTGCAGTCGCCATACGACCAGTCCGGCGGCAAGCCCGAGCTGCAGGACAGCAGCAACACACTCGATCTGCACGGACAAACGACGGAAGAGGCTGCGGAAAGCCTGGACGCGTTTCTGAGCCGCTGTCTGCTGGCCGGCATTGGCGAGATTCGCGTGATGCACGGCGTGGGCACCGGGCGGTTGAGGCAGTTCGTCCGAGACTACCTGCGCAGCACTCCCTACGTAAGCAACGTACGCCAGGCCGACACACATGACGGCGGCGTGGGCGTCACCCTTGCGGATATCGTCTAGGGGGCATACGGCTTCGGCGGTGCTTTAGTCCCGCACTCGATAGACGGTGATCTCGAGTTGCAGCCGGTCGCTGTCCGGGCGCCGTTCGATGATGAATTCGATCACGTAGTCCTCGTCGGCGTAGTCCGATCCATATCCCGTGGGGATGCTCACGTATTGCGTTTGCCGCATGCCCGCCGCGAGCATCCGCTCGTGGTAGTAGTTGTACACCGTGTCCTTGTCCAGATCGGATTCAGCGTGCACGTACCACTTGTCCATCGCTTCGTCGTCCGTGGAGACAGCTGAATCACGCTCAGTGGCGAGCAGTTCAGCCTCCGGATAGAGCGGCACCACGTCGCTGGGGAAGTCCCTGGGCAGTCCCAGTTCGGCATTGGTCTCCTGCCGCTGCTGGATCTGCTGCCGTCTGGCATGCTGGCCGTATATGTACCGCCCGGCAGCGGCGATCAAGGCGATCAGCAGCACAAGCAGCAGGGAGATTGTCAGCAGGCCGCCCCAGGATATCCTGCGTGCTCCACTCTCTGAGGAATTGTCTCTCTCCACCTATGGCCTCGGAATGACCCTGCAGCCGCCGCACCCCGAACGAGCAGCAGCTGGGTTGGTTTGACTGACACTCGCTGGCGCACGATTATATACCAGCAGGAAACCGCGTCTAGCGGTGCCACGGGAGATCAGGCGCGGCCTGCCGCTGTGCTAGAATGATTCTTTATCAACACCTTATCAACAGGTTAGTGATGCGGAAGAACACTGGGTGGATTATCGGGGCCGTCTTTGTCGCGCTGCTGGCGTTTCCGTTCGTGGCCAGCGCGGCCACAGCCAATGTCTCAATCCTCTACACGGCGGATACGCACGGCCGGCTGCGCAGCTTCTACTACAACTCGACGAAGCCGGTCGGTGGCATCGCCAAGCGCGCGATCTTCTTCCAGGAGAAGCGGAGGCACACGGGGATGATCTGGCTGACGCTGGATGCCGGCGATGCGCTCTCAGGCACGGCGCTGGCCGATGTATTTCAGGGGTATTTGTGCATCCAGGCGATGAACAAGCTGAAGTACGACGCGATGGCTCTGGGTGTCCATGACTTCGACTTCGGTCTGGATGTGCTACGTCAGCGGATAGCGGAAGCGGAATTCCCGGTGCTGTCGGCGAACGTCAAGTACAGAGAGACCGGTCAGCCGTTCACCACTCCGTACGTGATCCTGGAGCGCGAGGGTACGCGTATCGCGTTACTCGGTTTGACGACCGCTCAGGTGGCTCAGCGCGTTGCGCCGGCGAATTTCAGCGGACTGATGGCGGATGATCCGGTGGAAATCGCCAGGCAACTGGTTCCCCAGTTGGAGGCCCAAGCTGACGTGATCGTGGCGTTGACTCACATGGGCATCAACGACGACATCCGGTTGGCCAGCGAGGTCCGCGGCATTGACGTGATCGTCGGGGGCATGAGTCATTCGGAGCTGCAGGTTCCGATGAAATTCGAGGACACCCTGATCGTTCACAGTGCGGAGTATGGCCGCAATGTCGGGATGTTGAAGCTGAGCTTCGATCCAACGCAAGCCTACAAGCAGGTGTACTTCTACAACGAATTGGAGCCAATCGCCGGCAAGTGGGTGGAGAACAGCGACTATGTCGCCTGGCTGGACAGCTACAACGGCCAGCTGAGCCAGCGGATGGAGGTCATTGTCGGTACCGGCGCGCTTGAGATGGGTGCGCTGAAGATGCAGAGCGCGGAGACCCCGCTGGGCAACTACGTCACCGACATCCTGCGCGAGCAGACCGGTGCTGACGTCGCATTGCTGCCGGCCGCTTTCTTCGGCGAGGCATTGCCCGAAGGGCCGATCACACACGGTGATCTGTACTCCTGTATGCCCTACGACCAGTATGGCGTGGTGCTGGAGGTGACTGGCGGCGAGCTCAAGGAGATCCTGGACGATGCCGCCGACCAGATCGGCAAGCCCGGCTTCCCGCAGGTCTCCGGTGTCAGCTTCGGAATCCTCGCGGGACGTGCATACTCCGCTATCGTGGGGGGGCAAGAGCTCGATCCCTTCGGCACCTACAGACTGGCCACTTCTGATGCGCTTGCTGACGGGATTCTGGGATACGCAAGTCTGGGCAAGATCGCAACCAGGTCGCACAGCGGTCAGCTGATCCGCGAGATGGTGCGCCAGCGCCTGGCGTCCGGGCAAGTGGCGCAGTCCTCTTCGTATCAACGGATCCAGTTCCACGCGTTTGACTCCGCGATGCTGGCCGGCATGCCGCCCGGCGACCAAACCCAGCCAGTAGCAGCGCCGGCCCCTGACGTGGTCCCCGCCTCGCCCGCGCCTGCCGATTCCACCCCACCAGCAGGTACAGAGATGCCTCCCGCCGGGGGAGTTCCTGACACTCCTCCCAGTCAGGCCCCCGCTGCTGCGGATGTACCTCCTTCAGCAGAGCCGGTGATGGAGGATGACGGCACTGAACTGGGGGAGCTGCCCGGTGGTCCTGCACCGGCAGAATCCACGCCCGGCAGTGGCCAGGCAGAGAACGGATTGGGAGACCGTCTCGACCGCACCGGCCAGCCGCTGGGTGAGCCCGTGCGAGTTGAGGATGAGACCGTGACGGACGTGGGTTCCGAACTTACGCCTACCCCTGACACCGCTCCGGTACCGCCCGCGGATGATCAGCCGCTGTTCGAGGACGTTGACCTGCCGGCGGAGCCGGAGGTGATGACGCCCCCGGAGGTTGCCGTCACTCCGGTACCCGGGCAACCGCTGGGTGCTGCACGGGCCACCGAGGGCGGGCTCAACTACTACTTCACGCTGCTGCCAGTGGATGGTGCTTACGAGTTCCAACTGGAGATCTCAAACCCAACGTTGCAGCCCGTGGTGTTGAACTACTCGACGGGGGCCAAGTTCGACTTCATCGCCAAGAGCGGCACTGATGTGCTTTGGTACTACAACTGGAACCGGTTCTTCATGCAGACATCCGAGACGCAGACGCTGGCGCCCGGCGAAGTTGTGTCCTTCCGCGGCGAATGGGATGGACTGACCAAGGAAGATGAGCCGCTGCCGCCTGGTGCCCTGCGCTTCGAGGCTGTCCATCAGCTTGTCGGTCAAGCGGTGCGGCTGCTGTTCGACGCAGGATTGGGCCAGTAACTGATGCTGCCACCAGAGATGCTCAAGCCGGTGCTGCTCGCCGGCATCTTGCTGGGTCTGATGAGCATCGTCGACACCCTTTCGTACGCCGTACGAACCGCTGGCGTGCTCGCGCGCAGGTTGGCGATGAGCCTCGCGCTGTTCAATATCCTGGTGATCCTGAGCCGGACCAGCAATATGCTGTCGGCCCCGATTCTGGGCAACTTCCCGGACAAGGTGGAACAGGGCGCCTACGCAGCGGCTTCTGTGCTCACGGGCTTGTGGATCGACCTGTGCTTCATCGTCGCGGGCGTGGTGATCGGGGCGCTGATCACTCCTTCCATTATCCGTGTGTTTCGGCGCGGGATTGAGGTGCTCGACGAGAAAGGAAGCCTGCCCCCTACCCTTTGGTACGGACTGAGGCGCGCCTGGCGCATCAAGCACTATCTGAGACCACCGCGACTGGCACACCTGAGAGTCTACGGCAGCCCGCGGGGACTTCCGGTTGGCTTTCTGCTCTTTAACGTCTTCGTGACCTGCTTCTACAGCATCGGCGTAATAAGTACCGTGCTGGCTGCCAGTTGGGACCACTCGGTAGCAGGCACGACAATGACGTTGTCTGGCATCGTGAACGGAATCGCCACGATCCTGTTGTTTGTGATTGTCGATCCGCCGGCCGCCGTGGTGATCGATCAGTCAATCTCCGGTAAGCGGCCGGTTGAACATGCCAAGAGCATGAACGTGTGGCTGATCGCCACGCGACTGGCGGGCTGTATCCTGGCTGTCCCGCTGTTGCCGCTGATGGCACGCTACGTTCTGGCGGCGGCTCACTGGGTGGATGCCTACTTCGCCGTCGGCACCGGTAGCGGGATCTGAGATGAGCCACGAAGCTCGATAGGTGATTGTTCCAATGGACCATGGGGACGAGCTGGAGAGATTCCACCCGGTGCTGCTGTATAGCATCCTGGAGGCGACTCGGCGGTTCGAGCCTGACTTCTATGCCCACCTGTGCCGGACCTACCATGTAGACGCCGAGCGGATTCTCGGGCTGTTCAGCGAAGTGGAAGTGATTGGCAGCGGTCAGCTTGCCCAGTTGCTGAGGGATCTGCGAGCCCACACGGCCTATGATGACATTGTGTATCTTGCCGGCCGCAATTCGCTGCTGATTTGGCTGGAGCTGCACGATATCCGGCGCCCCACGCTGAGCAGCGTTAGTGCTGCATTCGCGAAGCTGGTCAGAGAGCTGCTTCCGCCCTTCATCGGCAACGCGTCGGTCAATGTGCTGAGCCGCGGGACACTGCTGTTCATCGAAATCCGAGACAGCGTATTCGCCAGGGACGTCCGCCACGACCGGGCGCTCTGCGGTTTCTACGCCGGCTTCCTCTTCGAGTTGGGGCGTTTCTGCGGTTCGCCGCGCGCTGCTGTCACAGAGACGCACTGCAGCGCCATGGATCCCGATGGCCCGACATGTACACTGGAAGTCGCGCTCTAAGTACATGCTGACGGCATGCCACCGCCCGTGGGCAATGGCATCGCCGGTAGCCTATAATCTGGCCGTATGTGCGCTGCTGAGCACGAGCTTCTGAAGGCCGCGCGGCGGGTCATCAAGATCGAGATGGACGCGCTCGATGCACAACGTCAGGTGTTGGACGACTCTTTCGTTCGCGCCTGTGAGTTGCTCCTGACTTGCCGCGGCCGCGTGATCATCACGGGAATGGGGAAGAGCGGCCACATCGCGCAGAAGATTGCGGCCAGTCTGACGAGCACCGGAACAGCTTCGCACTTCATGCATCCAGCGGAGGGCGTCCACGGCGACCTGGGAGTGGTTCACCGTGGCGATCTGCTGCTGGCGATCTCGCACTCCGGGGAAACGCAGGAAATACTTGGGCTACTGGGACCGGTGAAGAACATCTCCGTGCCGGTCATCGCTATTACGGGGAATCCTGAGAGCAGCCTGGCCCGCAGTGCCGACGTTGTGCTGCGCATCGCGTCCGCGCCTGAGGCAGATCCGCACAACCTGGTGCCCACGACATCAACGACCCTTACGCTGGCCATTGGCGACGCGCTGGTGGTGACCTTGATGCAGGCGCGCGAATTCACCCCGGAGGAGTTTGCCGTCTTTCATCCCAAAGGAATGCTGGGCAAGCGGTTGACCCTGCACGTTCAGGACTTACTGCGCGGCCCGGACACGAATCCCGTTGTAAGCTCCGCTGCCTCCTTCGGGGAGGCACTGGAAGTCATAACGCACCACATGCTCGGTGGCACCAGCATCGTTGACGACGGAGGCAAATTGGTCGGGATCATCACCGACGGTGATGTGCGACGCATCATCCGGCGCTTCATCAGCAAGGGCGGAACCGTTGCGGAGGCAATCGCCACGCCAGTTAGCGAGCTAATGACGGCCGAACCTTCTTACGTCAGCAGCAAGGCGCTGGCATATGATGCTCTCAAGGAGATGGAGAACCACAAGCCGCGGCCGATCTTCCTGCTGCCCGTCGTGGACTCCCTGCAGCGTCCGGTGGGAATGCTGCACTTGCACGCCTTGGTCCAGGCAGGGTTCAAGTCCGACGTCCGCGACGACTAGCCGACCGCAGCCTATTTGAGCGCCCTGGCCTTGATGCATTCCAGACCGAGGCCAACGAGGCTTTCAAAGGCTGAGTAATTGCGGATGCTGCGGTAACTCAGCAGCGCGCCTTCCACAATCCCGAACACCAAGCGGGCCAGAAGCTGCGGATCCATGTCCGTAGCCAGCTTGCCCATCTCGCGCAACCGGGCGAACTCGTTGGCGATGCCGGCGACAACCACGTCCAGCATCTCACCAATCGCCTGGCAGAAATCCGCGCTGAGTTCGCTACGCTCCAGCGCAAGGATCGCGACGGGCGTCCGGCCTGCCTTGCTCGGGCTCGACGAGCCTGCGATCGCGGAGGCCAGCGCCTTGATGTTGACCCAGGGGTTGGCCTTGGGATCGATCGCCTTCTCCATCCAGCCAGCGATCATCTCACCGCCACGCTCGTGGATCACGGCAAGTCCCAGGTCCTCTTTGCTGGCGAAGTAGTAGTAGAAGTTGCCCTTCTGTACGTTCGAGGCGGTAAGGACCTCCAGGAGCTTGGTCGCATTGAACCCCTTGCTGAAGATCAGTTCGGCGGCAGCGTCGAGAATGCGGCCACGAGTCGCGAGTGCTTTGCGGGTGTATCCCATGTGTACTACTAGTCTCCTTTGTGCTCCATTATTCTAATGTCGACCATTATTGCAGTACAGAACGACCTTGGCAAGCCCTGCGGCCCCCTCAACACCTGGTGATAGCATGGGAGCCATGGCGGTGACACCTGTCGGTCCAAGTGCTTTGACAATCGCTGGCAGCGATAGCGGCGCGGGAGCCGGGATCCAGGCTGACCTTAAGACGTTTTCTGCCCACGGCGTTTATTGCTGCACGGTTCTGACCATGGTGACGGCACAGTCCACCCAAACGGTCGACGCGGTACACATTCTACCGTCCGAATGGGTTACTAGGCAATTGACTACAGTATTACATGACTTCCGGATAGTGGCGATCAAGACCGGCGCGTTGGGTAACGGTGCCACGATCAAGTGCGTGGCTGAAGCTCTGGCACCGTTGGCCCCGCCCAGCCTGGTGGTTGACCCGGTGATAGTGAGTAAGCATGGGCATCGCCTCCTGGACGAGGAGGCGGCCACAGTGCTGTGCGACGTGCTCTTGCCGTTGGCCCGCGTCGTTACGCCCAACCTCCACGAGGCAGTCGTGCTCTCGGGAGTCGACGCCATCGAGTCGCGGGCCGATATGGAGCACGCCGCGGAGAGGATCGCCGCCAAGGGCTGCGGAGCAGTGCTCGTCAAGGGGGGGCATTTGGGCGGTGAGCCCGATGACCTGCTGTGGGATCATGGCCGGCCTGAGTGGTTTCCCGGACGGAGGATTGAGACCAAGCACACGCACGGCACGGGTTGCACCTACAGCGCGGCGATTACCGCCAACCTCGTTCTGGGTATGCCGCTGAGCGAGGCGGTGGGCTGCGCCAAGGAATACATCGCCGGCGCGATCGCCAACCACCGTATCTACGGGCACGGAGTGAACCCCGTCAACCACTTCTGGGCAACGCAACTGACTCCACGCACCTGAGCACACGCGCAGTTGGACGGCACCAAGTCTATAATCTGGCGGTGGAGTTGCACACCGCTTGGTATGTGGTCATCGCCGCCCTGGGGCTATGCCTGGGGAGTTTCTTCAACGTCGCCATTCACCGCTGGCCCAGTGAGGACCCGAAGGAGCGCGAGTGGGTCCGTACACCCAGCCATTGTCCGCATTGCAGGGCGAGAATCCGCTGGTATGACAACATCCCGATCCTGTCCTTCGCGCTGCTACGCGGCCGGTGCCGGGCCTGCGGGGCACCGATATCGTGGCGCTATCCCGCCGTGGAACTGGGCACTGCCGTCCTCTGGACCGTGACGACTTGGTTGGTTGCGCAGTATGGGCTGACCGGAATCGAACCTACGAGTCAAACCGCCTGGCACATCGGGTTCGCGCTACTGTTTGCCAGTTTGTATCTGCTGACGGTAATCATCGATGCGCAGACGAAGCTGATCCCCGACGAGATCACCGTTGCCCAGCTGGTGGGCGCCTGCTTGTTCCTTTGGCTGTGTCACGGTGCGACCATCAGCCCCGGCTGGCAGGCAAGCCTCCTTGGGATGTTTGTGTTGTCGCTGTTCTTCCTGGTCCTGTGGTATTTCGGTGGTATGGGCCTCGGAGACGTATTCCTGGCCGCAGGCTTCGGTGCGCTGTTCGGCTGGAAGCTGGTGATAGTGGTCGGATTCCTTGGTGTGCTGCTCGGGGGCGTCGTGGCGATAGTCACCATGGGCACAATGCTGATTCGGCGTAGGTACAAGCGGGGGCTCCAGATCCCGTTTGGACCGTTTCTGGCTGTCGCGGCCTACGTCTGCTTGTTCCTCGGATACGATCTGCTGGAGTGGTACCTGGGGTTATTCTGAGTCATTGCCACTAGTCTGGTGCAATTAGTCCGAGTTCATCCAGCACGTCCTCGACACCGTCCTCTGGCGCCGCCACGAACGTCACTGACTGGCTGACCGTCGCTCCCAGTTCTGGCCAGACCAGGTCAAGCTGGACGGCTTGCGCCTCGATCAACTCCTCGACCAGGAGACCGTAAACCAAGTCATCGAGCACCGCTGGATCCCGCGTAAAGCGCAACGAGAGCATCCTCTCATCGCCAATCCCTGCCTCGACAGCGGCCACCTCGAAGGCGCTGAGATTGCGATCAAGCAGCAGATGATCGCTGCGGACCTCCACTACGCCGAATCGATTCGCGGCAAGTTCGCTGTCGCCCGGATCGATCAGCAGGGAGAACCCACGGCTGTGCAGGGCGCACTCCGTGGTCAACGCCTTGATGACGGGCGGCGGAGCCTGGGCCGAGGCTTGCCGCACCGGGATGTGGATGGAGGCATCGCCTTCCCAGGCAAGTTCACAAACAGAATCGATTTCGACAAGTAGTCCCTCTTCCCAGTCCTCAACATCACTCCACGCCCCGAGATCGATGACAAGAGCAACCTGGGTGCCCTCAGCTTCCAGTTGAGGGTGCGGGCCTGCTACGGCCGTTGGAGTGAATCGCGGGAGCAGGAAACCGGCATCGGCGATCACGAAGGGGCTGAAGTCGACCACGCAGCGTAGCGATTGCGGACTAAGCTCACCGCTCTGCGGATTGCGGCGAACGTACTCAACAGGGCTGGGCGACAGTCGGGCGGGCGGCGGCGACGCGTCGAGTTGCATACCGCTAATCTCCGGAGGGCCTCCGTCATACGCCAGCCTGACCAGCAGATCGCCGGCAACGAAGTTGCCGGGGTAGTTGCCGATCGGCACGCCGGATTCGCTGCGCCGGAATGTCACGTGACCCTCGGTCGAAAGGTTGGCGAAGCACTCAAGTGCCGCGCTGTCCGCGGGCAGCAAGGTGAAGCTGGCATCAATGAGCGCAGGATCCCAGCTGGCGTCAGGAGCGTTGAGGACAATGACCAGCGCGTTGCCTCTGGGGCTCTCGTCCACATATGCCTGCGCCACGGCCCAGCCTTCCGGAGACACGGGTGGCAGTGCATCGCCAGCATCAAGCGGCACCGCGGGTGCTGCCGGCTCGGCTGCCGGGCGTGTGGGCTCGGGCGCGCTCACAGCCTGAACCTCCACCAGCAGATCAGCAGTGAACGTCGTCCCGGCGTCAGAGGGATCGCTGATCGTCAGCCGGGGGTTAGTACCTGACTGCCATCCCCCTTCCGGCGGGGCGAACAGGCAGGTGTAGGCTTCGCCCCCGGCTCCGAGGAACAACAGGCTGCACTCCTTATCCTCCACGGCGAGTTCGAATGTCAGGTCCTCAAGCGCTTCCGCACGCAGCTCAGCACCGATCAACGCAAGTGACGCCGGACGGTTCCCGGCCGGAATCGCCTGCGGGACCACGCTCTCGATCCCGAAGGGCGGCTGAGCCGGCTCTTCCACTACAGGTAGAGCGGAATCAAGCGCCCCATCCTGAGGCGGGAATTCAACCTCAGCAGGTGCCTCGTCGGGCGGCGACTCGAGGGGTGGTTGAGGCGAGGAAGTCAAGCTCAGCTTCCCGGCGTAGATCTGCTCACCTCCGAATTTGACCACCAACTCGTAGTCGCCGGCGGGAAGTGGTCCGTTGATGGTTGACGCAACGGATGCAGGATCCAGCAGCTCCACTAGCATTGGGCGGGCAGTTGTGTCGGCTGAAGCAAGCTGCACCTCCATCCCGGCGATGAATGACGCGGTCAGGTCCGTGCCCAGCAACGTGAACTTGTAGGGAAATACGCTTGCGTCAATCTCAGCCGGGCGGTGGCCGACTATCATGCCTGTACCAGACTCGATCGTAATCTCGACCAGATAGATGGGCGTGCCGTCCAGAAAGATGCGGCCGAGCAGCACCCCGCTGGGCAGATCACCCGTCACAGCGCACAGAATCTGCCCCGTACCGCCAGCGGTGAATGTAGTCTCGAGGTCAACGGTGTCGCCGCTTCTTCTCTGCCACTGCATCGAGAGGTGGTCAACCACCTGCGCTGTGACGCCCTCGCCGGTCAGCAGCAAGGCGAAACCTGAGGTCGCCCGGGCGATGACTTTGGGATCATAGTCACGGAACACAGGCGTCAGGACATCGCTGGCTACGCTGAATAGCCCCTGGCCAAAGGCCTCGTCACCAAGATGGTTGTAGATCAGAATGTTGTATGCGCCGGGTGGAGCGAGGCTGGGGATCTTGATCTGAGCCTCGATGCTGGAAGCGCTCGCCGAGAGAATATCCAGCAGTGCGATCTGATCTGGGAAGAACTCGACAGTGACCGTGCCAGTCGGCAGGTTCTGGCCTTCGATCGTCAGCAGCACTGTGTCGCCCTGGGATGCCTGGGCGGGCGACACTGCGGTGATGGTGCGGTCCTGAGCCGCGCTGCGCACCGGGCTTATCAGGACCAGCGCCGCGGCGATGCAAACTGCCACGTTCGCGTACCGTTCAAGTCGGGTTAGGGCGGTCATTGCCGCGGGCTCCCGGCGCTGAGCAGCGATGCAGACTCCATGCCACTTAGCGATGCAAGGTCAAACATGGCGGTGAATGGCTCGTGCAGCTCCACGCTCCCGTCAGAAAGAACTGTCGCCACAAGGGTGTCGGCTCGAAACGCACCCGCTGCGGAGTCGACCACAATAGCGCCTCCGATGCTGGCGGTAGCGGTGCCGTCAGCAGCGGCACGGACCGTCAGATCGAGCACGGAGAACCTAACAGGCGCTTGATTGGCGTCAAGTAGCTCGCCTGCCGCCGAACTGGTCAGCACTTCGTACTGCCGCCACCTGGGACAGGAGTCACTCGGTGCCAGATCCGCTGCCTGCATGTCAGCCAGCTGAGCCTGAAGCCCGGCCGTTGTGACCTCAATGCCAAGACAGCGAATAGCGCTGAGGCCTCCATCCTGCTCCAGTTGGAGACTCAGTGCGCTGCCGCTGACCACTGCGTCGGATGTCAGGTCGGCGGCCAGGTTCTCCGTCAGCGGCTGCGGTCCACCCTCGAACACGAAGCTGCCGGGCACCTCGAGTACCATCCGATGATGATCAAAGCTGGCAGCGGCACAGCGGAGGCAGCGTCCGCTGTCATCGCTGATGGTCACCGGTCCGATGAGCCGCAGATCCATGTCGCTCAGGACAAGACGGGAATCCCGTAGGTCAAGGTCGCCCGGGGGGAAGCTGAGCACGGCGCGGGAGCAAGCGAGTTTCAGCACACGGGGCGTATTGGTAACTGCGCCAGTATCATCGTGCTCCGGAACGAGTGACACTTCTCCCGGCGGAGCACCATTGGGTCCTAGCAGGCCTTCGGCAAGGACCACCATCTTGACGTTACCGGCAAGGACCGCGGTTCCAGTGTGAGCATCCAGATCAAGCACAGTGCAGCGAGCGGTGCTGCCGTCCAATTCCAGTTCCACGTTGCCCGATGCAGTCGCGGCCTTGGTAGCATGGTTGTAGCGCAGTTCCTGCGAACTCGCCCGGAAACCCACGTAGTCGAATTCAACGCCACCGGTGAAGAACGCCACCACGTCCCCGTCATCGATCTCGAACCGCGAGTACCCCTTGGACCAGATGTCCAGGTACTCCGCCTCCTCTGCGCTGCTTGCTGCAGTCTGCCCCAGCAACAGCGCCAGGCATGCGGCAAGCACCGAGCGTTTAGCCCAACAGCAACACATCTGAATCCAGTGGTATGTATTCCGTGGCTGTGAAGCGCAGTTCCTCGGCGGTGGAACCTGGGAATGCGTATACCTCACAGCGCACGCCGCGTGCCTTAAGGTGCCGGACCAGATCCGCGAAGTCACCGTCACCGGACACCAGCGCCATCACGTCCATGCGCTCGGTCATGCTGATCGAGTCGATGGCGATGCCCATGTCCCAGTCCCCCTTCGCGGACCCATCCGGGCGCACCTTCAGTTCCTTGCTCTTGACCTCGTAGCCGATCTGGTGCAGGAAGTTGATGAAGCCGCTCTGATCGACATCCGGAGCCTGCACGATGTACGCAATTGCGCGAACCAGCTCGCGTCCGCCCACCACCTTCTTCAGCAATGACTCGAAGTCCATCTTGCGCTTATACAGCGCCTTCGCGGAGTAAAACATGTTCTGGACGTCAACAAACACGCCCAGCCGCTGGTGCATGTGGATTGGACGGCGTGAAGAGGCAGGCTTGACTTCACGATCCTGCGTCTTGCCGGTCTGCGACTTGCCTGACATCGGTGGTTACTCCCCTCCCGCGGAATCGCTATCTGCTTCGATCGAAGGACTCTGACCCGCGGGCGGGACGGAAGCCAGCGGCGCGTGTTCTTCCTGCGGCAGCTCAAGCTGCGGCACGTTCGCTACTTCCATGCCGCGACCCAATTGGCCAGCGATCTCGATCGCCAGATCCCTGGTAGTGTCATTGTCTCGGATGTACCTATAGAACTGGGCCCGGAGCTGACGAAGCTCATCCGTCTGCTCCCTGATCTGTGATTCAAGCGCCTGCAGGTCCGGTTCCTCAGCCAGGCGATTGGCAAGCTCATGCCAGACGTCAGGCTCGATGCCTACGCCGTGAATGTCGTTGTGCAGCGGCGTGTAGTACTTGCCGATCGTGAGCGCGAGCGCCGACTTCACCTGTTCCTCTCGGTACGACAGGCCCTCGTCGTTGACCTTCTCAACCCACTCCGCCTCCATCGGATTGACTGCCTGAATCACTCCCTTTCCGTAACTGCGCTCCCCTACCACCTTGGCCAGACCGTGATCCTGCAGTGCTCCCACCAGGATCTCGCTGGCGCTGGCCGAATTGGCGTTGATCAACACCACAAGGGGCAGGTCATATTTGACTGCGTCCGGATCCGCATAAACCGGCTGCTGCTCGTCATCGCGCATCATCACCTCTACAATCAGCCCCTCGGCCACGAAGCAGTTCGCCACCTCGATCGCAGCCGGATACAGCCCACCTGAGTTGTTCCGCAGGTCAATCACCAGTGCCTGCATGCCGGATTCGAGGAGTTGCTCCACCGCCGCGCGGAAGTCCGCCCCGGTCTCCTCCGCAAAGGAGCTGATCTTGATGAATCCTGTCCCGTCGTCCAGCATCTCCACATCACTGACAGAACTGAACTGCACGTCGCGACGTTCGACGGTCAGCTCGTAGTACTCGCCCTCGGCCGGGCGATACAGCGTCAGATCCACGGAGCTGCCAGGCTCGCCCTTGATCCTGGTGGCTACTTCGGGCAGGATCATCCCGAAGGTGTCCTCACCAGCCACTTCGGTGATGATGTCATCGGGCTCGATTCCTACTTCAGCTGCTGGTGTGTCCGGAAACACGGTCACGATCTCGGGATACAGCCCATCGGCAGTGCTGCCCATCAGGATTCCGACGCCCGCATACTCACCGGTTGTCTGTGCCTCCAGGTCCTTATACAGTTCCGGATCGTAGAAGTGCGAGAAATCGTCGTTGAAGGGCTCCTGACGCAAAACGTTGGTCATGCCGCTGACGGCGCCGTACAGCAGCTCCTGTTCCTGGTCCTCAGCGATCGGCATGAAGTAGTCGTTCTTCAGCATGCTGAGCGCCCGATTCACCAGATCCGGCCTCTGCTGGCCCCGTATCTGCGCGAGCAGCCTCTCAGTGCCATACCCGCTGCCCGTGTTAGCTGATGCCGCACCCGCGATGTAGGCGGCCCAGACGAAAATCACCAGGATCGCCAGTCCGGCTATAGTCCCCGCTAGGTTCAGTTTGCGCAAGTTGGTATCCTCCGATTGCCGCGCCAGCGCTGTTCAGCCCACTGCGGTGGCCACTGGCCCGGCCCGTGCAGACGCTACATACTACTTGATACCACGTCAGCGTCTCAATGACCGCCTAGAGCTCTTTCATCGGATCGACAGGCTCGCCGTCAATACGTACTTCGAAATGGAGGTGGTTCCCGGTGGACACGCCTGTGCTGCCTACTTCCCCCAGCTTGCTGCCCGTCGTGACGTGGTCGCCGGCATCGCATGTGATCCTGCTCATGTGGGCATACAGCGTCGTGCGGCTGTTGCCGTGATCGACAATCACGGTCTTGCCATAACCGCCGCGCCGGCCGGTGAAGATGACCTTTCCGTCGCCGGCCGCCTTGATGGCGGTCCCCTTCGGGGCGGAGATGTCCACGCCGGTATGCATTTTCCTCACGCCGTAGATGGGATGCGTGCGCATCCCGAACCCACTGGTGATCGTGCCGCTACAGGGTTTGTTGAACGGGCCCTTCCAGGGCTTGCCCTTGTAGGCACTGGCCGAGTTCTGGATCTCTCTGATCTCAGCCGCGATCCGCTTGTTCTCCTCTTCCAGTTCCTTGATGCGGCGCAGCGTGAGGTTGCGGTCTTCATTGATCGCCTTGATGCTGAGTTCCTTCTCCCCTCGCAGGTTCTCAAGCTCAGCCAGCTGTTCTTCCAGCAACTGGTAGATACCGTCAATGTCAGCGATCTGCGACTCGATCGAAGCACGCTTGTCGGCCAGTTCAGCAGTCGCCTGCTCGGCCGCGGACACCAATTCCTGATCGTGATTGAGGATTGTCTGGACGTAGAAAACGCGGTCGATGACATCGCTGATACCGCTGGCGCCGAACAGCAACTCGAGGTAAGTAAGCTCCCCCTGCATGTAGATGGCGCGCGCGCGGTCGCCGAGGTTCTGCCGATGCGTCGCCAGCTCCGTGCGCAGAGCTTCCTCTTCCTCCACCAACTGATCGTGGCGCGTATTGGCCTCTTCTAACTGCGCTCTGATGCTTTCGATCTCGGATTCGCGCTCCTCGACCCGCTGATCGATCCCCGCGATGATATCTGCCAGGGCGCCCGTATCCTGATCCAGTTTGGCCACGCGCTCCCACAGCTTGCTGTGCTGCTGCTTGTTGCGCTGCATGCGCTCCTGGCTTGTCTCCGCGCTTGCCGGCGGGATCTGGGTCACGAACGCGACGCCGAGTAGCAGGCCGAGTGCCAGGGCCGCCAGGACTGAACGATAGCTCGTAATCATATTCCGTACTACCTCTCTCTACTACCTCACTAGTTGCCGGACACGGAGCGAATCGAGTTGCACTTCCATCTCGCGGCTGAGGAAGGCGTTCACCGTACGCAGCGAGCCAAGCAGACCTACCAGGCTACCCAGCCCGATCATGACGACAGCAAGAGCAAGGAAGAGCCCCCCGGTCCCAAGACCGACGTTTGGCAGCGCCATGCTCAGCTGCGAGAGCTTCAATGCCTCGGCCATGATCAACAGGAGTCCCCAGATGATCAGCAGCGCGATGACCGAGCCGACCAGCCCGAAGAACAGCCCCTCAAACAGGAACGGCCAGCGGATAAACCACCAGGTGGCGCCCACCAGCTGCATGATCCTTATCTCCGTGCGCCGCGCATAGATCGACAGCCCGATGATGTTGCTGATGCTGGAAGCGGTGAACACCAGCAGCAGCAGGATCGTGACCAGACTGATGATGGCGAGGATCAGCAAAACCTTGAGGTAGCTGCCAACCAACTCGGTGGGATAGCGCAGGCTGTCCACACCGGGCATGTTCTGGATCGGCGCGACTATCCCGTCGATATAGCGCGGATGATCGGCGGAGATAATGAAACTCGCCGGCAGGGGATTGTCCTCCAGGGTCTCGGACAGCCGCAGCGCGGGTTGTTTTTCCTGCATAATCCGCAGCGCGTCTTCCTCGCTGCGATACTCGACTTGCTTGACGTGGGGCAAGCCGTTGATCTCTGCCTCCATCCGCTCCCGATCCTCGGTCGTCAAGGTCCCTGAAATGAACACATGGATCCGTACGTAGTCGCCGAGGTGATTCCACCACACCGCCGCGCCGATCAGCAGCACGAAGAACAATCCCAGCACCAGCAAGCTGATCGTGACCTGCGCGCCATAGGTGAAGTGCAGGAAGCGATTCTGCGACAAGCTCAGCAGGAACTCCCTCATCAGGAACGCGAGGCTACGCATGCGCCGCCTCTCCGACGTTGAGGTAGCCGCCATCCGGGCGGTCGGCGGCGATTACTCCCTGCGAGATCACCACGGTGCGCTTCCGGTAGTTGTTGACTATCCGCTCATCATGCGTGGCAACCACGACGGTAGTACCGCGGGCGTTGATCCTGACGATCAGATCCATGATCTCCTGGCTGGTGTCGGGGTCGATGTTGCCGGTTGGCTCATCTGCCAGCAGGATGTCCGGTTTGTTGACCAGAGCGCGTGCAATACAAACCCGCTGCTGCTCCCCTCCTGAAAGCTGGTGCGGCAGGCTCTTCATCCGTTTGCTGAGGCCCACCCACTCCAGTACTTCGGGCACCAGCTGGTTGATCTGCCGACCCGAAGCACCCCTGATCTGCAGTGCATAGGCGACATTGTCAAAGGCAGTCTTGTGGGGCAACAGCAGGAAGTCCTGAAAGATCACCCCGATGCGGCGCCGGTGAAAGGGGATCTCCCGCATCCTGAGTTTGCTGACATCACGGTTGAACACGAAGACCTTGCCGCTGGTGGCAATCGCATCGCGATAGATCAGCTTCATCAGCGTGCTCTTGCCCCCACCGGTTGGACCCACGATGAACACGAATTCCTGCTTAGCGATATGCAGGCTGATGTTACGCAGGCTGTTGACCAGATTCGGGTAGGTTAGCCCGACATTGACCAACTTGATCACGCCACCCTCCTCCTGGCCTGGCGCAGCACCAGGAAGATGAAACGCGGCAGCAGGCCCAACCGCTTCAGTCGGGACAGGTCCTGCATCGAGCGCCAGGCCCACTCCAGCCCGGTGCCACGCATCCAGCGCGGCGCGCGGGAGCGACGACCGGCGAAGACCTCAAGTGCACCGCCAACCCCCACCATCACTGGTGTGTGGAGCTCGGCCCGATGCGCCGCGATGAAACGTTCCTGCTTGGGAAAACCCATTCCGACCAGCAGTAGGTCTGGCTTGGCAGCCATGATGTTCGATACAACCTGCTCTTCGGACGTTTCGTCGAAGTAGCCGTCCCGGGTTCCCACCACTCTCAAGCCTGGCAGATCATCACACAGTCTCCGGCCGGCTTCCTCCGCCACGCCCGGCTCGGCCCCGAGCAGATAGACATTGCCCTCGCTTTGAGCAAGCTTGCTCATCAGATCATAGACCAGATCGATGCCAGGATATCGATGAATCGAATCCTGCCGCATCATGCGAGCCGCCCAGGTCAGGCCCACGCCGTCCGAGACGTAGATATCCGCACTGCCCAGCGCCTCCTCGGCCTCTGCCGCGCGCTCGGCGGCCAGAATCATCTCGGCGTTGAGTGTGACCACATGGGTCTGTCTGCCCGCCGTTAGGCGCTGCCAGAGAAGGTCCAGCACTTCTTCCGGCTCCCCCACGCAAACGGGGTAGCCAAGCACGTCCGAGACCTCGATGCGCGCGACCATGCGGCCCACCTCAGCTGGGCTGGTCATACTCAATATTCGAGCCGGGTCAAGGCGCGATTAAACCGGCCGATATACCCCACGGGAGATAATGGACGCCATTCAGACCAGCCCGGCCGGCGTGCTACCGGTGATCGCCACACCGGACACACTTCGCCTCCCCTCCCTGGGCGCCGCTCATCTCAAAGGCTCTGACGGCGCGACATTCTCCTCTGTGCTGCAAAGCCAGCTTGCTTTGGAGACGGCTGCGGGCCAGGACTCAGACGTGGGCCGCGCGGCAGCGGGAGAGGCAGAGGTTGCTGAGGTTGCGCGACAGCTAGAGTCGCTCCTGCTCTACAACCTACTCAAGGAAATGTGGGCGACCGTACCTGAGGGCACACTCCTGGACACCGGCATGGCCGGTGAGTTCTACCGGGAGATGTGGCTGGAGGCGCTGGCCGACGAGATCTCGCGGACTGGGGATGGCATCGGCCTGGCAGACGTGCTCGCGGCGGACATCACTCGCCTGAGCCTGTAAACAGTGCCTCGCTGCTGAGCACTTGTATAATCCTACACCGGTCCGACGCGGATCCAGCGCTGGTCTCTGCGCATCGGCGCGCAGTGTCAGCCCCGTAGGTTATTGCCCCGGCGGCGGGGGTAGACATCGATAGCGCGTCAGTTGAGACTAGTCTCAGTTGCGGGCAACGGGAGATGAATGTGATTGAGATCACGGATCTGAAGGCTTCGGTTGAGCAGACTCCGATCCTGAAAGGCATAAGCCTGCGCCTCGGGCCGGGCGAAGTACACGGAATAATGGGCCCCAATGGGTCGGGCAAGAGCACGCTCGCCCGTGTGCTGGCGGGAGATCCGACTTACCGTGTAACCGGGGGCAGCGTGCTGTTCCACAGTACTGATCTGCTGGAATTGGACGCTGACGAGCGTGCCCGCCGGGGCTTGTTTCTGGCATTCCAGTATCCGATCGAAGTACCGGGGGTCACCATTGGCAACTTCCTGCGTGCAGCTGTGAACGCCCGGCGGGACGAGGACCTGCCGGCGATGGAGTTCTACGGTATGTTGCAGGAAAGGCTCAAGGAGCTGGGTCTGGACGAGAGCTGGGGAAACCGCTATCTCAACGAGGGATTCTCAGGCGGTGAGAAGAAGCGCAACGAAATTCTGCAGATGATGGTGCTGCAGCCAGAGCTATGCATCCTCGACGAGACCGACAGCGGTCTGGATGTGGATGCACTCCGCGTTGTCAGCGAGGGGGTCAACCAGATGCGCTCTCCCGAGCGTAGCATCTTGATCGTGACCCATTACGAGAGATTGCTGGAGTACATAGCGCCGGATCGCTGTCATGTAATGCTGGACGGGCGTATCGTGCTCAGCCAGGATGGCGTAGAGCTTGCACGGGACATCGACGAGCGGGGTTACGATTTCATTCGTGAGCAGGTGGCAGCGCAGGCGAGCTAGTTTGCAGCTGCGCCTCGCCAAGGGAGGATGCGGGGACCGTGTCTGAGGAGCGCGAAATGAGCAGTAACGCTGTCACGCAGCAGCCGGAAGTGGGCGCCTACGCCGCCGGTTGGCATGACCCGGACGCGAAGTACAGCTTCCGTGCCGAACCGGGGCTTTCGGAGAGCGTTGTGCGGCAGATGAGTGAGATGAAGGGCGAGCCCTCCTGGATGCTCGAGTTTCGCCTGAGATCCCTGAAGCACTACCAGACTCGACCGATGCCAACGTGGGGAGGCCACATCGATCTCGACTTCGACAGCATCTACTACTACCTCAAACCGGAAGCGGACAACGCCCGCAGCTGGGATGACGTCCCGGACGCGATCAAGGAGACCTTCGAGCGGCTCGGTATTCCGGAGGCCGAACGGACCGTGCTGGCCGGCGTCGGTGCGCAGTACGACAGCGAGACCGTGTATCACAATCTGCGGGAGGAGTGGCAGCAGCAGGGCGTGGTCTTCCTCGACATGGACGGTGGCCTCGCCGAGCACGAAGGGCTCGTCCGCGAGCACTTCGGATCGGTCATCGCGCCCGAGGACAACAAGTTCGCCGCCCTCAACAGTGCCGTCTGGAGCGGCGGCAGCTTCGTCTACGTGCCCAGGGGGGTCCAGCTTGAGATCCCCCTGCAGGCTTACTTCCGCATCAACGCAGACAAAGCCGGCCAGTTCGAGCGCACTCTGATCATCGTGGAAGACGGGGCCTTCGTGCATTACATCGAGGGCTGCACCGCCCCAACCTACTCCAGCGAGGCCCTGCACAGCGCGGTCGTGGAGATCATAGCCAAGCCGGGGGCGCGCGTGCGCTACAGCACGGTGCAGAACTGGTCCGCCAACGTGTACAACCTGGTGACCAAGCGTGCGGTCGCTATGGAGGGAGCCACCGTGGAGTGGCTGGATGGCAACATCGGCAGCAAACTCACCATGAAATACCCGGCCGTCGTGCTCGCCGGAGAGGGCGCGACCGGCGAAGTGCTGTCCGTCGCCTACGCCAAGGACGGTCAGCACCAGGACACCGGTGCCAAGATGATCCACGTTGCACCGGGTACATCGAGCCGCATCATCAGCAAGTCGATCAGCAAGGGGCTCGGGCGGTCGAGCTATCGCGGTCTGGTCCGAGTGCACAGCGGTGCCCGGGGGGCGCGCAGCAACGTAGAGTGTGACGCACTGCTGCTGGATGAGCACAGCAGGACGGACACCTATCCGTATATCGAGATCGATGAGGACAGCGCCAGTGTGGGCCACGAGGCGCGCGTCAGTCGCGTATCTGAACAGCAGGTCTTCTACCTGATGCAACGCGGTTTGCCGGAGGAGGAAGCCGTGGCGATGGTTGTCAGCGGCTTCATCGAGCCCATCACAAAGGAACTACCGCTGGAATATGCGGTGGAACTGAATCGCCTGATCGAGCTGGAGATGGAAGGGAGCGTGGGCTGATGCCTGGGACGATCACCGACGAGCTGAGTCCGGTCGAACAGAAGCTCCGGGCCTGGCAACCGGACAGCGACATCCCGCAGTGGTTTAGCGCGCTGCGCGGCAGCGCCCGCGACGTGTACTTCGACACTGTGCCGCCGGATCGCAGTGACGAGGCTTGGCACTACGGAGATCCCCGGCGCTACAGCCTGGATGGGCTGGACATCGCCCACGCGCAGCCCGGCTTCAATGGCATCAGGTACGAGCGTATTTGTGGCCTGACGGGACGCCCAAGCCGCGTCGCATGCCTGAGCATGGTTGGCGACAACGTAACCGAGATAAGCAGTAGCACACCGCTGCGCGATGCGGGCGTCGTCGTCATGTCGCTCCGCCAGGCGCTGGCGCTGCGCGGCGATCAACTGCAGGACTACCTGTCTGCTGGCCTGGTGCCTGTCCACCGCGACAAGCTGATCGCCAGTCATTACGCACTCACGGACAACGGCTACTTCGTCCACGTGCCGGCCGGCGTAGAGGCTCCCGAGCCAATCCACCTGATCATGGAAAGCGGGGAGCCGGGCAGCGTGGTGGCCCCGCATGTCGTGGTAGTGACAGAGGCTCAGTCCCGCGCACAGGTGTTCATCCACTACCTCGGCCGCAATGACGATGCCCGCAATCTGCAGCTAGGCGTGATCCAGAGCCACGTCGGGGATGGAGCGGACCTCACGCTCACCAAGATCGAGCACGTCGGACCACTGACCGACATCATGACGCATGAGGCGGCGGAGACCGGGCGTGACGGTCGCTATACCAGCATCGCCGTCCACTTCGGCGGCAAGCACATCCGGCACGAGGCGGTGCTCAACCTACGCCAGCCGGGTGCCGAGGCATCCCTGCTGGGCATGCATCTGGTGCGTGATCGGCAGCGTTACGATTTCTACACCCAGCAGAACCACCAGGCTGCCAGCTGCCGCAGTAATCTGCTGTTCAAGGGTGCGGTTCAGGATCGAGCACGGGCCAGCTACCAGGGAGTCATCAACGTGGCCAGGCAGGCGCAGCAGACGGATGCATATCAGACTAACCGCACGCTGGTACTGAGCCCCGCCGCGCGCGCGGACAGCTCGCCTCAGCTTGAGATCGAGGCGAACGACGTACGCTGCAGCCATGGTTCGACCGTCAGTAACGTGGACGACGCGCAGGTCTTCTACCTGCAGAGCCGTGGGTTGTCCGTTGACCGGGCTCGCCGACTGATCGTCAGTGGTTTCATGGCCGAGATCGCGGACCGAATCCCATTGGCTACAGCACGTGACTACGTCTACAATTACGTGCTGGAGCGCGTGCAATGAGCGAACGGCACTTCGTTTGCAGACTGGAAGACCTGTCGGACGGTAAGGCTTTCCCCGTGACGGTTGACGACTATGAGGTCGTCCTGATCCGCCATGGTGACGAGGTTCATGCCCTGGAGGATAACTGCAGCCACCAGGACTTCCCGCTCAGCCAGGGCGAAGTCCTGCCTGACAGGGTTCGGTGCCGGGCCCACGGTGCGGAATTCTGCCTCAAGACAGGCAAGGCGCTGAAAGCTCCGGCCTTTGCCGCTGTGCGGGCCTACGAGACGGGTGTGGAGGACGGTCGAGTCTGGGTTGAGACCTAGCGCTTCCTGCCGGGTCGGTCTTGTTAGCTGCCCAGGCGATGTGGATAATATCTAGGCTGCCCGTGCATTCGGGCACAACACTATCTAGGTGGTGTGTATTGAGCGACACAGCTGAAGCCGCTACGGCCAGTGACGAAGTCCACTGTACGTCTCTGCACCCCGACGAGGTCCGTTCGGACTTCCCAGCCCTCTCCCGCATCATTGGCGGCCGGCCGCTTGCGTATCTCGACAACACCGCCGCCACGCTCAAGCCTCGTCAGGTAATCGACGCCCTTTCGCGGTTCTACGCCGAGCGCTCGGCCAATGTTCACCGCGGGATGCATACGCTCAGCGAGGAGGCGACCGACGCTTACGAGCACGCGCGTCAGGTCGTTGCGGAGTTTGTCAATGCCGCGCAGCCTGCCGAACTGGTATTCACTCGCAACACCACGGAGAGCATCAACCTGGTGGCCTACTCGTGGGCCCGAGAGCAGCTCAAGCCCGGTGACCAGATCCTGATCACCGAGATGGAACACCACGCCAACCTCATTCCGTGGCAAATCATTGCTGAGCAGACAGGTGCCGAATTGCGCTTCGCGCGCATCCTTCCCACCGGGCAACTCGATCTCGAGGACTGGCACGCCAAGTTGACGGACCGCACTGCCTTGATGGGCGTGGCTCACGTGAGCAACGTGCTCGGCGTGATCAACCCGGTCAGGGAGCTGACGAAGGCGGCCAAGAACGTAGGCGCGACGGTGCTGATTGACGCCGCCCAGAGCGTTCCGCATATGCCGGTTGACGTCCAGGACATCGGGTGCGACTTCTTGACATTCTCGGGATACAAGCTGCTAGGTCCGTTCGGCATCGGGGCGCTCTGGGGACGCTACGACCTGCTGGAGTCGATGCCGCCCTATCAGACCGGTGGCAGCATGATCCACACCGTGACGCTGGAAAAGACGACCTTCGCGGACCCACCGCAGCGTTTCGAGGCCGGGACCCCATCGATCGGCGACGCCGTCGGCTTCGCCGCGGCCATCGAGTATCTGACCGCCATCGGTATGGATCGTATCGAGGCTCGCGAGCAGGAGCTGAGTAAGTATCTCCACCAGCGTCTGGCGGAGGTACCGGGGCTGCGAGTCTTGGGCGACTACTTCCCCGGTAAGCCCGGCATCGCCAGTTTCGATCTGGAGTACGCGCACGCCCACGACGTTGCGCAGTTCCTGGCGGAGGAAGCAGTGGCGGTAAGGGCCGGGCACCACTGCGCGGAGCCGCTGCACCACATCATGAAATCGGAAAGCACCTCACGTGCCAGCCTCTACCTCTACAACACCGAGGCCGAGGTCGATCAGTTGATCGAGGCACTCGGGACGGTCCAGGAGTTGTTCGGCTAGATGGATCTCAAGACTCTTTACCGCGAAGTGATCATTGATCACTACAAGAAACCGCGTAATTCGCGCCCCCTGCAGGAGCCAAGCCACGAAGCGCGCTGCAAGAATCCCTCCTGCGGTGACCGGATAACCCTGCAACTCGAAGTTGTGGACGGTACCATTGTCGATGTCGCCATGCTTGGCACCGGCTGCGCGATCAGCCAGGCCAGCGCTTCCATGATGACCCAGGCGATCAAGGGCCGCACCCTGGCGGAGGCTGACGCGGTGCTTGCGGCGTTCAGAGGGATGATCGTGGACGGGGATGAGGACCTGGACAGCGAGATACTCGGCGACCTGGTGAGTATGCAAGGCGTATCCAAGCTACACGCCCGCGTGAAATGCGCGATGTGCGGCTGGTCCGCGCTGGAGGCCGCGCTGGCCGAGGAGGAAACCGAAGTCGATCTGGACCAGGACACCTCGATGCCCGCGGCCAAGCGAGGCGGCGGTTACTAAGGTCCGCCGCTGAGCTTACGGATCGCCGATCATGCCCTTCCGGTACCACCCGAGGCCGGCCAGCGCGAAAACGATGCACGGCAGCGCCAGTGCCTGCATGACTTGGCTACCGGCAAGTGTGTCGAAGTGCAGATATGGATCGACCCAGTCCAGGTAACCGATCTGGAACTGCTTGTAGACGCCCAGCAACACATACAGCGCGTAAACGACGGCGATGATGACGATTGCCATCATGTTCTTCATCATTCGATTCTAGCAAAGCCATCTAGCGGGCAATAGCCGTGCTCCGCTCCAGAAACTCAAGTGCAGTTTGCCCTAATGGACGAACCTTTCTCGCACGGCTTGGTCGTAGCTGTCCCATAGGACGCAGGCCATCACGTCCGCAGCCGGATCCTGGAATGTCGAGTAGCCAATCCAGCAATACCCGTTGTCACCCCAGTCCAGTCCCCAGCTGTTCCTAACGCGGAACGCCTGCCTCCGATCGCTGTAGCCGGCAACCAGCATGGCGTGGCCACCCTCGCTCGGTCCCTCGTACTCCCAGACCCCCTCAGGCCCCCACCCGCGGAACGTCTCGTCGAACTCCGTTCCTATCACAACCGGCCGACGATGGATCGCGAGCTGCTCCTTGATCGGCCCCAAGTCGGTGCCCCACTTCCACCAATAGACCCACTTCCAGTCAGCGAGTCTCAGCAGCCGTGCGTCGCTAGCCGCAGAGCCTCCGCAGTCAGCCACGCAGATGCGCTGGTACCTGCAGCTGTACTCCGTGGCGCAACCGGTGGAGACCATGTAGTCGCAGACATCGCTCAGCCACCGGCCATCATCGGGACACCCCCCCGGCGTATTCAGGTAGAGCCACTTGGGGCTCACCAGATTGAAGGGATCGTGGAAGTCCCAACCCTCATATTGGCCTCCGCTCTGGCCTGGACCGTAGATCTCTCCCAGCTCGTAGTTGTACGCGCCGTCCCCGAGGGCGAACGCGGTGCATGACGAGCATTGCCCCTGACTGCGGATGGGAGCGCAGGACGACGACAGGTCCACATAGGTTGGCAGGGCGCCACCCTTGCCCCGCGGTGGCTGGTCGTCGCGCGCAGCATCCATGCTCTCCTCGCTCTCGCGTAGGAGCCCCGTACCCCTGGTTTCAGGCGCTCCAAGCTCAAGCGCCTCGATGTAGACGTGCACGGCGGAATCCGCCAGCACGATCAGGAGGACCTCCCCGGTCTCTGGTCGGACGTAAGGCGCCAGCCACGGCACAGTCAGGACACCATCATCGCTCGGTCCAGTGAAGATGTCCCACCCGCCCGAGATGTGGTTTCCCAAGCCGATCCAGCACGCCGGCCGCGTCGCCATGGCGGCCTCAAGGCCTGCCTTGCCGGCGAACCAGGTCATCCCCACTGTGGCGTGATCTGGCAAGGCCACAGGCCGAAAGCTATAGATCGCGTAGGCCAGTTGCCCTGCGGCGCCCGCGGCCCCGGGATCATCCTCGCTCATCACGGCAGCGGTAGCTCGCCCCAACACAACACCAACGCCTTGCCTGGTGGCATGTTGGTGCGGCAGATGGTCGCAATACTGGGCGCCGGTTGCGACCAGCTGCGGTTGAGTATCGACCCAATCCGTAGGACTCAGAACCGCCACCACCTCTTCCCATGGTGGTAAGTCGGGTAGGACCTTCGTGGCCCCCCTTAGCGGCTGCTGCGGGCGAACTGATACTTCCACCTGCCCGACCGGCAGTGGATCCCGTGCTGCAGCGATTCCCAAGGAGTTGAGGCCGATGAAGCTGACGGCAGCGATCGCGACCGTTGCCATAGCCACGCGTCCACGGTTGCTGTTTGGACTCAGTAAGTCAAACATGTCTTGGTCTCCCGCATCAGTGTTTTGGGCTTGGACCCTATACTTGTGTGAAGACCTTAGGGCACCCACCCTGCCCGTGTCAACTGCGGGGTAGCACCTGGCCGCCCGTTGTGCAGGTGCAGCCAGCGTGGCCGGCAGCAGGGGATATGATATGCCAATGCTCAAGCTCCTCACAGGTATGGAGTTCCCCGGTGCCCCCGCTGATGAGTTGCAGCGACAGCCTGCTGGCTACGATTTGACGGTGCGAAGCATCGACCGCTTCACCTTAGCGGGCAGACTTGATCTGACCAACGAGCAGCGTGAGTTGCCTGACCTGGAAGCCCTTCCCTGGCCGCAGCCCCCCGGCGAAGGTACACCGCAACCCTTGCGCCTCGGACGCGGCGGCTACCTGGTTACCTACAACGAGGAGATTCGGATCCCACCCAACGCGGCGGGGATCGTACTGCCCCGCAGCTCACTGATGCGCTGTGGTGCGACGCTGCACAGCGCTCTTTGGGACCCCGGCTATTGCGGCCGTGGCCAGGGACTGCTGACCGTCCATCACGATCTTGATCTCTATCCGGACGCGCGCATCGGGCAATTAATCCTCATAGCGCTCGAGCAGGAAGCGGACCGGCTGTACAGCGGGACATACCAGGGGGAGAACCTGTAGACTCCGCCGGTATGAGACGCGGGTACGTTCCTGGGGTCAGTCAGCTTCCGCCGGCAGGACATACTTCGCCGTGACCGGTCTCACGCTCAGCCCCTCTGTCACGGCGCAGTCGGCGTCCAGCAGCAGGCAGAGGGACCTGTCCTCCTTGACCTCCAGCACCTGGGCCGCGGCAATCCGCCTCTCTCCCCACCAGGCGATCTCCCCATCCTCAGCGCGAATTCGTGCTGCCTCGAGCACGACCAGTTCATCGCCAACTGCTATGGACGCGCTGCTACCCAGATCGACAACCACCGTCTTGCCTCCGACGGCCAGCACCTGCCCGGTCAGCGGGAGGACTTCGATCAGGTGGTTGAGCACTCCGCCAATCGCCTTGTAGGTTGCCCGCCCCAGCATCGTCTGTCGAAACCCGTCGCTTCCATAGTCCGCACTCGCCAGCCAGCCCGTGGTGAGCGGGTCCAGCCGGGTCCCCTTGCGGCTCTCAACGGCCTCCACGTGCCAGGCAGTGATGCGGGCCCGTTGCGGCACGCTCCATAGCTCCAAATCCAGAGACACTTGCGCGATACTGCCGCCTAACCCCAGCGCGCGGGCGAGATCTCCGAGGTCAGCGGCAAGGTCAGACTCCTGATCGCGATCGGCGATGCAGAGGGCGGTAATCCGCCCCTGCAGCACGTAGTCACAGCCCTCGACCGCTGCTCCTTCCCACCACCCGTCATCTGTCGCGATCAATGGGGCTTCGATGCGCCTGCTCAGCCATGGTCCGCAGTCGGCGATGCAAAGGGCCAGAAGATCGGCAAGGCCATGGCCGGCCGTCGGAACAGCGTAGGCCAAAGGCGGCACGCCGAGCACTGGTTGCGCGGCCGGAACCTGTGCCGGAGCGAGCCAGAAGGCCAGGAGTACCCCCACGATCGCGGGCCAATATCGTCGACCGGTTGACGTTGCCATGCTGCCTCCGTATAATCTCGGCGCCAGCCGACGTAGCTCAGAGGCAGAGCAGCTGATTCGTAATCAGCAGGTCGTCGGTTCAAATCCGACCGTCGGCTGAGCACGCCAGGCTACCCTTTCTTTTCGGCAGTTCACACGCCAGGCTCTACCCCCATGTCGATGCGGCGCGCATCACTTGGCGGGCTCAGCGCTTGAGCGATCCGCGGACAACATCTTTGCCGCTGAACACCGCGGCACCCCCGAGTTCTTCCTCGATGCGCAGCAGTTCGTTGTATTTGGCCAGGCGGTCGGTGCGGCATGGCGCGCCCGACTTCAGCTGACCAGCCCCAACCGCCACGGCGAGATGCGCGATCATCGTGTCTTCCGTTTCCCCGCTGCGATGGCTGATCACCGTGGTGAAACCAGCTTTGTGGGCAAGGCGGATGGTATCGAGGGTCTCGCTGACCGTACCAATCTGGTTGAGCTTGATCAGGATGCTGTTGCAGGCGGACTCGCTTATCGCACGCCGCAGCCGCACAGGATTGGTGACCAGCAGGTCATCGCCGACGATCTGAGTCTTGTCGCCGAGTCGCGCCGTCATCCGCGTCCACGCATCCCAGTCATCCTCGTCAAGTGGATCCTCGATGCTGAAGATCGGGAACTGCTGCCTGACCCGTTCGTAGAAGCTGATTAGCTCGTCGCTACTCAGGGACTGACCGGATGCTTCCATCGTGTAGGTTCCATCGTGATAGAACTCACTGGCGGCGCAGTCCAACGCGAAGCAGATCTGCTCGCCGGGCTTGTAGCCCGCCCGCTCAACCGCGTTGCTGAGCAGCTCCAGGGCTTCCGCGTCGCTTTTGAGAGCCGGCGCGAAGCCCCCCTCATCTCCGACATTGGTCACGTAGCCGGCGTCCTTAAGCACCGCCTTGAGGGCGTGATAAGTCTCGCAGCCGGCGCGCAGCGCATCGCGGAACGTCTCGAAGCCGAATGGGACAAGCATGAACTCCTGGATGTCCACCAGGTTGTCGCCGTGCTTCCCGCCGTTGATGACGTTGAGCTGGGGGACGGGCAGACTGACGGCATCTGCCCCGCCCAGATATCGGTACAAAGGCAGGCCCGAGACCGACGCGGCCGCTTGGGCAGTCGCCATACTGACCGCCAGAATCGCATTGGCCCCCAAGCTGCTCTTCGTCTCAGAGCCGTCCAGCTCGATCATCCGCAGATCCACGGCGCGCTGATCGAGCCCATCCATCCCGATCAACTCCGGGGCGATGACGTCGCGGATATTCTGGACTGCTCGCAGGACGCCCTTGCCTCCGAAACGGCTATCGTCCCCGTCCCGCAGCTCGAGCGCCTCGTGCGAGCCGGTGCTGGCTCCGCTTGGCACAATGGCTCGCCCCACATCACCGCTCGCGAGCCCGACTTCAGCTTCGACCGTTGGATTGCCCCGCGAGTCAATGACCTCACGTGCATGGACGAACTCGATGATACTCAAGGTGTTCCTCCCGGCGGCCACGCCCCAATCTGTCGGCGCCGAGCTGACTACTCAGGCCGCCTCACTCCAGCGGGATTATACGTGATCGCGCAAGCATCGCTTTCACGAAGCGTTTGGCATTGACATCCCCGTGCGCCACCAACTCAACCTGCTCCTGGGTTACACGACGCTCCTCCTCGGTCTTGTGCCACACCTCAAAGCGGTCACCCGCAACGACGCGCGACTTCACCTCCGACAGCAGTGTGCCGAAAGCAGTGCTTAGAAACACCTCTTGGTTACCGGCGAACATCGCATCAGTACAGTCATACAGGAACTCAGAGCGGCGCCCAGCCTCTGCATACGTTATTCTCACCTGCCGCACCGAGTCGGGAAGGTCCGGTGCAATGCGCAGGCGCACCTCAATGTCGTACGGTCCGGGATCGAAACTCGCGGCCTTGCCGAGATGAGACCCGGCGGCACCGCCGGATTCAGAGTCTGCCGAATGTTGCATCATAGTGCTGGCCTCGCCCTCATCTACTCCAACTCGTCGCGTGCTTCCCGCTCCGCGATGGCTGCTTGCGCTGCCGCAAGCCTGGCGACAGGCACACGATATGGACTGCAACTGACATAGTCAAGTCCAATGCGATGGCAGAACCCGATGCTATCCGGATCGCCGCCGTGTTCCCCACAGATTCCCAGTTTCAGTTCAGGTCGAGTCTGACGGCCAAGGTCGCAGGCCATCTCTACAAGCTTGCCGATCCCTGCCTGGTCCAGACTGTTGAATGGATCAGCGGCATAGACCTTCATCTCCACGTAGCGACCCAGGAACTTCTGCGCGTCATCCCGACTGACACCCATCCCCATCTGAGTCAGATCGTTGGTTCCAAAGCTGAAGAACTCCGCTACTTCGGCGATCTCATCGGCGGTCACCGCCGCGCGCGGAATCTCAATCATAGTACCGAACAGGTAATCGATCTGCTGTCCGTACGCGGCCATGGTCTCAGCAGCAACGCGGCGCAGCACATCTTCCACCAGCGCCAACTCCTGCCGGCTGCCGATCAGCGGCACCATGATCTCCGGCTGCGCGCCGATCCCCGCGCGCGTAGCTTCGATCGCCGCGCTGATAATCGCCCGAACCTGCATTTCGTTGATCTCGGGGTAGATCAGCCCCAGACGGCAACCGCGGAAGCCCAGCATTGGATTGGCTTCGCGCATCCCCTCAATCCGGTCCTTCAGCTTCGCGCGCACCTCAGCCGTCACATCCCCCATTACTTCGCTGATCATGGCGTCGACTTCGTCTTCGTCGTGCGGCAGGAACTCGTGCAGCGGCGGATCGAGCAGGCGGATCGTCACCGGTTTCCCGTCCATCGCCTCGAAGATGCCGTAGAAGTCCTGCTTCTGGAAGTCGAAGATCTTGGCAAGGTGACTGCGTCGTGCCTCCTCTCTGTCACTCAGGATCATCGCCTGCACGTGCGGCAGCCGCTCGGGTTCGAAGAACATGTGCTCCGTCCGTGTCAGCCCAATGCCCTCGGCCCCGTACTCGACGGCTTGGCGACTGTCGTGCGGATTGTCAGCGTTGGTGCGCACTTTCAAGCGCCGGTGCTCGTCTGCCCATGTAAGAAGCTGGACCACCTTGCCGCCCCACTCCGGTTGCTTGAGCTGCAGGGCCCCCTCATAGACCTCACCAGTTCCACCGTCGATTGTCAGAGTATCGCCCTCCTTGAAAACCCGCCCGCCGATCGAGATGCTTCGACTCCCGGCATCCACAGCCAGATCCTCCAGCGAGGCGACGCACGGCTTGCCCATGCCGCGTGCGACGACCGCCGCGTGGCTGGTCTTTCCTCCTCGCGCAGTGACAATTCCCTGGGCGGCTACCATACCGTCGATGTCGTCCGGCGAAGTCTCCTCCCGGACCAGTATCAGCTTCGCCTGCGGATCCGACTTCACCGTCGCTGACGCCTCCGCGCTGTCCAGCACGATTCGTCCTACGGCGGCTCCCGGGCTAGCATCCAGTCCCTTGGCGAGCCTGCTGGGTCTTGCCTGCTTAGGGTCGATCTGCTGGTGGAGAAGCTGCTCGATGTGGTCAGTGCTGACAAGCTTGACCGCCCGGGTTTCGTCCACCAGCCCCTCGCTGACCATGTCCACGGCGATGTTCACGGCCGCGGTACCCGTACGCTTGCCATTGCGGGTCTGCAGCATCCACAGGTGGCCTTCTTGCACGGTGAACTCGATGTCCTGCATGTCCCGATAGTGCTGTTCGAGCCTCGCTATGGTCTCGAACAGCTGGGCGGCCACCTCCGGCATCAGGCTGTGGAGTTCGGCAATATCACGCGGGGTGCGGATCCCGGCCACCACATCTTCGCCCTGTGCGTTCACCAGGAACTCACCATTGATCTGTTTCTCACCAGTCGCCGCGTTGCGGCTGAAGCAGACTCCCGTGCAGCTCGTATCGCCCATGTTCCCGAAGACCATCGTCTGGATGTTGACTGCAGTGCCCAGATCGTCTGGGATACCCTCCAGACCGCGGTAGCTGATCGCCCGAGGATTCATCCAGCTCCTGAACACAGCATTGATGGCGATGCGAAGCTGCCCGAGAACATCCTGCGGAAACTCTTCGCCAGCCTGAGCCTTGAAGATCTCCTTATACGAGCCAATCAGCCCGTCAAGCTCGTCTGCTGTGATCTCGTAGTCTGCACGGTCTCCCCGCACCGCGAATAGACGCTCTTCGAAGTGCGACAGCTCAATGCCCATCGCCACATCGCCGAAAGTCTGAATCAGTCTGCGGTAGCTGTCCTTCGCGAAGCGCGGATTGTCGGTTTTGCGGGCCATCGCCGCGCAGGTCTCATCGTTCAGGCCCAGGTTGAGAATGGTATCCATCATGCCGGGCATTGAAAACTTCGCCCCGGAGCGCACCGAGAAGAGCAGCGGGTCGGTCGTGCCTCCGTACTTCAGCCCCAACTGCGCCTCCACCTCGGTCACCGCGTGCTCCACCTGTTCCCAGAGACCGGCCGGCATGTCCCGCCCCGCGCGGTAGTACTCATTGCAGGCCTCGGTGGTGATCGTGAAGCCAGGCGGAACCGGCAGTCCCAGCTGCGTCATGTTCGCCAGGTTCGCACCCTTGCCGCCCAGCAGTCCCTTGTTCGTGCCGTCCGCCTCAGCGAACGTGTACAACCACCGCTTAGCCATTATCCAGGTACCTCTTAGGCATGTAGTGAGATCGCCCCCCGCCATTATAGCGGTCAGTTGTGGCCCAGTGGCCGCTCTCGGCCAGGGGCCAGGTGAGTTGGCAGGTCTGACGATGGCCCGCAACCCAGCCAGGCTCGCGCCGATTCGGCCGCCTCCGCTTCAGGCTTCACTCACCGCTGGCGGTTTCGGCCTCAACTTCCTCCACAGCCCCGTCCTCCGGGCCACCCGGGCGCACTTGTCCCATTGATGCACTTGATGCGGCGGCCGCTGCTTCCGCCGCGGCTTCCTCTTCGCGACGCAACTGGTCGTTCACGATCTCCAGGATCAGGTACTCGTACTTCTCGGCGTCCTCCTCAGACTCCATGCAGAGGATCTCGAAGCTCGCGTCCCGAAGCAACCGCTTGTTGAGTTCGTCCATGACCGGGAAGCCGTCGCGGCGCTTGATCTTTTCCTTGACGGTCTCACGGCAATCCTCGAACGTAACTGAGCTGCGCATGCTGTCGGGGTAGTGGTGGTTACGCATATACTCGTTGATAATCTCGGTGCGCTCTTCGTCAAAGACCTGGCGCAGCTTTTCCTCGGACAAGTCGATCCGGGCTTCCACGAGCGCGTCGAACAGCAGGGAGCTGCGAACGTTCTCCCTGAACTCATCGTCCGTAATCGACTGCTCCGCGAGGTAGAGGTCCCACTCCTCACCGTTGTCATAGACCGACTGCTTCACAGCTTCGATGCGCTCCTCAAGGAGGGCCGGGTCAACCGTTACGTCTTGCGCAACCGCCTCCTGCTCGACGGCCAGGTAGAAGATGTACTGGCGCAGGAAACCCCGAATCACTGGGGATGACAGGAGATCCGCGGCGTAGACCTCCTCGCCGTTGATCGACATCACGGCGCCTGCGCCTTTGGCTGGCGACGCAGCTAATGTACCGCTGGTGGCGGCAGTATCCGTACCACTCGATACGACGCATCCCGCGGCCCATACGAGCGCGATTGCAGTGCCGACTAACGGCTTCCAGTGCTTCATTCTGAATCTCCTTTCGGTGCAGTCCGGCGGTTAATACTACCTGCCGGGCATCGGTTTGTAAACGTCGCCCGCCCGGACGCGACAACAGGAGTCCCAGTCCTCGGGCATGGTATACTTATCGATTCTGAGCCCAAGGGGTGCGGGAGTAGCTCAATGGTAGAGCCCCAGCCTTCCAAGCTGGTCACGCGGGTTCGATTCCCGTCTCCCGCTTTCGAGCGCTGCTTGGGCGCGTAGTTGACACAGCATGGTATACTATTCTTTCGCGCCCACATAGCTCAGTTGGTTAGAGCGCGTCCTTGGTAAGGACGAGGTCACCAGTTCAAATCTGGTTGTGGGCTTGCTTTGTCGGCGACAGTTCGACCCCGACCGGGGGGTGCCCGTTGTGGTTCGGGCAATCCGGGAGAGTAAACAACTCGAGGAGTGCCGAGATGGCAAAGGAGAAGTTTGATCGCTCCAAACCGCACGTTAACGTCGGTACAATCGGTCACGTCGATCACGGCAAGACGACCCTGACCGCCGCGATGACGAAGGTGCTGGCGACCAAGGATCTCGCGACGTTCACGAGCTTCGACGAGATCGACAAGGCACCGGAGGAGAAGGCCCGCGGTATCACCATCGCCACTGCCCACGTCGAGTACCAGAGTGACAACAGGCACTACGCGCACGTGGACTGCCCGGGGCATGCCGACTACATCAAGAACATGATCACTGGGGCGGCGCAGATGGACGGCGCCATTCTGGTCGTGGATGCATCGGACGGCGTGATGCCTCAGACGCGTGAGCACGTGCTCCTGGCGCGGCAGGTCGGTGTGCCCTGCATCGTCGTCTTCCTCAACAAGGTTGACTTGGTGGATGACGACGAGCTCGTCGAACTCGTGGAGGAGGAGATCCGTGAGGTGCTCAACAAGTACGAGTTCCCTGGCGACGAAATCCCGATCATCCGCGGGTCGGCACTCAAGGCGCTGGAAACAGATGATCCGAACAGCGAAGAGGCCAAGTGCGTTCATGAGTTGATTGCGGCGCTGGACGAGTACATCCCGCAGCCCGAGCGCGACGTTGACAAGCCATTCCTGATGCCCGTCGAGGACGTGTTTACCATTACTGGTCGCGGCACCGTTGCGACAGGCCGCATCGAGCGTGGCAAGGTCAAGGTCGGTGAGGAAGTTGAGATTGTGGGCATTCGTCCGGAGCAGCGCAAGACGGTGTGCACCGGCGTCGAGATGTTCCGCAAGATCCTCGACGAAGGCATTGCCGGTGACAACGTCGGCTTGCTGCTGCGCGGCGTCGAACGTACCGGGGTTGAACGAGGCCAGGTCATCTGCAAGCCTGGCAGCATCCACCCCCACACCAACTTCACCGCGCGCGTATACGTGCTGAAGAGAGATGAGGGCGGGCGCCACAAGCCGTTCTTCAAGGGCTATCGTCCACAGTTCTATATGCGGACCACCGATGTTACGGGGACGATCGAGCTGCCCGAGGGCACCGAGATGGTGATGCCAGGCGACGAGGTCGACCTGACCGCTACGCTGATCGAGCCGATTGCGCTGGAGGAAGGCATGCGCTTTGCCATCCGCGAAGGCGGCCGGACAATCGGGGCGGGATTGGTCACGAAGATCATCGCGTAGGTGTGACCCACGGCCTGATGGCCGCGGTACATTGAGATGTAATGCTCAGGTTCTGATCTCGGGTAACGGATAATGGCCAAGAAGAAAGGTGACAAGCGGATCAAGGTGATCCTTGCCTGCGACGAGTGCAAGCGCAGGAACTACTACACCTCGCGCAACCGGCTGAACACGCCGGGCAGGCTGGAACTCAGGAAGTTCTGTCGATTCTGCCGCAAGGTCACCGTCCACAAAGAGACCAAGTAGGCTGAGCAAGAAGGCCCATAGTTCAATGGCAGAACACTGGTCTCCAAAACCAGGAATGGGGGTTCGAATCCCTCTGGGCCTGTTCTAGCCACCTGGCCGGACTGGCATACAGGAATCCTCCATGAGCAAGAAGACGAAGAAAAGCGAGCAGGGACCGAGTTCCGCGCAGCGAGCCCGGGGGGCCGGTGCAGCTGTCGCGGACTACTTCAGATCCCTGAAGTACGAGTGGCAGAAGGTGACCTTCCCCACGCGGAAGGAGCTGACACAGTCCACGGTCGTCGTGTTTCTATTCACGATCCTGCTGATGGCCGTCATCTCGCTTTACGACGTGGCGATGTCGTTTGTATTCAACAAGCTCGTCCTGCCGGTGGACTAAGGAAAGGAAGCAGCATGCGCTGGTATGTCCTACACGCACTTAGCGGCCACGAGGAGAAGGTGGCACAGGCATTGGCGCACATGCAGGAGGCCGGGCAGCTTGGAGACGAGGTCGCCGAGATACTGGTGCCTTACGAGACCAAGCTGGAGAGCCACAAGGGTAAGAAACGCACGGTTCAGAAGAAGATGTATCCGGGCTATGTGTTGGTAAGAATGGACTTGACCAATGAGAATCGGCACGTGCTTCGCCAGGTCCAGGGCGTGATCGGCTTCGTTGGTGCCGCGGACACGCCGCAGCCCCTGACCGATGACGAGATTCGGCAGATCTTCACGCGGATGGATCAGGAAGAGCCGGAGGTTGACCTTGCCTACGCGGTCGGTGACACCGTCAAGGTGGTCTCCGGCCCCTTCACCGAGGCAATTGGCAAGGTCAAGGAAATCGAGCTGGACCGGCGCAAGGTCAAGATAATGGTATCGGTCTTCGGTCGCGACACCCAGGTGGAGCTTGACTTCGAGCAGGTGGAGCCCTTTGAACCTGAAGACAAGCCGTCAGGAGCGCAGTAGCATGGCCAAGCCAGTAAAAGCAATAATCAAGGTTCAGATCGAGGGCGGGCAGGCGAAGCCAGCTCCTCCCCTCGGTCCGGCCCTGGGGCAGCACGGCGTCCAGATCATGGACTTCTGTCGCGAGTTCAACGCCCGCACCCAGGACCAACTGGGCGAACTGCTACCTACGGTTATCACGGTCTTCGAGGACCGCAGCTTCGACTTCATCGTCAAGAGCCCGCCAGCGGCGACGTTGCTGATGCGGGCCGCGGGCATGAGTCAGGGATCCTCCTACCCCCAGCGCCTCAAGGTCGCCAAGGTAACCTGGGAGCAGTGCAAAGAGATCGCGCAGGTCAAGCTGGCCGATCTTAACACTGATGATCTTGAGCAGGGCGCGCACATCATCGCCGGAACGGCGCGCAGCATGGGCTACATCGTTGACGGGCATCCGCAAGGGCGCGACGATGAGTTCACTGTCTGCAGCGAGTCCGAGCTTGAGAAGATGCAAAAGGAAGTTAAGGTCGTGCCCGAAGCCGGCGAGATGCCCGCAGAGATAGAGCCGTCCTAGCCTTCAGCAAGGGAGACGAAATGAAACGTAGTCGCAAATACCTTGAGAAGCTGGAGAGGCTCGGTGGCAGAACATCGCAGTTGGATACTACGACTGCCATCGAGCTGATCAAGAGCGTCGCTCAAGAGTGGGAGAGCATCGATCTCGATGTTCGGCTGGGCGTCAACACGCGCAAGGCGGATCAGAACATCAGAGGAACCACGATTCTGCCCAAGGGCACCGGCAGGACTCCCACGGTGCTGGTTCTCTGCAAGTCAGACCGTGACGATGAGGCGAAGGAGGCTGGCGCGGACTACGTCGGCCTTGAGGAGTACCTCGAGAAGATCGACGGGGGTTGGCTCGAATTCGACATGGTGATTGCCAGTCCGGACGTCATGAAGGACGTTTCCAAGGTCGCCAAGATCCTGGGCCCCCGGGGCCTGATGCCCAATCCCAAGAGCGGCACGGTAACGCCGAACATCAAGGACGCAGTTGCGGAGAGCAAGGCGGGCAAGATTGAGTATCGCGTCGACAAGACCGGCATCCTCCACATCTCTGTCGGCCGAGCGGCGTTCGCCGTGGAAGATTTGCGGGAGAACATCGAGCATCTGATGGGCACCATCATGAAGGCGCGGCCGGTATCGCTCAAGGGCCAATACGTCCGTAGCGTGGCGCTGTCTTCGACCCAGTCCCCAAGCTTGCGCCTGGATCTGGCGAGCTTCGGCAAGTAGGTGGAATCATGAATCGAGCTGAAAAGGAACGAAAGGTTGCGCAGTACGACGAGGTGGTGCAGGAGGCCGGCTTCGCCATTCTGGCCGAGCACGGCTCGATGAGCGTACCCGCCGTCGAGCACCTCCGGCATGAACTGCGGGCGGCCGGCTGCAAGGCTGTGGTTATGAAGAACACGCTGGCCCGCATCGTCTTTGAGCGCCATGGCCTCAGTGAGGTTTGTGAGCACCTCATGGGACCTACGGTCGTGCTGTACGGCCAGGATGATATCGCCCCGGCTGCGAAGCTTCTGCAGAAGCACAGCCGCAAGTTTCCTGCGCTCGCGGTAAAGGCGATTCTGTTCGACGGCAAGGTCTACCCCCAGGAGGAATTCCGGACCTTCACGACGATGCCGTCAACGGAGGAGCTGCGTGCCAGCTTCGCTGGTGTGATTCTGGCGCCGATTACGCAGTTCGTCCGTATCTTGGGAGTCGCCCAGCGTATGGTCAGCGTACTCAGGAACTACGCCGATCAGCGCGAGTCGTAGTATGGCGCGGGTGCGTCCCGCGGGATGGCGTCTGCCGATGCCGCCGTCCATCAAACAATAGGCTGTTACGCTTCAACAACGAGCAAACAAACGAGAGAATAACGGAGGCAGTCATGACGGTAGATGAACTCAGGACAGCAGCGCTTGAGCTGTCTGAGGAAGACCTGCAGGAATTCCTGCGCACGGTTCTGGAACAGGTCCCAGTGGTGCGCATGAATGCGTTGGTCAAGCATCTGGAAGAGGTCTGGGATGTGAGTGCCGCGGGAGCACCCGTAATGGTGGCGGGCGGTGCTGGCGGGGCCGGCGAGGACGCCGGTGCTGCAGCAACGGAGCAGACCGAGTTCGATGTCATCCTCAAGGAGATCGGTGACAGCAAACTGGCGGTTATCAAGGTCGTCCGAGAGGTGACCGGGCTCGGCATCAAGGAGGCGAAGGCGCTGGTCGACGATGTGCCCAAGCCCATTAAGGAGAAAATCTCCAAGGCCGAGTCTGAAGAAATCCAGAAGAAGCTGACCGAAGCGGGAGCGGTTGCCGAATTAAAGTAAGGCGTACAGCTTTGAAGTGCATTGCGCCATCGGGGTACACCCCGGTGGCACATGGCGTCTAGATTACTGAGGAGGGACAAGCGAACGTGGGCCAGTTAATTGAGACCCGTTACGCTCTGGATCGACACGAAGTCAGACCCCTGCCCAATCTGCTCGAGGTGCCGATTCGGGCATTCGAGTGGTTCTGCTTCGACGGCATCCGCGAGGTCTTCGACGAAGTCTTCCCGATTGTCTCCAACGACGAGAACTTCGAACTGCACTTCAACGACTACGAGATCGTTCTGCCCAGCCTGACCATGCGGGAGTGCTTCGACAAGGATGCCAGCTACAACGCGACGCTGCGAGGCATCTTCAGTTTCCACAACAACAAGACGGGCGAGATCAAGGAGCAGGAGGTGTTCATCTGCGAACTCCCGTTCCTGACTCGCAACGGCACGTTCATCATCAACGGCGTGGAGCGCGTAGTGGTGAACCAGCTCGTGCGCGCACCCGGTGTGTACTTCACCAAGGGCGAGAAGCGGACGGCCAACGAGAACGCTCACATGGTCAAGCTGATCCCGTACCGAGGTGCCTGGCTACGCTACGAGTATGACGTCAAGACCTCCAGCTACCAGGTACGCATGGACAGTCCGCGGCGGGTGCTGAAGATCCCGATGATGGACTTCCTGAAGGCTCTGGGGTTTGTCGTTGACCGTGATGAGGGGCGCATCTACCTTGCGGACGAGATGTGGGCCGAGCACGGTCTAACCCCGGAGATGTGGCCGGAGCCGGAGTTCAAGTTCCAGGAGGGGCTTGAAGGCACGCTCCAGCGCGACACTTGTACCGGCATGCGTGACGCCCAGATCGAAATCTGGCGCAAGCTCCACCCCACTGATCCGTACAGCGATGAAGTGCTGGTCAACATGCTGCCCAGCCGCTTCTTCGACACCAAGCGCTACGACCTCGCGCGGGTTGGTCGCTACATGCTCAACAAGAAGCTTGGCCTTGCGGTACCCGCCGAGCGCACCACCCTGACCGTCGCGGACATGCTGGAGGCCTTCAAGCAGCTATTCAATCTCCAGGACCTGGGCCGCGGTCAGCTGGATGACATCGATCATCTCAACCTGGAGAACCGCCGCGTCGAGCACGTGGGCGAACAACTGGTCAGCCAGCTGCGCAAAGGCTTGCTGCGCGTGGAGCGCATCGTTCGCGAGAAGATGATGCTCCCGGAGGCGGACAAGGAGTCGCCCAAGACCCTGATCAACACGCGACCGATCATTGGTGTGATCAAGGAGTTCTTCGGCAGTTCCCAGATGAGTCAATTCATGGACAACACCAATCCACTCACGAGCCTGACTCATAAGCGCCGCTTCAGCGCTCTCGGCCCCAAGGGCCTGACCCGCGAGGCTGCTCGCTTCGACTTCCGCGACGTCCACCACAGCCACTACGGGCGGATCTGTCCGATTGAGTCCCCGGAGGGTCCCAACATCGGGCTGATCAGTTCACTGTCAGCCTTCGCGCGGGTGAACGAGTACGGTTTCATCGAAACCCCGTACTTCGCCGTGAACAAGGCGCGCGTGGGCGAGGAACTCGTGTATCTGTCCGCCGATCAGGAACTGGACTTCGCAATCGCCCCCTCCACCACCCAGCGCGACAGGCGTGGGAACATCCAGGAGGGCGTGCTGTTCGTACGGCGCCAAGGCAACTTCGAGCAGGTCGCCCGCGACGAAGTCGACTACGTTGAGGTCTCGCCGAATCAGTTCATTTCGGTGACCACCTCGCTGATTCCCTTCCTGGAGCACGATGACGCCAACCGAGCGTTGATGGGCTCCAACATGCAGCGCCAGGCGGTCCCCCTCCTCTACCCCGACAGTCCTATCGTGGGTACCGGCATCGAGCGCAAGCTGGCGGAGGATGCCGGAGGTCTCGAGATCAGTCCGTTCTGCGGCGAGGTCACCTACGTGGACAGCCGACGCATTACGCTGCGCAAGGGCGTTGTCTACGACAAGCAATCAGGTGAGATCCTTGACCTGCCGAACCTTGAGAAGATCGAGGGTGAAGAAGTACTGAATGCCAGCAAGTTCGACTACCTCTTCTCCCCTCCGCAGGCGCAGCAGGAACTGGTCCGCAAGCTCCCGTTCGCCGATCGTGCATTCCGCAAGCTGAAGAAGAGCAACGAGCATGTGGAGACCATCTGGCTGCGCAAGTTCCAGCGCAGTAACCAGGGAACGCTGATCAATCAGCGGGTCGTGGTCCGCCAGGGCTATCCGGTGGTCAAGGGCGACCTGCTGGCCGACAGTGCCAGTACTGACCGGGGGGAAATGGGACTCGGCCAGAACTGCCTGATCGGCTTCATGAGCTGGCGCGGTTACAACTACGAGGATGCGATCCTCGTGTCTGAGGGCCTGCTCAAGGACAGCAGGTTCACCAGCATTCACATCGAGAAACATGAGTGCGAAGCCCGCCAGACGAAACTCGGCCCGGAGAAGATAACCCGCGAGATCACCGGGCTGCACGAGGAGTACATCGAGCGCAACCTTGACGACCGCGGCATCATCCGGGTTGGGGCCGAGGTGAAAAGCGGGGACGTGCTGGTGGGCAAGATCACCCCCAAGGGCGAAAGCGATCTGACCGGTGAGGAAAAGCTGATTCGGGCGGTGTTCGGCGACAAGGGCAAGGGTTTCAAGAACACCCCGCTCAAGGTCCCGCACGGTGAGGACGGCGTCATCATTGCCACCAGCTACTTCTCACGCGAGCAGGGCCAGGAACTCCCACACAACGTGGTTGAGATGGCTCGTGTCTACGTTGTCAAGCGCCGCCACCTGCAAGTCGGCGACAAGATGGCCGGTCGCCACGGCAACAAGGGCGTGGTCAGCAACATCCTGCCGGAAGAGGACATGCCATTCCTGCCGGACGGTACGCCACTCGACATCATCCTGAATCCGCTGGGTGTACCGAGCCGAATGAACATCGGCCAGGTCCTCGAGACTCATCTTGGTTTGGCCTGCAGTCAAGTCGACATCACCGATCAGAAGACGGTCTCGCGGCTGTCTAGCGATCGCGATATACCGGCATACCCAAAGCACAAGCAGGAGCTTGAAAGCGATAGCGATACAATCGCCTTCGCCCGCCTGCGTGACCCCCTGAGAGTCAAGTGCCCGGTCTTCATGAGCCCCTCCGAGGACAAGATTCGCAAGATGTTCGCCACCCTGGGGCTTCCCCTGGACGGCAAGACGGTCCTGTCCGACGGTGTGACGGGAGAGCCCTTCAAAGAGCGTGTCATGGTCGGCATGATGTACATGCTCAAGCTCAACCACCTGGTCGATGACAAGATCCACGCCCGCTCGACCGGCAGCTACGCGCTGATCACCCAGCAGCCCCTCGGCGGCAAGGCCCAGTTCGGCGGCCAGCGCCTCGGTGAGATGGAGGTGTGGGCTCTGGAGGGCTACGGGGCCGCCTACTTGCTCAAGGAGATGCTGACCGTCAAGTCCGACGACGTGGTCGGCCGCAACAACACCTACAAGGCGATCGTGGACGGCCGCATCATTCCTGAGCCGGGCATTCCGGAGAGTTTCTACGTAATGGTCAATGAACTCAAAAGCCTTGGACTTGACGTCACTGTCATCCACAAGGGTGAGGAAATCAAGCAGACCCTGCTCCTCGAGCAGAGCGCCCTCGCTGTAACAGGAGATGAGATCCTTGACTAATAACGGACCGACGGCTAATACGATCCAGAGTCTGCGTATCGGACTGGCGAGCCCCGAGAAAATCATCTCGTGGAGCCACGGCGAGGTCAAGAAGCCCGAGACGTTCAACTACCGCACCTACAAGCCCGAGAAAGACGGGCTGTTCTGCGAGCGCATCTTCGGACCGGTCAAGGACTACGAGTGCGCTTGCGGTAAGTACAAGAAGAAGCGGTACAAGGGAATCGTCTGCGAGCGCTGCGGGGTGGAAGTCACCTCCAACCGCGTCAGGCGCGAGCGCCTGGGCCATATCCGGCTGGCGAGCCCGGTCGCGCACATCTGGTTCACCAAGTCGATTCCGAATCGCTTCTCCGCCCTCCTCGGTATCAGCGGTAAGGAGATCGAGAAGGTCATCTACTTCGTTTCCTGGCTGGTGATCGAGGTCGACACGGACTGGCGCACCAAGAAGGAATCTGACCTTGAAGCGCTGGTTCACGGTGAGCTTGAAGCACTGGCCACCGAGGAGCAGGAACTGCGGCGCCGCGAGACGATCAACGTCTTCCAGCTGGCGAAGTCCGGTGATCTCGATCCCGCGCGCAAGCGCGAAATCACGATGCTGGGAAAGGCCCTCGGTGACAATCCACCCAGCGATTTCGAGGACAAGTACGACGAGAAGATCGAGGCGCTCAAGGACGGACTGCTTAAGCAGGAACTGCTCAAGCCGTACATGGTGGCCGAGACACTGGTGGACGAGGAGACCGGCGAGGCGGTGGCACTCCCCCGTGACCGATTCAACTTCGCGATCCTCAGCAAGGCGATCTACCTGGGACGCTACGACCTGATCGTCGAGAACGTCGAGATGGAGATTGAGGCCGCCAAGCGTATCGAGGAGATCGCGGAGATCAACCGCTCATTGATTCGCGCCCTCGACCTCGTCAAGCGCATTCAGCCTCTGGATCGGCTTAGCGATCAGGAGCATGAGGACTACAACGCCCTGCGCATGCTCTGCCTGATGCGGGACATGGGCGACCTCGACGAGCATTTCCGCATCGGTATCGGGGCCCAGGCCGTCCAGCAGACCCTGCGCGGCCTGGATCTGCCTCAACTGGAGAAGGATCTCGTTACCGAGATGGATGGCGCTACGGCCCAGAAGAAACAGAAGATCATCAAGCGCTTGAAAGTCGTCCGCGCGTTCATCACAAGCCACAACCGGCCTGAATGGATGATCCTGACGGTTCTGCCCGTGCTGCCGCCGGAACTCAGGCCGATGGTCGAGCTGGAGGGAGGTCGCTTCGCCAGCTCGGATCTTAACGACCTTTACAGACGGGTGATCAACCGCAATAACCGCCTCAAGAAGCTGATCGACATTCGTGCCCCTGAGAGCATTCTGCGCAACGAGCGGCGGATGCTTCAGGAGGCGGTTGACGCTCTGGTGGACAACGGCCGCAAGGGCCGGGCAGCAGTGAACGTCAACAATCGGGCCCTCAAGTCGCTCAGTGACATGCTGAAAGGCAAGCAAGGGCGGTTCCGCCAGAACCTGCTGGGCAAGCGCGTCGACTACTCTGGCCGAAGCGTCATCGTGGTCGGCCCTCGGCTGCGGCTGCATCAGTGCGGCTTGCCGAAGTACATGGCGCTCGAGCTGTTCAAGCCATTCGTCCTGAACAAGCTGATCAACCCCGACGACCCCAATCAGAACATCGCACAGGCGCGCCGGACCCTGGAGCGCGCGGAAGACCCACGGGTCTGGGATGCGCTTGAGGAAATCACCCGCAACCACCCGGTGTTGCTCAACCGCGCTCCGACCCTCCACCGGCTGTCGATTCAGGCGTTCGAGCCGGTGCTGATCGAGGGCAAGGCGATTCAGCTGCACCCGCTGGTCTGCGCAGCCTACAACGCTGACTTCGATGGCGACCAGATGGCGGTGCACGTGCCGCTGTCCACGGCGGCGCAGGCCGAGGCCAGGCTGCTGATGCTGTCGGCCAACAACTTGCTGCTACCTGCCGACGGCAAACCGATCATCTCGCCAACCCATGACGTGGTCCTCGGCGTCTACTACATGACGCAGATCATCGGCGAGACAGACGAGCCCGAGAAGCTGCCCGCGTTCAAGTCCATCAACGATGCGCTGCTGGCATACGCGAGCGGTCACATTACCCTGCAGCAGCCCGTGCGCGTCATCATCGACTATCCGGCGATCCAGTCCGCCGACTTCGCGGAGCAGCCGCAGCTTTCTGACCGTCTGCAAGTGACCTGCTCCGGGCAGATGATATTCAACGATGCTATCCGAGAAGTGATGCGCGAGTGCTTCGAGGATCCCGCCGATTACCCGCTGCCCTACATCAATACCAGCATCGACAAGGGGGCGTTGTCGTCGATCATCAGCCAGGCCTATCAGGTCGGGGGGCAGAACTTCACTGTGATGCTCGCCGATGCCCTCAAGGACCTCGGCTTCGAAATGGCCACGCAGTCCGGTCAGACGATTTCTGCTTCCGACATTCTCGTGCCGGCGGAGAAATCCACCATCCTGGAGACCGCCGAGAAGGAAGCCGACGACATCTGGTCCAAATACAAGAAGCGGGTGATTACCGAGACCGAGAAGGACATGGCCGTTACGCGCATCTGGGATCAGGCGACGAAGGACCTGACCAAGTCGATGCGCGACAACTTCCCGCCGCTCAACAGCGTGTACATGATGGCCACTTCTGGTGCGCGCGGCAAGATGGACCAGGTCCGTCAGTTGGCGGCGATGCGGGGCTTGCTGGTCGGGCCTTCCGGACGCGTCCTCGACTTCCCAATCAAGTCGAACTTCCGGGAGGGCCTGTCGGTTTTCGAGTACTTCATCTCCACGCACGGCGGACGCAAGGGCTTGGTCGATACCGCGCTCAAGACCGCGGACTCGGGCTACTTGACTCGCCGGCTGATTGACGTGGCCCTCGACGTCTCCGTAACGGAGCACGATTGCGGGACAACCGATGGCATTGACGTCGATCTCAGTGCGGCTGACACCATGAAGAAGGTCAAGAAGGCGCTGCTGGGCCGCACCGTGGCTCAGGACGTGTTCGATGACGAGTCGGGGGAGAAGGTTCTCACCGCCGGCGACGAGATCGACAGCCGAGCTGCCGAGGCAGTTTTCAATCTCGGGCTCCAGCAGATCAAGGTGCGCAGCGTGCTGACCTGCCGCACTCTGGGCGGCGTCTGTGCGCACTGTTACGGCTGGGATCTCGCCAGCGGTCAGTTGGCGCAAGTAGGCGATCCGATCGGAGTGGTCGCCGCACAGTCAATCGGCGAGCCCGGCACCCAGCTGACGATGCGTACCTTCCACACGGGCGGCATCAAGGGTCGCGACATCACCCAGGGTCTGCCGTTTGTCGAGACGCTGTTCGAGGTGCGCGGTGTCAAGAACCCGTCGATCCTGGCGGAGCAGGATGGCGTGGTGCAGGACATCACCGAGATGGTGTACGAGCGTGTGACAATTCAGAGCCTCGATGGTGAGAAGGAGAAGACCTTCGAGGTCATACACGCTTATGACGAGCGGCTGCGCATCCACTTCCGCAGCCACGTGGCCAAGGAAGATCCCCTCGATGAGGCCGAGACGATCTTCGTCGACTTCCCCGGCGTGGTGACTCAGCTGTTCACCGATTCGCATAAGACATTCTGGCGCATTCGCGTCCGCCATGAGGATGGCACGGAGAGCGAGTACGAGACACCCCACGAGAACAGCGCCCCGCTGGTCGTGGTGGGTCAGCGTATTCGCCGCGGCGATCAGCTCTGCGAGGGCGATCTGGACCTGCGCAAGTACCACCAACTACTCGGCGATCTCGCCACGCAGCTCTACATCACCAACAAGATCCAGGAGATCTACGAAAGCCAGAACGTCAACACCAACTCCAAGCACATCGAGATTGTCGCCAAGCAGATGATCCGCTTCGTTGAGATCACCGATCCTGCCGACGAAGACGACTTCTACGAGGGTGATCTGGTTGACCGCACCTACTTCACACAGCTCTGTGAGACCCGTGAAGCAGAGGGCAAGCAGTGCCCGGTCGGCAAGAGCCTGCTGCAGGGCATTTCCAAGAGCTCGCTGTCGACGGAGAGCTTCCTGGCGGCCGCGTCTTTCCAGGAGACTACGCGTGTTCTCACCGAGGCGGCGATCGAAGGCAAGGTGGACAACCTTCGCGGGCTCAAAGAGAACGTGATTATCGGTGGTCTGATCCCGGTCGGCACCGGTCGCCTGGCAACGGTTATCGAGGAGAAGGCTGCCGATATCGTGTTTGGCGACCTGGCAGAAGAGGCCGCCGAGGACAAGCCCGCCGAGACGATCTTCTAGGCACAGCGGGCTTCCCGGCAACAGCGGTGGAGGTGGCAACCGGCGCGCCCCGAGCGTGGTCGTATAATCCCAGACGGTGAAACCGGATATCATCAGCGGCTATCGCGTGCTCTCCGAGCTCGGCAAGGGCTCGATGGGGGTCGTCTACGAGGCGGTACCGGAGGCCGGCGGCAAGCCGATCGCGATCAAGGTCTTCTATCCTGACACCAAGCTAACGCCCGACGAGACATCCGTCCTGCGTGAGCGGTTCGAGCGGGAGGGCGGCGCGCTGGCCCAGCTCCAGCACGAGAACGTGGTGCGGGTCATCGAGGTCGGCGCCACCGGTGACCTGGAATTCATTGCGATGGAGAAGCTGGAGGGCTTCAATATCAAGGAACTCCTGGCCCTCGGCACGCGCTTCACGCTGGCCGAGACCTTCGACCTCATGCTCCAACTGCTCGCCGGTCTGGCTGCTTGTCACCGCTCCGGACTTGTGCATCGCGATGTGAAGCCCGCCAATGTGGTTCGGGATCCGCAGGGAGTCGTCAAGCTGGCAGACTTCGGTATCGCGCGCATCATCACCGATGAGACGCTCTCGCGGGCTGGCACCATCGTCGGCACGCCCAACTATATGAGTCCTGAGCAGATCCGCGGCGAGGATGTCGATCCCCGCTCGGACCTTTTCTCGGCGGGTGTGCTGCTCTACGAACTGCTGACCGGCAAGAAGCCCTTCGATGCGCCTGATGTGACGGCGATCATGTACAACGTCACCAACGTGCATCCGCCCTCTCCGCTGTTTCACAACGCAGCGCTACCCCCGGAGATCGAGCAGATCGCATTCCGTGCCCTTGCCAAGGATCCAGCTCAGCGATACGCGACCGCCGATGAGTTCGCCGAGGATCTACGCCGGCTGGAACGGGACCTCCACTACCGCGAGGACTCCCAGACCTTCCTTGAGGCACTCCCCGCGATCCCCGACACCGACGCCGGGTCCGCCCCGCTGGCTGCTCCCCATGTCGGCCAGACGGTTGCTCCCCCGGATGCGGGCTCTGCACCGGCTGCGGACCCCAATGGCTGGTCGCTGACAGGCGGCGGCGGAATCGCACCGGGGACAGCCTACTGCGTGGACTGCGGAATGAAGAACGACGCGAGCAGCGACTTCTGCGTGCGCTGCATGCGTCCATTGCTCAAGCGTGACATCGTGAACCAACTCGCCGCCGAACAGGCCCGGCGGATCCATCGTGTCGGCCGCGGCGACTACCTTTTCCTGACCTGCCTCAGCGCCGTGATCGTTGCGGTAGTGATCCTGATCCTCTATCTCTTCTTCCGCGGCGTCACGCCGCCCTAGGACTCCTCCTCCGTCGGCCGCGCGCCGCTGGTGCCCCGCTCCAGTTCCTCAATCCGCGTCCGCAACTCCGCCGGCAAGCGTGCATCAAGCTCTTCCAGCGGGTCGGACCCGGCCTCTTCGTAGGCCTGCACCACGGCCTCCGCCAGGTCGGCTTCCGCAGACAGTGGACTGTCTACCGCCGGCGCAGCGCCCGCCCCGCTGCGCAGCAACTCGTTCAGCTTCCGCTGCGTATCCTCCAGGCGCGCCACCTCTGCCGGTCCGCCGAGACCAGGCTCCGCCTTCGCGCGCTCGACCTGACGCCGCAGGTACTTGCTGTACTCCACCAGTGTGAACCGCTCATTTCGATTCAGCAGTCTCTGGTAAGCGCCGATCTCGGCTCGGCGGTTGGCCCACCTCGCAAGGCCGGTCAGTAAGAAGAACGAGGCGATCCAGCCGGGCCAGCTGCAGATCAGGAAGTGCAGCCACTCCGGCAGGTAGGGACGCAGCACATCCACCCCGAACAACCCAAATGCAGAGAAGTACACCACCCACAGCAGCAGTGGCACAGCAGTCGGAATGCGGAATGCCCCCCAGCTCTCGCGCTCCTTCCGCTTGGGACGCTGCCGCTTGCCCGCGGCCGATAGCCGCCACCTGAGATCAGCAGTCAACCTGTTGACGATGTCGCTCATCGGCCCATCTTCCAAGTTGGCGGATAGGGCCCGCCTTCCAGCCAGGCGGCCAGCTCATCGCGATAGGTTCTGACGAGCTCAAATGCCTGCCGCCGGCCGCGGTTGAACTGCTCGACGTCTCCCACGCCCGTGAACGTTGGCGGGACCTCAATGACGGAGTCAAAGCCATACTTCCGCCCTTGGTACTCCGCCACGTAGGCGTAGCCGATGCCACTGTGGTTGAGATAATCCACCGGGTTCGCCTGGATAACCTCACGCGTCTCGATGACCCAGTCCAGCCAGGCCTTCTCCTGCGCGAAGTAGTCCTCGTATCCGTCCGGACTGGCGATGTAACGTCCGCTTGCCGGATCCAATGACCGCACTGCATGATAGAAGAAGCCACCCCAAGTTCCGTCCAGATTCCGGCTGGTGATCAACTCATAGAGCCCGTCGTTGTCCAAATCCTGCGCGTCGAACCAGCCGTAGAGCGTCAGCGCACCCGCGGTGTCGAGGTCGCGGACACGCCCATCCGAGCCGATCACCAGCCCGACGACCTGGGCATCCTGCTCGTCCGTTGCCAGCGAGCATACACATACCAGATCCGCATCGACACTCTTGGCGGTCGGCCAGATACAGACCCGATTCAGCCGGGCGCCTGCGGTCTGGCCCGGCAATGTGGCGTTAGCCGGCTCGCCATCGCCGACTATGCAGGCCAGGTGTTCCAGCATCGGGCCACCCGGGGCCGCTCCTCGCGCGGTTGAATTGGCAACCGCCAGCCAGCAGCCGAGCTCGCTCTTGGGCCAGTTCAGCGCCAGGATGTCCATCTCGACCGTCGTCGAGGGCAGGACCGTGGCGAGGCTGAACGCGGCCTGGTCCGACATGGTCGCCAGGCGCGGCTTCAGCCACGGGTGCACCGCCAGGGTGAAGGGCAGCCCCTCGATCTCCAGCAGCGGCTCGCTGGCGCTGGCACTGGCCACCAGCAGCATTGTCAGCGCGAGCGCCACGATGGCTAATCTATAATGTTGGTACTGCAAAGCGCAGTGATTTTACTACGGGGGTAGGATGTGTCTAAGCGCAGAGTGGTAAGTCGCCGTACCGTCAAGCGGCGGGTTGTTGGATCGGCCAATCCGATCGCCAAGTGGGGACGAGACAGCAAGACGACCTGCTTCGACTCGATCGGCGGCTTCTTCGTCGGGCTGCTGCTGTTCTTTGTTACGTTCGCCCTGCCCTTCTGCGCCGCTCGCACGGAGAAGGACAGCAAGGACGTTGCCGAGCTGGAAGTGATTCCCGTGGCTCAGGCGCAGGCCATCGACGGCAAGGCGCTGGTGCAGGGCGAGCTGACCGCCGCCTCGCAGATCACGCCGCCAATCGAGGACCCGGAGCGCTCGATTCTGGCCTACCGCTACGCGCTCGAGCGCTACGAACCCCACGAGGAGACGCGCACCGAGACCCGCACCGAGATCGAGGGCGGCCAGGAGGTCGAGTACACGGACGAAATCACGGAAGAGGTCTGGGAGTGGGAAACCCTCGACAGCGAATCGGACTGGGCTGAGGCAATGCTCGGCAGCATCAACGTCGATCTACAGAAGTGCACACACAACCTCGGCTGGAAGTCGCTATTCAGCGACAAGTACACCGACGCGGACACCGGTTATGACATCCGTGAGACGGTGGAAGTGATCTATGCCGGCGACAACGTAATCCTCGCTGGCGAGTTTGCCGGGGGTCAGATAGTCGCTGACGCCGATTTCTATCGCCTGACCACCGGCACGAAAGATGAACTGGTCGGAGCAATGCACCAGGAGGAGGAGACCCAGCGCTGGGTGCTGATCGTGCTGTCGGTGATCCTGTGGGCGATCAGCTTCAACCTGATCGTCGGTCCCGCCTTTATTCTGCTCAACATCATCCCGATCAAGGCCATCGGCGCCGCCGCCCGCGGCATCTTCGGCCTGATCGCGCTGATCATGGCGGTCATCACCACCGCCGTGACCTACATCGTGATCGCCTACTGGTGGGTACTCGCGCTGCTGATGATCGTGCTCGCGGTAGTGCTGCTGGTGGTCGCCAACCGCAATCGCGAGGCCGAACCCGATCTCGATCTGCCCGAGGAGCCCGAGCAGGAGCCAATCGAGTAGCCGCGCGTCTTAGCCGTCGCCGCCGCTCAGCTCGATCTGCTCGATCTCGCAGTACTGCGCCCGCGTGTCCACCGTCACCTGCGCCAGCCGGGCGGCATCCAGCGCGTAGACGCGGTCTTGGCCATGTAGCTCGTCCCCCAGCGGATCAAAGACGTGGTTGCCGGCGCCGTCGAAGCGCTCAACACCGTTGTCGACGCCCGCTACGCAGCTGCCCACGACGAAGCAGCCGTTCTCGATCGCCCGGGCGCGCAGCAGCGCCGCCCAGACATGATCTCGGCCCCAGGGCCACAGCGCCGGGTAGACCAGCAGGTTGATATCGTGATTCAGCTTGAGCGCCCGCGCCTGCTCGGGAAAGCGCACGTCGTTGCAGGTCGCCAGGCCGATGCGCCACTCCCCGTGCTTCAGGGCGACGTACCGTGATCCCGGCTGCCACAGCTGGTCCTCGTTGTTGGGCAGGAACAGGTGGATCTTGTCGTAGTGCGCGATTGCCTCGCCCGCGCGGTACCAGTACTGGCGGTTCACGCCATCCTCCGAGATGGTGCCAAACAGGCACAGCAGCCCGGGTTGGGCGGCCGACAGTCGGGCGAACTCCTCGCGCAGCTGCGCGGCCTCGCCTTCGCCGTGGTACCCGGTCAGGAACTGCTCGGGGAACACCACCCAGTCGCATTCGGCCTCCGCGGCCGCCGCCACGTCACGCCGCATGGCCGTCACGTTGGCTGCCAGCTCACGAACGTAGAACCTCGGTAGATAGAGCCGCATGTATCGATTGTACTCCCGTCGCCGGCTGGTACGGTCAGCGGGAACACCCGGGCTGCGCCGGTGGTTATAGTAGTAGCGATGGATGGGCGCGATACCTGGTGGTCCAGCTTCGAGCTGGCGATGCGGCAGCTGCTCGATCCGGACAACCCGTTCATCCCCTGGCTGCTGATGTTCGATCTGGTGCTGTTGGTAGCCCACCTCACGATCGTCTACTGGGTTTATCGCGACGCCCTGGTCCGCTACAACCGGGGCGCTCCCTGGGCGGTGCTGGCACTGCTGCTGCCCGTCGGCGGCTGGCTGTTCTACCTGCTTTATCGCCAGAGCCCGCTGGTGCAGTTCGACCGCATCGAGGCCGAGCTGTTCGACGAGAGCGAGCACGAGTGGACGGACTACGATGCTTACCGCGCCAACCAGGGCTCCCCGCTGTTCGCCGAGATCAGCTCATTCTGGCGCAAGCCCGAGGGCGAGGGCTACAGCCCGTGGGTCAAGCTTTCGCGCATGCGCGAGCTGCGCAAGACTCTGACGCCTGAACAGAAGCGCGAGCGCGCCGAGCAGCGCAAGCTGGATCGCGAAGAGAAGGCCAGCCAGCGCCGGCAGCGGCGGGAGGAGTTGAGGGAGCAGCGGCGGCGCCGGGCCCGCGACAAGAAGGAGCGCACCACGCTGACCGCCCGGCACGGCTTCACGTTTCGGATGAGCGACCGGGGCCAGCGCCGCCTGCAGCGCAAACTGGAGGTCCTCGAACGGCTGAAGCTGCTGCCGCGCGAGGACGCCGCGCTGGAGGAGTTGATCTATCAGATGGACTACGCCAAAGCCCTGGAGTCCGCGCGTGCCTCACTTGCTGTGGCGCAAGATGTCAATGACCAGCAGGGCGTGATTACCTACAAGGCGTACATCAAGCGCCTTACTCCGCTGCTCGCCGAATCCAGCGACCCCGCACCGCGCTCCCCCGACGCCTGAGCCGGGCCGTCCCCCCACCCCGTGCTAACATCCTCGCGATGCCTACTCCTGAGATCGAGCGGCGCTGGCGGGAAGCGGTGCGCGGCCGCGCGGATGAAATCGAGGCTGCCGGCGCGTCTTTCACGGATGTGCTGCGGCTGATGGCCCACCTGCGCAGCGCCGACGGCTGCCCCTGGGATCGCGAGCAGAGTCTCGCCAGCCT
>Ga0180432_10000613_pt1 | contig 59528 bp, 45 predicted proteins | sample SS_ome_10_FD_132414 | JGI IMG/M metagenome (GOLD analysis project Ga0180432, IMG submission 132414) | Hypersaline lake sediment archaeal communities from the Salton Sea, California, USA - SS_1_MS_2 metaG | ecosystem: Environmental > Aquatic > Non-marine Saline and Alkaline > Hypersaline >... | reverse complement strand
CGGCCGCTACCTCCTGGTCACCAATGACTGGCGGCTCTCGCTCCAGCGCATGTTCGATCTCTACCGCCAGAAGGACGGCGTGGAGAAGCGCTTCAAGGTCTCCAAGAGTGACTTGAAGGTCTCGCCCATCTACTTGCACAAAGACGAGCGCATTGAAGGCATGCTACTCATCAACATGCTGGCCCTGCTCGCCTACAGCCTCCTGGAACGCCAGGTGCGTCAGAACGGGTTGCAGATGACAACACGACGAGTCATCGAAAGACTCGAAACCCTTGACCTCATTGAAACCCTGTGTTGGGATGGCAGCCGACTGTATCGTGTTGTCCCTGTGGACGAGGAGCAAGCACTTCTCCTGGAAACCCTGGCCCATATCCTGGCGGAACTCCAACGCTCTCGTTGGCCACACCCACTGCTTCTCTCTGGTAGCATGCTTCCTCTGGCTTTGCCACCACCTGGAGGTTGGCAAGTCATCACTGCGTAGGCCCGGGCTGGCGGGAGGGGAGAGGTACGTCGGGGGAGTGGAAAAGAAACCAGTTCTCCCCCGAACCCGGTAGAGAGAGGCTCGAAGTGGCCTCAGCCCCTGCCTTGCGCGCCCAGGATAGCCCGTGCGTGCTCATCAGGCTGGTCAACTCTGCTCTCTATTCAATTGCTAATGTGCGAAAAATAGGCTTAGTCCGCATAATCCCACTATTTGTTGTCTTATGCCGAATTCATACTATAGTGGTACCCCAATTGGATTACCCAGAAACCGGCGCAGCAATCGCTTTCTCACCCGAACATTATACTGTCAGGATTCTGGCTGCGCAAATCCAGGTAATCTCTCCTTGAGAGTCGGCAAGTAGTTGTGGTGGAATCTGCCGGGAAGCGCGTCAAGATGATCCACGAGGAGGACCTGGCTAGGGGCTAGGGGGCCGTTTATCTCCCGCATGCGCCGGATAGGAAGTACCCCAACGCAGAGCGGGAGTGGTGTTGGCGGTATGTCGTCTGGCCGGACCGTCGCAGGCACCGCCCCGAGGAGCGAAAGCCCTTAACGGCTCCACACCACACAGGCCAGGATCACATCGCCAACCTCGCTCCCAGCGCGCGCCCACAGGCGGCGCGCATCAGCGCGGCGACTTCGTCCACGTCCAGCGCATGGTCGGTCCACCGGTCGAGCGCCAGGGCCCCTTGCCGCACTAGCATCCCCAACCCATCGATCGCGCGCGCGCCCGACTGCCGCGCCTGCCGCAGCAGCTTGGTCTCCAGCGGGGTGTAGACCACGTCGAACACGGTCAGATGGGAGGGGACCGGCACGCCGTCGGGCCAGATGGAGCCGCCCGCGTGACGCCCCATCCCTACCGTGCTCGCGTTGACCAACAGGTCGGCGGCGCGGGCCGTTTCGATCACCGCCTCCGGCGTGAGCGCCAGAGCGCGCAGGCGGGATTCTCCATCGCAGGAGCCGCCCAGGTCCGAGACGAGCGCCTGGGCCCGCTCCAGCGTCCGGTTGAGCACCACGATCTCCCCGGTGCCCGCGCGCAACAGCCCGAAGACCACCGCCCGCGCGGCTCCCCCCGCCCCTACGACGACGCTGCTCGCCCCATGCCCCGGCTCGAACCCACCTGCGTGCAGCGCGCCGACGAAGCCTCGCGCATCGGTGTTATACCCGGCGACGGTCACTTTCGACGGCACTCCGGCAGACCTACGTGCCTCACTACGAACGGGGAAGGAGCCGGCGCCTCCCCGGACGACGAGGGTGTTGACCGCGCCCAGTGCCTCGGCGTCAGGCCCGATGGTGTCCAGCGCGGGCATCACCGCTCGCTTGTGGGGGACGGTCACGTTCGCGCCCCGGAAACCCAGTGCCACCAGCCCGCGCACGGCCCGCTCGACCTGCCCCGGCTCCACAGGCAGCGGCACGTAGTGCCAGTTCAGCCCCAGCGCCTCGAAGACGGCGTTGTGCATGGCCGGCGAGAGGCTGTGCCCCACGGGCCAGCCGATCAGCCCCACCAGGCGCGTGTGCCCGTCAATCACCGGCCACACCAAACCACTTCTCGTCCACAAGGACCACGGAGGTCTCGATCTGGCGCTCGGGGATCGACCAGTACCGTCTGAGCAGCCGGTCCTTTTCCTGCGGGGAGACGAGGCGGAATCCATACTTCTGGTAGAAGCGGATCGCCCACACCGCTTCTGCCCAGGTGCCGATCAGGACCGGGCGGTCCGTCTGTTCTCGGAGATGCGCCAGGAGCTGCCCGCCTATGCCCTGGTTCTGCCGCGCCGGGCGCACGTAGGCGTGGCGGATGAGCGTCACGTCCTGAACGTATTGGATGCCCATCACGCCCACGAGTTCGCCGGGTGCGCGATCAACCAGGTGGGACGCACTTCGGAAAGTGCGTCCCACCTGGGCGTACCCCCAGAACACGACGCCCGCGTCCATCTCGTGGCGCAGTTCGTCCCTGGACATGTATGGCTCGTGCCAGCGGTCTTCGGGGATCACCCCGCGATAGACCTGGGCAGCCTCGTTGATGATCGCGTGGATGGTCTCAAACTCGTCTTCTCGACATGGGCGGATCACTTCTCCCCTCCTTGTCAGGAACCGGCCACCGACGGCACTCCGCTGCGCTGCGTGCCTCACTACGAACGGGAACGCACGGCACTTCGCTGCGCTGTGTGCCTTACTACGAACGGGAACACACGGGAACGCACGGGAGACCACGGCATTCCGCTGCGCTGCGTGCCTTACTACGAACGGGAGGGCTTGGTCAGCCGCTCCATCAACTCGACGAAACCGGGGAAGGAGACGGAGACGCACGTCGCACCTTCGATCACGGTTTCCCCTTCCGCGACCAAGGCGGCCACGGCCAGGGCCATGGCCAGGCGGTGGTCGTTGTGGCTGTCCAAGACGCTGCCGTGCAGCGGCGTGGGTCCCTCTATCACAAACCCGTCGGGCAGCGGCTCGATGCGCGCGCCCATCTTCCGCAGCTCGGTGGCGACGAGTGCGATGCGGTCGGTCTCCTTGACGCGCAGCTCGGCCGCGTCGCGCACGCAGGTCTGGCCGCGCGCCTGCGTCGCGGCGACCGCCAACACCGGGAATTCGTCGATCATGCGCACGACCGTGTCCCCGCCGATGTCCACGCCGTGCAGTTCCGACGCGCGCACCCTCACGTCGGCCACCGGCTCGTCTCCATATTCGCGTCCGTACTCGTGTCCAGCGATCGCGGGCGCGATTGGGAAATCGCGGCTACTTCTTGCTTCTTGCCCCCTGCCTCCTGTCACGGTGATGTCAGCTCCCATCTCCCCCAGCACGTCCAGCAGACCCGTGCGGGTAGGATTGACGCCCACATCTTCGATGGTGACTTCCGAACCGGGGACCAGCGCCGCCGCGACCAGGGGAAAGGCCGCCGACGAGATGTCGCCGGGGACGTGGAGCGAGAGGGGGGAGAGAGTGGACGAGGAATGCAGGGTGACGGTCAGGCCGTCCACGTCTATGTCTGCGCCCATCGCGGCGAGCATGCGCTCGGTGTGATCCCGGGCGGGGCCGGGCTGGCGCACCACGGTCGGGCCGTCGGCGTACAGGCCCGCCAGGAGCAGCGCGCTCTTGACCTGGGCGCTGGCGACGGCCAGCGCGTGCTCGCAGCCGTGCAACCGCCGCCCGTGAATGTGGAGCGGAGCGTGGCCGTCCGTGTCTTCGATCTGGGCGCCCATCCTGCGCAGGGGATCGACGATGCGGCGCATGGGGCGGCGGAGCAGTTGCTCGTCGCCGGTGAGCGTGCTGGCGAAGGCCTGGCCCGCCAGGATGCCCGCCAGAAGGCGCATCGTCGTGCCGGAACGGGCACAGTTGAGCACTGTAGCCACGTCGTCGCGCGCACAATGGGCGATCTGTCCCGTAGAGTGCGTGCGCAGCCCGCGCCCATGGATGGTCAGGGTGCTCGAGCCCTGTATCTCCACCTCGATCCCCAGCGCCCGGATGCTAAGTAGAGTCGCCAGGCAGTCGCCGGAGGGCAGGAAGCCGCTGACGTGGCTGACGCCGCCGGCGAGCGCTCCGATCAGCAGCGCCCGGTGCGAGATGGACTTATCGCCCGGCACACGTGCGCGCCCGCGCAGCGGCCCTCGGTGATGTATCGTTAATTGGTCCATTCGATTTCCCTATGTAGGTGGGACGCACTTCGGAAAGTGCGTCCCACCTGGCTACCGTTCACGCGCCCGATCGACGGGCGTGTCTGATCGACGAGCGCGGACGGCGGTCAGCGCGGCATGCAGCCGTTCTTCGTCCGCGGCTTCCAGGAGATGCGCCAGATCCCGCAGCCGGGTCCTGCAAATCCCCAACGCCTCCAACACGGCCTCCCGATTGGTCAACAGGATGTCGAGCATCATGGTCACGTCGCTGGCGGCCAGGCGGGAGGTGTCGCGGAAGCCGCTGGCCGCGACTTCCCACACGGCCGGGTCGGCGGCGGCCACGCTCTCGGCTGTGCCGACGAGACCGCAGGCCAGCAGGTAGGGCAGATGGCTGATCGTGGCTACCAGCCGGTCGTGGCGCTGGGCTTCGAGCACCAGCGGGCGTGCGCCGGCGGCCTCGACCAGTGCGCGGCCCAACGCTAGCGCCGCCTCCGATGTGCGCGGCAACGGGGTGAGGACAAACGTGTGCCCCCGGTAGAGGGACGCGTCCGCAGTCTCGATCCCCGAGACCTCCTTGCCGCACATGGGATGCCCGCCCAGCGGCTGGACGTGATCGGGGAGCCGGGCCATCTCCGCGACGATGTGCGCCTTGGTGCTGCCCACGTCCATCAGCAAGCATCCATCGGGCAGCAGCGGGCCGATCTCGGCCAAGAGGCGCAGAATGACGCGCACCGGCGTGGCGAGCACGACCACGTCCGCCCGGCGCACCCCGGCCTCCAGATCGCTCGTGCCCCGATCAACGAGGCCGCGCGCCAGTGCCGCCTGGACGGTCTCCGCGTGTCGCGCCACGCCCACGACGGTCGCGCACCGCCCGCGGAGCGCCCCCGCCAGCGAGCCCCCCATCAAGCCCAGGCCCACGATGGCGACGGTGGCATCGCCCAAGCGTTTCACAGCGTCCTCCCTCGTTCGTAGTAAGGGCGGATGCAGACATCCGTCCGCAGGTCCTGCCGGAGTGCCGTCGATAGCGCCACTGGCGTCTCCCAAACCTCTCACAGCGTCCTCCCTACGGCCTCGGCCACCGGGCGCAGGCTCTCCATCAAGGAGGCAAAGCGCTCCGGCTTCAGGGATTGTGCGCCGTCCGAAAGGGCCTCCTCAGGACGGGGGTGTACCTCGACGATCAACCCGTCGGCGCCGGCTGCCACGGCCGCGCGCGAGACCGGCTCCACCAACTCCCATTTGCCCGTTCCGTGGCTAGGATCCAAGATGACGGGCAGGTGGCTGAGTTGTTTGAGCAGCGGCACGGCGCTGATGTCGACCGTGTTGCGGGTATAGGTCTCAAACGTGCGGATGCCACGCTCGCACAGGATGACGCGCCGGTTTTCGTGCGACAGGACGTACTCGGCCGCCATCAGCAATTCCTCGACGGTGGACATCATCCCGCGCTTGAGCAGCACCGGTCGCTGTGCCTTGCCGACGGCGTGCAGCAGGGCGTAGTTCTGCATGTTGCGCGCACCGACCTGCAAGATGTCGGCGTAGGCGGCGACGAGCGGCACCATCTGCGGCTCCATGACCTCGGTGACGACGGCGAGCCCCGTTTCGTCGCGCGCCTGGGCCAGGAGCCGGAGCCCCTCTTCTCCCAGGCCCTGGAAGCTGTAGGGCGACGTGCGGGGCTTGAAGGCCCCACCCCGTAGCACGCGGGCGCCCGCCTGCTTCACGATGTGCGCGGTCTCCAGCAGTTGGTCGCGGCTTTCGACGGCGCACGGGCCGGCCATCACGACCAAGCTCTGGCCGCCGATGGACACGCCGTTCACCTTGACCACCGTGTCGTGCGGCTGGAAACCGCGGCCAGCGAGCTTGAAGGGGCGCAGGATGGGCACAGTGCGCTCGACGCCGTCCATACGCTCGATCTGCTCGCGATCCAGCGGACGGCCATTGCCGATGATGCCGATGATCGTGCGCTCCTCGCCCTCCGAGAGATGTACCCCACAACCCAGTTGCTCAATGCGAGCGGCGACGTTGCTGATCTGTGCGTCAGTCGCGCCTTGTTTCATGATGACAATCACAAGAGTGCCTCCAGATGGTTATGCTAGCTCAATCCAGTTCCCTGGATAGCGTCCTTCACTTCGCGATCGTGTGTGCAGGCGACCTCGGGCGAGCCTACTCCCCATTCCCGGCCTTCTGCCCGGACACCGGATTCGTCGCGGCAGGATAGGAACCGAGCAGCTTGATGAATGAGGATCGCCGTAACAGCCCCATGATAGCCGCATCGCAGTCCGGATCCTGGCAGTGTCCCTCGAAGTCGAGGTAGAAGATGTACTGCCAGGGCCGGTTGAGACGGGGGCGCGATTCGATCTTGGCCAGGTTGATGCGCCGTCGGGCAAACTCGCCCAGGCATTCGTAGAGCGCCCCAGGCCGGTGCGGGGTCGTGAAGACAAGGGAGGTCTTGTTTCGCTCGGCGCGGGGCGGCTCGTCGCGGGCGAGGAGGAAGAAGCGCGTGTAGTTGAAAGGGAAATCCTCGACGTTCCGGTCGATGATCTCCAGGCCGTACAGCTCGGCAGCCAGTTCACTGGCGATCGCCGCTGTACCGGGCGATGGGTCAGCCGCCAGGTCGCGCGCACTGCCGGCGGTGTCGAACGCGGGCTCAGGCTCCAGGCCATGGCGCTCCAGGTAGCGCTGGCACTGGGCCAGTGCCTGGGGATGCGAGCGCACGCGACTCAGGTCTGACGCCTTGACGCCCGGCAGGGCCAGCAGCATATGCCGCACGTGTAGAATCACCTCGGCATAGATGCGCAGGTCGTGCTCCATCAACAACTCGTAGGATTGGGTCACCGAACCGGCGACGGCGTTCTCCACCGGCAGCATGCCCTGGTCGGCGCTGCCGTTCCCCACGGCCAGGAATATGTCGGCCAGCGTCCTGCAGGGGACGCTTTCTGCTTCAGGCCCCAGCGACTGACGGATGGCCTGTTCCGAGTACGCCCCGGCGATGCCTTGGAATGCAACTCTGCTCATATCTCCTCCTCCGATAGCGGGCCTTTCACCAAATCAGGGCGCAAGGCACGGGCTTCTCCCAGGTACACGTGCTGAACCCGAGCGGGGGGGCGCTCCGTGTTCCAGAGCACCAGCACCCGAATGCAGCGCGACAGGCTGCCCCGCACCGCCATCTCCTGCATGCACAACAGTGGTGTATGCGTCCAACCCATCTGGCGGGCGGCGCGCGCCGGGTAGGCTGCGTCGAGATCGGGCGTGGCCGTGAAAATCACGCTGGCCACGTCCTCCACCGACACGTCGTTGACGGCGACGATGCGCTCCAGCAGGTCACGCGTCGCCGAGATGATGGCCTCCGGCGTGTTGGCTTCCACGCTGGTGGCACCACGGATACCCCGACAAGTCATAATCCACCTCTCCTCCGGTCATAAGCCATGCGATCCGGCGACACACAAAAAAAGGACGTGGAGCAGGCTGCTCCACGTCCTTGTGTCCTCCGCTAAAGGCTTCGTCTATGCTGCCATCAAACCCCGCCCAGCGTGAAGCAACCGTCCCCGCGACGGAGTAAAGTAATAGGTGTAATAGAGGTCGGCTTCACGCTGTCTGTGTGTCATATCGAGACTCAACCGGGCAGGTTTCCAATCGCCCGTATGATAACGCGTTCGCTCCGATTTGTCAAGCTGGCGTTTCGATCACCCGGCATCCAGCGCCGTTCGCGGCTTGACAAATCTGGAAAGTAGTATAGAATCCTGTCCAACGGCCAAGGACCAAAGGAAAGCAATGTCAGCAGACACTGGTAGTCGAGTTATTATCCTGTCCAACTTGCTTCTCACCCTAATTGTTGGGGAGAGGCGATAGCCTGTTGGGCAGGCACCAGCATCACTTCTGAACGCAGATCAGAGCCGCCCAAGAGGGCGGCTTTTTCCTTATATGGGGCTCACGTGAGCCGTCGAGCGCACAGCTATGGACTCGCCTTTTACGGAAATGGAACCCAGTAGGCTTGATCGCAGGCATAATCCCAACAGCATATTGACCGTGCTTCCGGATCAACGTTCGCGGACGCACGATCAATGTCCGCGGACGCACGGTCAACGTCCGCGCTTGCTTATTGTCGTTATTAGCGGGCTCCTGCTTAGCAGGGGCAATCGGCGGTTGGGATGGCATCGGTGAGCTGAGACCAGCGTAAGCATCGTGGAGAAGCAGAAGCCGCCCAATCGGGCGGCTTTTTCTTTACCCCGCCAACTTCATGCGGCCGAGGAGTAGAGTGTAGCAGGCAACTTGCTCAAGGACATTATCCAAGGATAGAACAGGAGGAGAGATGAAACGAACAGGTGCACAAATCGTGTGGGAGATGTTGAAGCGCGAAGGTGTAGAGGTGGTGTTCGGCTTTCCGGGCGGTGCCATCATGCACACCTATCATCCGCGCCAGGATTACGGCATCCGGCACGTCCTCGTTCGCCACGAGCAGTGCGCGGCCCACGCGGCCGACGGCTATGCTCGGGCCTCGGGGAAGGTCGGGGTCGTCATGGTGACCTCCGGGCCGGGGGCGACCAACCTGGTCACAGGTGTCGCCACCGCGATGATGGATTCTGCGCCCATCGTGTGCATCACGGGCCAGGTACCCAGCGCGATGATCGGCTCGGACGCCTTCCAGGAGACGGACATCACCGGCATCACCTTGCCCATCACCAAGCACAACTACCTGGTGACAGACGTGGACGACCTGGCCGGCATCATCCACGAGGCGTTCTACATTGCCCGTAGCGGCCGGCCCGGCCCGGTGCTGATTGACCTGCCCAAGGATGTCCAGAAGACAGAGACCGAGTTCGCAGCGCCAGAAGGGGCGGTCGACCTGCCGGGCTACCGCACCACCGCCCCGGTCGTCACCGATCTCATCCACCAGGCGGCAGAATTGATCAACTTGGCCCAGCGGCCCGTCATCCTCGCCGGGCACGGCGTCCTGATGTCGGGAGCAACGCAGGTGCTGCGGACCTTCGCCGAGAAGACGCAGACCCCTGTTGCTTTGACGCTGCTGGGCAAGGGAGGCTTTCCCGAGTCCCACCCGCTCACCCTGGGCATGATGGGCATGCACGGGGAGGCCTTCGTGAACCAGGCTATCCAGGAGGCCGACCTGCTTCTGGCCTTCGGCATGCGCTTTGACGACCGCGTGACAGGGAAATTGGATCAATATGCATCCAAAGCGCGCAAGATCCACGTGGACCTGGATGCGGCAGAACTGAACAAGATCGTAGCGGTCGACGTGGCCATCCAGGGCGATCTGCGCCAGGTTCTGGAGCAGGTCATACCCCTCGTCGAAACCGCTTCCCACCACGAATGGGTGACACAGATCGGCGTCTGGAGAGACGAAACGCACGCGCGAGACATCGCGAACCGGCCGCAGAATGGCCGGCTCCTGGCCCCTCACGTGATCAAGGCCATCTGGGAAGCCAGCCAGGGAGAGGCAGTCGTGGTGACCGACGTGGGCCAGCACCAGATGTGGGCAGCGCAGTACTACCCGCTGGATGGACCTCACCCACTCATCACCTCTGGAGGCCTGGGTACGATGGGCTTTGGCTTGCCTGCAGCTATCGGCGCACAGATTGCGCGGCCGGACGAGGAGGTCTGGGCCATCGTGGGCGATGGTGGCTTCCAAATGAGCGCACAGGAACTGGGCACCGTGGTCCAGGAGCAGTTGCCACTGCGGATTGCGCTCCTCAACAACAGCTATCTGGGTATGGTTCGCCAGTGGCAGGAGCTATTCTACGAGCAGCGATACGAGTCAACCCATCTGCTCAACCCCGACTTCATCCGCTTGGTGGAGGCATACGGCATCCGAGGCTGGCGGGTCACGGATCCCCAGAATGCTCGCCAGGCCATCGCGGAGGCTCGAGATCACGCCGGTCCCGCCTTCATCGAGTTTGAGGTCGTCCAGGAAGGCGAACAAGGCAACGTCTATCCCATGGTTCCGAGTGGCGCGGCGCTGCACGAGATGATCCGTCGCTCCAATCCGGTCGCCGAAGCTTCGTAGCAGGCCACGAACCGCTGCGCTACTGTCATGCTGGGAATAGGGGGATGAACATGAAGAGTATACTGATCGCCTGGGTCGAGGACAAGCCCGGCGTGTTGAACCGAGTGACCAGCCTCTTTCGGCGACGGGCGTTCAACATCGAGAGCCTCGCTGTCGGCCACACAGAGCAGCCCGGCGTCTCGCGGATGACCATCGTCGTGGACAGCGATCGCACCAACGTGCAGCAGGTCGCGCAGAACCTGCACAAACAGGTCAACGTCATCCGGGTCGAGGACGTGACCACTCGGGCGGCCGTAGTACGCGACCTGGCCCTCATCAGGGTACACACCGATAGCAAGACCAGACCAGAGGTGATGCAACTGGCAGATACCTTCAGGGCGAGGGTGGTGGACGTATGCCCTGACACACTGATGATCGAAGTGACCGGCACGGAGGAGAAAGTTGAGAGCCTGGTTGAGGTGCTACGACCTTTTGGAGTTCTGGAGATGGTGCGCACCGGCCGGGTAGCGATGGTGCGTGGGGCCAACGGCAAGGACAAGAGATCAGAGTCAGAGTAACAGACAAGGAGAACAAGAATGGCAAAGATCAACTTTGGGGGAGTGGTAGAGGAAGTCGTCACGCGGGATGAGTTCTCGCTGGACAGGGCGCGCGAGGTCCTGCGGGATGAGGTGGTCGCCGTGTTGGGATACGGGGTCCAGGGACCGGCTCAGGCGCTCAACATGAGGGACAACGGCGTCAACGTCATCGTAGGAGGGGCACCGGAGCGCAAGCGCTCCTGGAACAAGGCACAGGACGATGGCTGGGAGCCCGGAGAGACGCTCTTCCCATTCGAAGAGGCCGTAGAGCGGGCCACCATGGTTCAGTATCTGGTCTCCGACGCCGCCCAGGTACTCCTGTGGCCCAGGATCAAGCCTCTCTTGAAAGCGAATGACGCGCTGTACTTCTCGCACGGGTTTTCTATCGTGTACAGCGATCAGACGTCCGTCGTCCCGCCTGAGTTCGTGGACGTGATCTTGGTGGCACCCAAGGGGTCAGGAACCAGCGTGAGGGCCAATTTCCTGGCCGGCAGTGGCATCAACAGCAGCTATGCTGTGCACCAGGACTACACGGGCCGCGCTGCAGAGCGGACACTCGCAGTCGGCATCGCGATTGGCTCCGGCTATCTTTTCCCCACCACCTTTCAGGACGAAGTATACAGCGACCTGACGGGGGAAAGAGGGGTGTTGATGGGCGCGCTCGCAGGCATCATGGAGGCCCAATATGCCGTGCTGCGCAAGAACGGACACAGCCCCAGCGAGGCGTTCAACGAAACGGTCGAGGAGTTGACCCAAAGCCTCATCCGGCTGGTCGCCCAAAATGGCATGGACTGGATGTACGCCAACTGCAGCACGACGGCGCAGCGGGGCGCGCTCGATTGGCGGCATCGGTTCCGGGATGCGGTCGCACCGGTCTTCGACGAACTCTACGCCAGCGTCGTCTCCGGCGAAGAGGTGCGCATCGTCCTCGAGGCCAACAGCGCCCCGGATTATAAGGAGAAGCTGGAGGCCGAGCTGAGAGAGATGCGGGAATCGGAGATGTGGCAGGCCGGAGCCGCGGTGCGCTCGCTGCGGCCCGAGAACTGGGAGAAGTAGGGGCGGGTCTTGTACCCGCCCAACCGGAGAGGAAGGAGAGATTATATCGTGGATGAAAGTGACATTCGTGCGCCCGAAGGTGTGATGGTTGGCAACATAGCGGAAGAGCGGGCAAGGATGCCCGCGGTCCGACCGGCGGCGGAGCGGGCAGGGATGCCCGCGGTCCGACCAGCGGCGGAGCGGGCAGGGATGCCCGCGGTCCGATCACTGGCTCCGACCGGCGGCGGTCGGCTGCGTCTGGAGACTGCCGCTTTCCGATGCGGCGAAACTCGGGCAGCCGAGAGGGTGATGATTTTCGACACGACGCTGCGGGACGGGGAGCAGTCGCCGGGCGCAGCGCTCAACGTGGACGAGAAGCTGGAAATCGCTCGCGCGCTAGAGGAGATGGGGGTTGACGTCATCGAAGCAGGGTTCCCCATCTCATCGCCGGGCGATTTTCGGGCCGTGCAGCGCATCTCGCGGGAAATCCGCACGTGCGTGATCTGCGGGCTGACGCGCGCCAACATCAAGGACATCGAGGTCGCTGCTGAGGCGCTGAAGGACGCCGCGCGCCCACGGATTCACACCGGCCTGGGCATCTCCGACGTGCACATCCAGCACAAGCTCCGCACCACGCGCGAGCGGGCGCTGGAGATGGGCGTGGAAGCAGTCAAGCACGCGCGGAAGTTCGTGGAGGACGTGCAGTACTACACCGAGGACGCGGGCCGCGCCGACCCGGACTATCTCTACCGCGTGCTGGAGGCTGTCATCGCCGCTGGAGCGACCGTCGTCAACATCCCAGACACCACCGGCTACACGTCGCCCGACGAGTTCGGCGCGCTCATCCGGGGCATCGTCGAGCACGTGCCCAACATCCACCGGGCAACGCTGTCGGTCCATTGTCACAACGACCTGGGGATGGCGACGGCCAACACGCTCGCGGGCGTGCTCAACGGCGCACGCCAGGTGGAGGTCACCGTCAATGGCATCGGCGAACGGGCGGGCAACTGCTCGTTGGAGGAGGTGGTCATGGCGCTCAGTACCCGCCGTGACCTGTTCGGCCTGGAGACGGGTATCCACACGCAGCACATCTACCCGGCGAGCCGGATGGTCAGCCAATTGACGGGCATCCCGGTACAGCCAAACAAGGCAATCGTGGGGGCCAACGCCTTCGCCCACTCCTCGGGCATCCACCAGGACGGGGTGCTGAAAGAGCGCACGACCTATGAGATCATCAACCCGCGCGACGTCGGCGTGCCCGATTCAGAGATCATCCTCTCAGCCCGGTCAGGCCGGGCCGGTCTGCGCCACCGTCTGGTGGAACTGGGCTACAGGCTGGACGAAGAGCAGTTTGAGAAAGTCTACGAGCGCTTCCTGAGAGTAGCCGACAAGAAGAAGACCGTGGACACCCGTGACCTGGAGGCCATCGTCTCCGACGAGGTGCAGATGTTCTTCGAGGAAAGCTACCACCTGGAGCAGATCCAGGTCAGTTGCGGCACCCACAGCATTCCCACGGCGACCGTGCGCATCCGGGGGCCGAACGGCCAGGTCGTCTGTGATGCCGATCACGGCAGCGGGCCGGTGGATGCGGTCTATCGGGCCATCAACCGGGTGATCGGAGAGCCGAACGAGCTGATCGAGTTCTCCATCCAGGCGGTGACCGAGGGGATTGACGCCGTGGGGCGCGTAACCATCCGCATCCAGACCGAGGAACCGATCAATGGAGCCAGGCGGCAGGTGTTCAGCGGACACGGAGCCGACACCGACATCGTGACGGCCAGCGCCAAGGCGTACATGTTCGCGCTCAATCGACTCATCGCAGCCCGCCGCGAGGCGGAAAACCCGCCGGCAGGCGTGTAGCAGCAGAGACCTGGTTTCTTGGCTGATATTCAGACTCACGCTCATTTGGAGTCACGCTCATTTGGAGTCACGCTAAAGAGAAGGAGAGCAAGATGGACAAGAACAGTGGAAAGTTCTCGGAACCTCGCGGTTGGGCACTGAAATGGAGCTTCGCCGGGGAGGCCGCCCCGCCCGCGGCAGATCCAGCACCGGGGAATGGGACCGGGGCGCGGAGGAAGTTCGCCAATCCCCGCGGTTGGGCGCTGAATTGGGACGGGACCGCGCTGGCCCAGGCCGGGGAGCCGCGCAGCAAGCAAACCAAAGCCAAGGCGTAACCCTGTGGGCCACACGACAAGTGAAAAGATCATCGCTGCCCACCTGGTGGATGGCGAGGGGAACGCTGGATCGGGCGATCCGGTCGAGGTATGGCCTGGTGACCTGGTGGAAGTAGCGGTAGACGTGGTGTTGTCGAACGACATCACCGCGCCCATCGCCATCCGTGAGTTCGAGAAGCTGGGGGCAGAGGGCACGCCGGTCAACGTGTTCGACCCCGACCGGGTGGTCATGGTAGCCGACCACTTCGCACCCAACAAGGACATCAAGTCCGCCGAGCAGTGCCGCACGATGCGTGAGTTCGCCCAGGCACAAGGCCTGACGCACCACTTTGACGTGGGGCGCATGGGCATCGAGCACGTGCTGCTGCCAGAGCAGGGGCTGGTGCTGCCGAGCGATCTCGTCGTGGGCGCTGATTCACACACGTGCACCTACGGCGCGCTGGGGGCCTTCGCCACCGGCATGGGCTCCACGGACATCGCCGTGGCGATGGCGACGGGGCGCGTCTGGCTGCGCGTGCCGGAGACGATGCGCGTCGTCTATCACGGCCCGCTGCAGCCCTGGGTTGGGGGCAAGGACCTGATCCTCTACACCATCGGGCAGATCGGTGTCAGCGGCGCGCGCTATCAGGCCATCGAGTTCGCCGGGCCAACGGTGGACACGCTGTCGATGGACGGAAGGTTCACGATGGCGAACATGGCCATCGAGGCCGGCGCCAAGGCGGGCCTTTTCGCGGTGGATGACGCCACCGAAGCCTATCTCGACGGCCGCGCGTCGCGGCCGTACCACGGACACACAATCGACGTCCGCGCATACCAGCCTGACGACGACGCGAAGTACGCTCAGATCGTTGAGGTCGACGCGAGCGCCATCGAGCCACAGGTGGCGTTCCCTCACCTGCCGGAGAACGCCGTCCCGGTGAGTGAGGCCGCCGAGCAGGACGTCCAGATTGACCAGGTCATCATCGGCTCCTGCACCAACGGTCGCCTAGAGGATCTGCGCGTCGCGGCCGGCATCCTGCGGGGCCAGCAGGTGCCGCCCGGTGTGCGCTGTATCGTGATCCCAGGCACCCAGCAGATCTACCTGGACGCGCTGCGTGAGGGCCTGGTCGAGGCCTTCATCGTGGCAGGCGCGGTGGTCAGCACGCCAACGTGTGGCCCCTGCCTGGGCGGCCATATGGGCGTGCTAGCCGCGGGCGAGCGGGCGGTGAGTACCACCAATCGCAACTTCCGTGGTCGTATGGGCCATCCCGAAAGCGAGGTATATCTCGCCGGGCCGGCCGTGGCAGCAGCCAGCGCGGTAGCAGGGAAGATCGTGCATCCTGGGGACATTACGTAACACGTGCCGCGTGTTGCGTATTCGCAGACGGAGGAGATTATGCATACTGGAGGCAATACCTGGACGTACGGTGACAACGTGGACACCGACGTCATCATCCCGGCCCGCTACCTGAACGTCTCGACGCCGGAGGAACTGGCGCAGCACTGCATGGAGGATATGGACGCGCGTTTCGCCGGCGACGTGCAGCCGGGGGACATCATAGTCGCCGGGGAGAACTTCGGCTGCGGGTCCTCGCGGGAGCACGCACCGTTGGCGATCAAGGGGGCAGGCATCTCGTGCGTCGTGGCTCGGAGCTTCGCCCGTATCTTCTACCGCAACGCGATCAACGTCGGACTGCCCATCCTGGAATGCCCGGCGTTGGTGGAGGAGACAGAGATGGGGGATCGCCTGACGGTGGATCTGCGCGCCGGCACGATCACCAACGCCCGTACCGGGCGCACGTACCAGACGAGTCCGTTCCCCACGTTCATCATGGAGATTGTCGCGGCCGGCGGCCTGGTGCCGTACACGCGCGCGAAGATGGATCAATAGCCACACGTTCACCCAAAATGGAGGGATACACTGATGACCATGCAACAAGCTGACAAAATCTGGTTCGATGGCCAACTGGTGCCCTGGGATCAGGCAACGGTACACGTGGCCGCACACGTCATTCACTATGGCTCCAGCGTCTTTGAAGGCATTCGTGCATATCCATCGCCCGACGGCCCGGCCGTCTTTCGCCTGGAGGCGCACCTGGACCGGATGTGGAACTCCTGCAAGGTCTACCGCATGGAGATCCCTTACACCCGCCAGGCCGTCCGCCAGGCCATTCTGGACACCATCCGGGCGAACGCCCACAGGGCGTGCTACATCCGACCGGTGGTCTTCAGAGGGGTGGACACGTTCAGCGTGAACGGGCGCTCCTGCCCAACGCACGTGAGCATCATCACCATAGAAATGGGTACGTATCTGGGTCCCGACGCCCTGGAGAACGGGGTGGACGTGGGCGTCAGTTCGTGGCATCGGATGGCTCCCAACACCTTCCCGGCGGGGGCCAAGATCGGGGGGCAATACATCAACTCGCAGTTCATCGTCATGGAGGCCGTAGACCACGGCTACACTGAAGGCATCGCCCTCGACGTCAGTGGCTGCGTGAGCGAGGGGAGCGGGGAGAACGTCTTCCTCGTGCGAAACGGAGGACTGCTGACCCCACCGCTGGCCAGCTCGATCCTTGACGGGATCACGCGGCAGAGCGTCATCGCGCTGGCCGAGGAGATGGGACTCGAGGTACGTCAGGAGCCAATCGCCCGCGAGCTGCTCTACATGGCCGACGAGTTGTTCTTCTGCGGGACTGCGGCCGAGATCACGCCCATTCGCTCGGTGGATGGCGTCCCGGTGGGCAGCGGCAAGCGGGGGCCAGTCACCGCCCGCCTCTCGGAGGCGTTCTTCGCCATCGTAGAAGGACACGTCCCTGACCGCTTCAACTGGCTGACACCGGTTGGCCGGCCCAAGGGCTGAGCGGGAAGTGCCTATGGATGTAGTGCTCTATGATACGACGCTGCGCGACGGCGCACAGAGCGAGGGCGTCTCCCTGTCGGTGGACGACAAGCTGAAAATCACGCGCCTGCTCGACAGGCTTGGTGTGACGTACGTCGAGGGCGGCTGGCCAGGCTCGAACGCCAAGGACATCGAATACTTCCGGCGGGTGCGGGAACTGGACCTTGAACAGACCCGCATCGCCGCCTTTGGCATCACCTGTCGGGTAGGAAGCCAGCCTCACGAGGACGCCAACGTCCAGGCTATGCTGGAGGCGGAGACCCCGGTCGTCACAGTCGTGGGTAAGAGTTGGGACCTTCACGTGCGTGACGTGCTGCGTACCACGCCGGAGGAGAACCTGCGCTTAATCCGGGAGAGCGTGGCCTACGTGAAGAACCAATGCCGAGAGGTCATCTACGACGCGGAGCACTTCTTCGACGGGTACAAGGCCGACCCCCGCCGTGCCCTGGCCACGCTCCAGGCTGCACTTGGGGGCGGCACAGACACGCTCGTGCTGTGCGATACCAACGGCGGCTCGCTGACCTGGGAGATCGAGACAGCCGTGCGAGACGTACGCTCGGCGTTTCCGCACGTCACGCTGGGCATACACGCGCACAACGACGGGGGCCTGGCTGTGGCGAACAGTCTGACGGCTATCCAGGCGGGCGCTACGCACGTGCAGGGGACGATGAACGGCTACGGCGAACGATGTGGCAACGCCAATCTCTGCACCGTGATCCCCAACCTGGAGTTGAAGATGGGGCTGACGGTGTTGCCCCCGGGCCAGTTGAGTCAGATGACGCGGGTCGCCCGCGCCGTGTCAGCTACGGCCAACCAGCCGCTCTACCGCCACGCGCCCTACGTGGGGCGCAGCGCTTTCGCGCACAAAGGCGGCATCCACGCAGCGGCTATGCGGCGCAGTCCACACAGCTACCAGCACATCTCGCCCACACTTGTAGGCAACCAATCGCGCGTGCTGATCTCGGAACTCTCGGGCCGGGGGAATCTCCTCAGCAAGACAGACGAGATGGGCATCAAGCACGACGAGATCGAGGACCTGCCAGGCGTATTGCAGAGCATCAAGGCCCTGGAACACCAGGGGTTCATCTTCGAAGGGACCGAGGCCTCGGTGGAGTTGCTGCTGCATCGCTCTCGCCCTGGGTATGCCCCGCCCTTCGAGATGCTGGATTTCATGGTCGTCGTCGAACACCGTGAAGGACGGGGAATCTTCGCAGAGGCGACCATCAAGATCTGCGTGGGCGATCGCGTCTTCCACATGGTGGCCGATGGCAACGGGCCGGTCAACGCGCTGGACGCTGCGCTACGCAAGGCGTTGCTGCCCACGTACCCCCACCTGGCCAAGTTCGATCTGGCCGACTACAAGGTACACATCCTGGATGGAGATCATGGGACAGCGGCTACCACCCGCGTGGTGATCGACATGCAAAACGAGACGGGCCGCTGGAGCACCGTGGGAGCGTCCGGCAATATCATCGAAGCGAGCTGGATCGCGCTGGCGGACGCAGTTGAATACGGTCTGACGGTCGCCGGCGTGACGGACAAGGAAAGCGGCCAGGATGGCCGCGGTCCGAACGGACAAGTAGCTGCCTGCGGTTCATGAACGGTGAGGCAAGGAGGAGGAAGCAAGACGCAGGATGCAGGAACGACTATCTTTGCGGCCAGGGTGGGGCGGACGCACGGACGGAGGCACTATCAATGTCTGCTGGACGCACTATCAATGTCCGCCGGACGCACCATCACTGTCCGCCGGACGCACTATCAATGTCCGCACAATCCGAAGGGACATATGATTCATGGAAGCGACAATCGTAACTTTGCCAGGGGACGGGATCGGCACGGAGGTCGTGGCCGAGGGGGTTAAAGCGCTCAACGCTATAGCCGAGCGATACGGCCATCGGTTCACCTATGAACAAGCTTCGATCGGCGGCAGCGCGATAGACGCGAGCGGCGATCCACTGCCTGAAGCGACGCTCGCGGCGTGCAGGCGAGCCGACGCGGTGCTCTTGGGTGCCGTCGGCGGCCCCAAGTGGTCCGATCCACAGGCAGCGGTGCGCCCGGAACAGGGGCTCCTGCGCCTGCGCCAGGCACTGGACCTCTACGCCAACCTGCGGCCCGTGACCGTCTACCCGGCCCTGCGGGAGGCCTCGCCGCTGCACCCGGAGCGGGTGGCGGGAGTGGACCTGGTGGTGGTGCGCGAGTTGACGGGGGGCATATACTTCGGCCCCCGGCAGGAGGCGACAGACGACGACGCAACTGCGTACGACACGATGGTCTACACCACCGAAGAGGTCCGGCGCATCGCCCACGTCGCCTTCCGGTTGGCTCGCCAGCGGAGGACGCCTGATCCGGTGGTCACATCGGTGGACAAGGCCAACGTGCTGGCAACCTCGCGCCTCTGGCGGCGGGAGGTAACGGAAGTGGCGGCACAGTACCCCGACGTGACGCTGGAACACACATTGGTGGACGCGGCAGCGATGCACCTCATCCGTCGGCCGGCCGACTTCGACGTGATCCTGACGGCCAACATGTTCGGCGACATCCTGACCGACGAGGCCTCGATGTTGGCCGGTTCAATGGGTATGCTGCCCTCGGCTTCGCTGGGGGAGGGCTGTCGCGGTCTATACGAGCCGATCCACGGCAGTGCGCCCGACATCGCCGGGCTGGGCGTCGCCAACCCCCTGGCCACTATCCTGAGCGTGGCGATGCTGCTGCGCTACTCGCTGGAACTGCACAATGAGGCTCAGTCTGTCGAGGACGCGGTCGAGGCCGTTCTGGCCGATAACTACCGCACCCAAGACATCCAAGAGGAAGGCACGACCCTCGTCGGGACCGAACAGATGGGAGATCTCGTCGTCGAAAGGATAAGAGATGCGTAGCGACTCAGTGAAAAAGGGTTTCGAGCGGGCTCCTCACCGGAGTCTATTCTATGCCAACGGCCTCAGCGCCGAGGAACTGGACCAGCCCCTGATCGGGGTGGTCAACTCCTTCAACGAAATCGTACCCGGCCACGTCCATCTCGATAAGATCGCCGCCGCGGTGAAAGCCGGCGTGCGGGCGGCAGGCGGCACGCCGTTGGAGTTCAACGTCATCGGCGTGTGCGACGGTATCGCTATGGGCCACCCGGGCATGCGTTTCTCGCTGCCCAGCCGAGAGCTGATTGCCGATTCCGCCGAGGTTATGGCAAGCGCCCATCAGTTCGACGGCCTGGTGTTTGTCCCGAATTGCGACAAGATCGTGCCCGGCATGCTGATGGCCGCCGCCCGGCTCAACGTTCCCGCCATATTCGTCAGCGGCGGGCCGATGATGGCCGGGCGCTACGCGGGCCGGCAGGTGGACCTCAAGACGATGTTTGAGGCCGTGGGGGAGGTCAAATCTGGGCGGATGAGCCGGGAGGAGTTGGGGGCGCTGGAGCTGGCTGCCTGCCCCGGCTGCGGGTCCTGCGCCGGTCTTTTCACCGCCAACTCGATGAACTGCCTGACTGAGGCATTGGGCATGGGACTGCCGGGCAACGGCACCGTGCCGGCCGTCACGGGCGCTCGCACGCGGCTGGCCAAGCACGCCGGGATGCAGGTGATGCACCTGGTCCGGGAGGGGATCCTCCCGCGCGACGTGATGACGGAAGCCGCCTTTGAGAACGCCATCGCCGTGGATATGGCCATCGGAGGCTCGACCAACACGGTCTTGCACCTGCCGGCCATCGCCCACGACGCGGGCGTCCCGCTGCCCCTGGAGACGTTCGACGCGGTGAGCGGGCGCACACCCTACCTGGTCAAGCTCAGCCCTTCCGGTCCCCACCATATGCAGGATCTGGACGAAGCGGGCGGTATCCCGGCGGTGATGGCCGAGCTGCTTCGCCACGGTGTGTTGCACGGGGAGTTGCCCACAGTGACAGGCAAGACCGTGGCAGAGAACCTAGAACACGCGCGCCGCCGCGGGGAGATCATCCGCCCGGCCAACGCTCCGCATCGACCCGATGGGGGGATCGCTATCCTGCGGGGCAACCTGGCCCCCGACGGGGCGGTGGTCAAGGCGGCCGCGGTCGCGCCAGGGATGATGCACCATCGAGGGCCTGCGCGCGTCTTCGAGCACGAAGAACCAGCGCTCGACGCCATCCTGGAGGGTCACATTCAGGCCGGCGACGTGGTCATCATCCGCCAGGAAGGACCACGCGGCGGGCCGGGCATGCGGGAGATGTTGATGCCCACCTCTGCGCTGGCAGGGATGGGGCTGGACGACCAGGTGGCCCTCATAACCGATGGGCGCTTCTCCGGCGCGACCCGGGGCGCTGCCGTCTGCCACGTCTCTCCGGAAGCGGCGATTGGCGGCCCCATCGCCCTGGTTCAAGAAGGCGATGAGGTCGAGCTAGATATTCCCAACAACCGTATGACCGTCCTCGTTCCAGAAGAAGAGATGGCCCGGCGACGGGAGACCTGGAGCCCACCAGCCCCGCGAGTGACCGGGGGCTACCTGGCTCGCTACGCACAGGCCGTCGCGTCGGCCAGCGAGGGGGCGGTGCTGAGAACCTGAGGGAGCTCTGCCCAGGTGCCCGGCACTTGAGAAAAGTGCCGGGCACCACAACCTCTAGCACACATATCCCTGCGCGGCCAACAGCTCGGCGTTGTGGATCGCACCGCCAGCGGCTCCGCGCAGGGTGTTGTGTCCCACGACCACAAACTTCACGCCCAGCACTGGACAGGGACGCACGCGGCCCACGACGATCGGCATGCCCCTTGCGCTATCACCCGTTGTCGGGGCACGGTCCAGGTCGCGGAGGGGCTGCGGCCGGTCATCTTCCGTCTGGACGATGACCGGTTGGGCCGGTGTGCTGGGCAACTCCGCCACCTCCGGCGGGCCCCGGAACGTCTCCAGCGCAGCGATGACCTCGTCGGCGTTGGTTTGACGCGCAAATCCGACGGACACGCACTCGGTGTGTCCGTCGCGTACGGGGACACGATTGCACTGCGCGCCGACGACGAATGGGGCGTCGATTACCCGCTCTCCCTGTAGCATTCCCAGCAGCTTGAGCGACTCGCGCTCCATCTTGTCCTCCTCGCCGCCGATGAAGGGGATCACGTTACCCAGAATGTCCATCGCAGGCACGCCCGGGTAACCGGCCCCGGAGATGGCCTGCATCGTAACCACGGATACCTTGCGCAGACCGGAAGCATCCTGCAGCGGCTTGAGGGCCAGCGCCAGTTGTGTAGTCGAGCAGTTGGCGCTCGTGACGATGAAGCCCTTCCACCCACGCCGCTGCCTCTGCGCGCCGATCAGCGCTGTGTGATCGGGGTTGACTTCGGGAATCACCAACGGCACGTCCGCGTCCATGCGATGGGCGGAAGCGTTGGAGCACACGGCATATCCCTCCTGCGCCAGGCGCGCCTCGACCGTCCGGGCAACCGCCGACGGCAGCGCGGAGAAGACGACCCGGCAATCAAGCTCCGATCCGACGGGGTGCACGACGAGATCACACACGCCATCCGGTATCGGCGTGGAAAGAAGCCAGTGGCAAGCGTCCGCGTACCGCTTGCCGGCCGTGCGCTCGGATGCCGCCAGCGCGGCGACCCTGAACCAGGGATGGCCGGCGAGCAACTGAACGAACCGCTGCCCCACCGTACCTGTCGCCCCCAGTATGCCTACCGGTATCCTGTTCATCCTACTGCCTCCAGTCCTAGCTCGCGATGCAAGAAACGCACGGCATCCGCCACCTGCTCCTCCGGGATACAAAATGAGACGCTGTATGCAGTCGCCGCCTGGGCCACGGCGATGACGCGCGTGCCACGCTTGCCCAGCGCAGAAAACGCGTGGGAGACAATGCCGGTCTCGTTCCAGCCAGGCACGCCCACCACCGAGATGGTAGCCACCCGCTCCTTGGTCTCCAGGTTGCAGACATCGCGTTGGATATCGTCCTCGAACTCGCGGCGCAGGGTCCTCAGACAGTGAGCTTGATCCTGCTCACGCACGATCAGGTTCAGGCTGTGCTCGGAAAACGACTGCGAGAACATCAGCACGTCGAGGCCGGCCTGGCTGAGCCGCTGCAGCGCGCGAGCGGCCATCTGCAGCGTCCACGCGTCGTCCCGGCTGCCGATAGCGATCATGCTTAGGCCCGCGGTCGAGATGATGGCCGGCAACACTTCCCGGTCAGGGCTGGGCGACTCGACGATCAACGTGCCGCGGTGGGCCGGGTTGAAGCTGTTGACGATGCGGAGCGGGATGCCGCTCTCGATGACCGGACGGATTGTATTGGGATGGAGCACATCGGCGCCGAAGTAGGCCAAGTCGGCGGCCTCGGCGTATGAGAGCTCGGCCAGCGTGCGTGCCTGGGAGACGATGTTGGGATCTGCGGTGAGGATGCCGTCCACGTCGCTCCAGATCCATACTTCGTCGGCGTCCAGGCCCACCCCGATGACGGCGGCCGAGAAGTCGCTGCCGCCGCGCCCCAGCGTCGTCGTGATGCCGCCCTCGGTCGCGCCGATATAGCCGGTGATCACCGGGATCACAGCCCGCTCGAGCAGCGGCGCGACGCGCTGCTGCAGACGGCGGCGCGTCTGGTCCATCAGCGGCCTTGCCTTTCCGAAGCTCTCATCGGTAACGATCAACTCGGCCGCGCTGATAGCCTGGGCACGCATGCCTCGCTCTCGCAGCACGGCGGCCAGGATATTGACTGAGAGCTGCTCACCGAAGGCGGCGACCACGTCGCGTCCACGCACGGTCAGCTCACCCAGCACGGCGATGCTGCGGTAGAGCCGGCCCAACTCGTGCAGCCGGTCCTCAACCAGCCCTCCGACCTCGAGTCGCTCGCGGCTGTGGTTCAGCAGGGCGTCCACCACGTCGAGGTGCCTCCGCGAGAGATCCGCCTTGATCTCCCGATACACGGTGTCCTTGCCCTGCGCTGCGGCCCGGGCTCCGGCGATCAACTGGTTGGTCACGCCGCTCATCGCCGAGAGCACGAGCACGGTCCCACATGGCGCGGTTCCGTGCGCCCTGCCGTGGTGTTCCATCACGATGTCGGCTACCTGGGCCAAGCGCTGGGCGCTGCCCACCGAGGTCCCGCCGAACTTGTGTACGATCATGGCTCCCTCCTCCTCATCTCGTCTGGTCCCATCCGGCTACACGCCCGCCAGCGCCTGGTCCAGATCGGCGATCAGGTCCTCGGCGGCCTCAATGCCCACGGCATAGCGCACCAGGCTGTCGGAGATGCCGGACGCGCGGCGTTCCTCGGGATCGAGCGAGATGAATATCGCCTGCTGCTGAGCGATGCTTTCCACACCACCCAGCGTCGGACCGATGTAGGGCAACCGGAGGCGATCTATGAAACGCCCCGTCTCCTCCAGGTCGCCGTCGATCTCAAAGCTGACCACCCCGCCGAATCCTGTCATCTGCCGCCGCGCGACCTCGTAGTCGGGATGGCTGGGCAGGCCGGGGTAGTACACGCGGTGGACAGCGGGGTGTCCCTCTAGGAAGCGGGCGAGGCGCAATCCGTTGTCGTTCTGCCGGCGCACGCGCAGATCAAGCGTCTTCATGCCTCGCAGCAGCAGGTAAGCGGCATCGGGGCTGCTCACGCCGCCCAACACGCCGCGCGTCGCCTCAATCCTCGCCAGGAGCTCATCGGAGCCAACGACCGCCCCGGCCAGGAGATCGTTGTGCCCGCCCAGGTACTTGGTCGCGCTGTGAATCACCAGGTCAAGCCCGTGCTCCAGGGGGCGCATGTTGACCGGTGTAGCGAAGGTGCTGTCTACGACGATGACGATGCCACGCTGACCGGCGACCCCGGCCATCCGCGAGAGATCCATCACCCGCAGGTAAGGGTTGGTCGGCGTCTCGGCGAAGATCACGCGGGTGCTCGGACGAATGGCCGCGGCCAGCGCGGAGGCGTCGTCGATGGGCACCAGGGTGGTCTCGACGCCCCAGCGGGCCAGGTATTCGCGGGCAAACTGTCGCGTGCGGCGGTAGCAACCGTCGACCAGCACCAGGTGATCCCCGCTGCCCAGCAACGTCAGGAGCGTACTGGTGATGGCGTTCATCCCGCTGGAGAAAAGCAAGGCCCGCTCTCCGCCCTCCAGGGCGGCTATCTTGCGCTCCGCCGCGGTCTGGGTCGGGTTGCCGTAGCGCCCGTATTCCTCCCTCCCCCTCGGTTCACCCGCCGCCTTGCGTCGCACGAATGCTCGAACCTCGGCGGTGTCCTCGAAGACGTAGGTCGACGTCTGGACGATCGGCGTAGTCAATGCACTGTGAGGCTTTCGCCTCTCCTCGCCGGCGTGTACGGCTTGGGTCGACAAATGAGTAGTCACGGGTTCTCTCCTCTCCGGTCGTTCTGGCTATTCCAAGGCTCGGTTCAGCTCCAAATGGTTGCCGGTCGATGGAGGCTTCCTCAAGAGACCGCTGCGCATCCCCCCACAGCGGAAGGGGAGAGGCTTGGATCAGGTCGAACGAAAGCCGGGAAGAAGAGGAACAGAAAAAGCCTCTTCAGCAGGTATCTTGAAGAGGCTCTTGTGTCGTTGCCACGTTCTCATCTTCCAGATCCCACTGCGGGTCTGCCGGAATTGGCACCATAGGGCACGTCTGTCACGCCAACAGTGGTACAAAGGCGCTACTCTGATGGCGCGCCAACCTGGTTGCCGAGGTTTCGCAGGGCCGGTCCCTCCACCTCTCTCGATGAGGTAACTCCCATCCAGTGATATTCAACTGTTGCGGGCGATCATATCACAGCCGGGGCAGAATGTCAAACTTCCACGTCGCCATGACCCGCACGCGGTTCGATCGCCAGATAGTCTACCTCCATCCACTGCCGGTCCGGCACGTCCAGCAGGCCCCAACCCAGCCGTCCCCATGGCGTCGCCACCATGTACTGGTTGTCCAACCACATCACGAAGCCCAGCGGCCCGTGCGGCGAGGGAGCGCTTTCCAGTACGGGCTCTCCATCCACGCTGAAGCGCGCCCGCTCGCAGCCCCAGTCGAGCACGTAGGTGTGCCAATCCGTCATCGGCGCGTCAAGTGCCGCCTCGGCCACGTTCAGAGCCCGCTGGATGGGAGGCCAAATCGCCCGGTAAAGGGGGCGGACGTTCATCAGCAACGCCGCCAGCGGCGCGGACGGAGCGAGCAACAAGGCAGCAGGGCGCAACGCGTCTATGGTCGCTGCCTTCCAGCCGCAACCCGGCGTCCCCATGTCCAGCCTCATGTTCGAGGGGGGTGACGCGTAGAAAAACCAGATGGCGCGGGGGAGGGTTGGCACCCGCGCGCCCGTCATCAGGAATGGATCGTTCCAGAAGCCGAAGCCGGCGGTTCCACGCAGGCCCGGCGTGCGCTCCGTCCCGTGTGCCTGGGAAGTGCCAGGCACACGGGCCGCCGGGTGCGAGAAGCGGGCGCGCACGGTCATCGTGAGGGGCGGTCGCCAGGGGAAACGAGCGCGAGGCAGTCCCTGGTAGTCGTCAATCTGGGCGTCCGAGTACGTGCGGGCAGTCGCGTCATCCAGGACAAAGCGCAGCGTAGATTCGCCTGGCTCTAGCCTGCCCCTGGCTACGACGTAGCGACGCCAGCGGGAACCAGGTGCCTCCGTGAAGTCATCGTGAAGGCCAATCATACGCCGCCCCACGGCACTCCGGCAGAGACCTGACAGGTTTCGGAAAACCTGTCAAGTCTAGCTGTCGCCGGAGCGCAACTCGTCCAGCACGGCCTGCAACTCCTGGACGTGGGCGTTATCCGGGCTGATGCGCCTGGCCTCTGCCAGCGAGTGGGCGGCCAGGTCGTAGCGCTCCAGCCTGATGTACGCCAGGGTCAAGGCGATGCGCGGGCCAGACTGGTTGGGCATCGCGAGGACAGCGCGCCGCATGTGGAAGGCGGCCATGCCCCACATCTTGCGCTTGGCGTACTCGTGGCCCCGAGCCAGGATCATGGTACCGCTGCTCACGTCAGGGTCGAGGCGAAGCAACATGCGTTCTCTCTCGAACTCAAAATCCTCTTGAATCTGGAACGCCAGCATAAGCCTCGCCAGCGCTACGACCACATTGACGCCGGAGCAGACGAGGCTGCTTCCACCGGCCAGCGTGAAGGCCGAGTCCGGCGAGAAGGACATGATGACATTCGCAACGGTCCAGAAAAGGCCCAATGCGGTGCTGACCAGGAACAGGTAGAAAGCGAGTCTCCAGCGCATGTACAGGCCGATCAGCACGATCAGGCCCACCAGGGAAATCAGCAGGGTGACGAAGAATGCAATCATCGCCCCCGTCTCGACCACAGAGGCGCTGACGCCAAGCAGGTCAGCGTACATTTCCATCATCCCCGATATCATCGCGGAGACCTCGTTGCCTGCGGGTGCGAAAACGATTACGCCGAGCATCAGGGGAAGAACGAGCAGAGGAAGGGTGTTGAGCGCCTGCAAGGCCAAAGCGACCCACAACCAGGAGGAACGCTTCTCCTGCTTTCTGAATTTGATCCACAGCTTGTTGTGGCAGTTCTTGCACCGGCGGTCGTCAGGTTCCGTCAGGGCCGCGCAGTAGGGACACAGATACTCCTCGTCAGGCTGGCCGAAGAGCGGGGATGGGGCAGGCTCAGCCTCAGCCTCAGTCTCTGTCTCTGGCTCCAACGAGGCAGGGAAGAGAGCCGGCACTGCCACAGGGGACTCAGGGAACAGCCGGTCTGTCGCCGGGTCGGCTGCGGAATAGCTGTCCGCATCAGAAGGGGACGAGGCGGGCAGTGTCTCCGATTCCACGAGGGCCGGCGGGCGATTGGGCGCTTCAGTGGAGAGATGTGAGGAGCTATCACTCGTATAAGAGCGCAATTCTGATGGCGCGGCATCCGGCGGCGAAGCAGGTGCGCCATCCCCTGTTGCCGCTTCAGTAGAGAATGGTGTCCGGCTCTGCTTCTGCACCCGCACAATGGACAATCCCCTCTGTGCTGCCTCGTTGGCGGGGTCGAGCGCCAGCACGTTTTCCAGGCAGGTCTCTCGCTCGTCCAGGCCATCCACCACGCCGCTCAGCCACAGCCAAGCCTGGACGTTCTCCTCATCCTGTTCCACGACGCGTGTAAAAAGCTCGCAAGCGCGGTCGCGTTGCCCCGATTTTGCAGCGGAGATGCCCTCGCGCAGCGATCGGTCCAGCCTCTGCCGGCGCAAGACAGCCAACCCCCTGCGGGCGACATCATTGTCGGGATCAAGCGCCAGGACGTTCTCCAGGCACACCTCCCGATCCTCCAGGCTGTCCACCATGCCGCTCAGCCACAGCCACGCCAGGGCGTTCTCCTCGTCCTGCTCCACGACGTGTGTCAGCATCTCGCGAGCGCGGTCCCGCTGCCCTGATTTTGCGGCGGAGATGCCCTCGCGCAGCAATGCCTCTGTGTCTTCCTGCAGTGGGGTTGGAGCGTTGGTTGACATGTCCTCGTCCTTGATCCCGCCCTCAGGGTCTGAGCAAGTGACGTCATCAATCGAGCGCCGGATAGACGGCATGATAGCACAAAATCGTCGTTTTCAGAAGTGACGTTTCGGGCAACCCGGACAGTCAACTTGTCCTGCCTGCGCGACTTCGTCGCCCTGGACCCGGCGGAGAACACCGCTTCCGCTGTACAGAAGCCGCCACCCCACCTCCTATCCATTTCGCTACAGAAAGCCCCTTTGGGTTTTCTGAGACCCAAAGGGGCTCCTCCGGTTATTAGTGATTCTTCACGACAAGCGGTAAGTAGACATGGTACCTTAGCGGCACAGCCCACAGCTCCGTTCCATGCAGCCCATCGCCGGCGGCAAAGAAAAGCGTGCCGTCCACACCGGTCAGATCCTCCGGAGACGAATCGCTACTCCCGGTGTAGATGTCACTGACCTGCACCGTGCCTCCCTCCGTGCCGTCACTGGTCCACAACTCGGCCCCGCTGACGCCGTCGGTGGCCTGGAAGAAGAGCATGCCGTTCATGGCAGTCAGATACTCCAGAGACGAACTGCTACTCCCGGTGTAGATATCTCTGACCCGCACCGTGCCTCCCTCCGTGCCGTCGCTCTTCCACAACTCGTAGCCGCCGACACCATCGGAGGCCGCAAAGAAGAGAGTGCCATCTACGTCGGTCAGACAGTCCGGAGACGAGCTGCACGTCCCGGTACAGATATCCCTGACCTGCACCGTGCCGTCCCTGGTGCCGTCGCTCCTCCACAGCTCAGAGCCGTTGCTGCCATCGTTAGCGCTGAAAAAGAGCATGTCGCTTACGGCGATCAGATCGCTCGCATACGAGCCGAACGTCCCGGTATAGATATCCTTGACCCGCATCGTGCCTCCCCGCGTGCCGTCGCTCTTCCACAGCTCAGACCCACTGACACCATCGTTGGCCTGGAAGAAGAGCGTGCCGTCCACGACGGTCAGATAGTTCAGATAGGAGTCACACGTCCCGGTACAGATATCGCGGACCAACACCGTACCTCCCTCCGTGCCGTCGCTCTTCCATAGCTCGTAGCCGCCGACACCATCGGTGGCCCCAAAGAAGAGAGTACCAGCTACGTCGGTCAGATAGCCCGGATACGAGCTGCACGTTCCAGTACAGATATCCTTGACCTGCACCGTGCCGTCCCTGGTGCCGTCGCTCTTCCACAGCTCCTTACCGTGGTCGCCATCGTTGGCTTGGAAGAAGAGTGTGCCGTCCACGGCGGCCAGATCGCCCACATACGAACCGCACGTCCCGGTACAGATATCCCTGACCTGCGTCGTGCCTCCCTCCGTGCCGTCGCTCTTCCACAGCTCGTAGCCGCTGACGCCATCGTCGGCGCTGAAAAAGAGCGCGCCGTCCACGGCGGACAGATCGCCCACATACGAACTGCACGTCCCGGTACAGATATCCCTGACCCGCACCGTGCCTCCCTCCGTGCCGTCGCTCTTCCACAACTCCGTACCGTGGTCGCCATCGTCGGCGCTGAAAAAGAGCGCGCCGTCCACAGCAGTCAGACAGTTCGGAGACGAGTCGCAAGTCCTGGTACAGATATCTCTGAGCCGCAGCGTGCCTCCCTCCGTGCCGTCGCTCTTGTACAACTCGGCCCCGCTGGGACCATCGTCGGCCTGGAAAAAGAGCGTGCCGCTCACATCGGTCAGATACCTCAAGTTCGACCCATCGCTTCCGACGCGGATATCCCTGACCCGCACCGTGCCTCCCTTCGTGCCATCGCTCTTCCACAACTCAGCCCCGCTAACGCCATCGTTGGCCTTGAAGAAGAGCGCGCCGTTCACGGCGACCAGATAGCTCGGATACGAGCCGCTACTCCCGGCGTAGATGTCGCGGACCCGCACCGTGCCTCCCTCCGTGCCGTCGCTCTTCCACAACTCGGCCCCGCCGACACCATCGGTGGCGCGGAAAAAGAGCACGCGATTCACGACGGCCAGATAGGACGGGCTCGAGCCGCTACTCCCGGTGTAGATATCGCGGACCCGCACCGTGCCTCCCTCCGTGCCGTCGCTCTTCCACAATTCGACCCCGCTGACGCCATCTCTGGCCTGGAAAAAGAGCGTGCCACCCACGGCGGTCAGGTAGTTCATCTGCGAATGGCACGTCCCGGTACAGATATCGCGGACCAACACCGTGCCTCCCTCCGTGCCGTCACTCTTCCACAGCTCGCGACCGCTGCTGCCATCGTTGGCGCGGAAGAGAAGCGTGTCGCTCACGGCGGTCAGGCCGTACGGGTTCGAACTACCACTCCCGGTGTAGATGTCGCGGACCCGCACCGTGCCGCTCCTGGTGCCATCGCTCTTCCACAGCTCAGACCCGCTGCTGCCATCGTTGGCCTGGAAGAAAAGCGTGTCGCTCACGGCGGTTAGATTGCTCATATACGAGCCGCACGTCCCATTACAGATATCCTTGACCCGCACCGTACCGCTCCTGGTGCCGTCGCTCTTCCATAGCTCAAAGCCGCTGTTGCCATCGTTGGCCTTGAAGAAGAGTGTGCCGTCCACGACGGTCAGCTGTTCCGGGTCCGAACCATTGCTCCACGGGTAGATGTCCTTGACCAGCACCGTGCCAGCCTCCGTGCCGTCGCTCTTCCACAGCTCGATGCCGCTGACGCCATTGTCGGCCCGGAAATAGAGCGTGCCGTCCATAGCGGTCAGAGCGTCTGGTTCCGAACCGTCACTCCCCGGCCAGATGTCTTTGACCAGCACTGTACCCGCTTTTGTGCCATCGCTCTTCCACAATTCCTCCCCGTGGTCGCCATCGTCTGCGACGAAGAAGAGCGTGCCGTTCACGTCTATCAGTTCATCCGGATCCGAGTCCTGAGTCCAGAGATTGATGTCTTCGACCAGGTAAGGCTCCGGGGGCGTGGCCTGGGCCGCGTTCAGCCCTGCCGCCAGCGCCGTCACTGCGGCCAGCGGCACGAGCACGATCGCCAGCAACCAGGCCAGGGGCAGCCCCGAGCCGAGGGTAAAGGCTATAGCCATTTGTTTGGTTTTCATGGTATTTCGCCTCATAGAACACGGATGGGCAGGGTTGGCGGATTCTTGGCAAACTGATCCGTTCACCCTGCCGATCCGAGGTTTCCACTCATTGACGCCTGCCAGTTCGAGTGAAGGTCTATCCGCTTAGGGCTGTTCTGGCTGTAGCGTGAGGCCCCTGGCCCGGCGGTAGAGCGATCCGTAGAGAAAGGCCATCACCAGTTGAGCGTAGAACAACGCGAAGAACAAGCCGATGCCGCACGCAATCAGGCCCACGAGCTCGGCCACAAAGACCGTCAGTCCTCCCACCAACAGCACGATGAGCGCCGGGCCAATACTGCTCTTGAGCATGTTGAAGATATCACTCAGTTTGAATGCAGCGCCCATCTGCCCGGTCTCGGCGTATTTGCCCAGCGCAAAGGGGAGCACCAAGCCCATCAGGATGACGTAGAGCAGCAAGAGACAGCCGCAGCAGGCGCTCACCCCGATGGATACGGAGGTCAGAGTCTCAACGATGTCGGGGTCAACGTTCTCGGCCACAAGCGGGGCCAAGCTGCCAGTCTGCGAGCACGCGCCAAAGAGAATGAGAGGCAAGCCGTAGACGAGTGCGATCACTCCTCCCTTCAACCCCTCGACCAGCTTGCCGCCAAAGTCGCCGATCTCTGGCAGCGGGGTCTCTTCTCCGGCGACGACGTTCTTCAGCGTTTTTATCATGTAGCCAAGGGCGAAGACCTGTCCGACGATAGGGATCAAGGTGATAGCACCGCCGAGCAGAACCTTCTTGATCCAATCCTGATCCTCCGCAACGTATGTAAATGATCTTCCGATGTCCATTTTCATTCTCCTATCTCGTCTATTGCACGTGTTGCGTATCACGAATGGAGCTCTGCTTTCAGACACTCGTCATCGTATCACCTCCTGCCCTCCTCAGCCCCTATCAACTCGACAGCGTCAATCTCGTCCCAATTGCCGCCCGCACGCTGATCCAGGTGGATGCGCACTCCCACCACCGGGACATCCACCCCGATGACAGGGATGGAGAAGATGCGCGGACACTTTTCGACAGGCGACGGCTTTCCCTCCCAAACCGTATGGTAGTAGCCCTCTTCGTCCACGACTTCCACGCGCACGATGAACCCCGGCGAGTGGCTCTCATAGACGTCTATCTGAACAGGCACTATGGGGAAATCGTAACCAAGTTCCAGCCAGTCCACGCCATCCGACGTCAAGGAAGCCCAGGCGGTCTGATAGTCACCGCACTCGGCGGTATCGGGCGCGCCGGTGGCCTGGCTTGCGGCCCAGTCAGGGTTGTTGTATTCGGAGCTGGCAATGGCCGAGGTGGCCCATTGGTTGATCAGGCTCTCCTCGTCTTCGACGGCCACTCCCGCCTCGCTTTCCATATCCTCCAGATCGAATGCATCACCGGGCTCGAAGAAGGTGATGGAGGCAACCACCACTTCGAAGAGCGGAGCCAGATCGTCTTCCCACAGGTCAGCCGGAGCAACCGCGAGAGCGGTGAAGTGGTGATTCGGTGAGACGGCCACGAAGACGGCACTGCCGCTCATTCTCTGTCCTTCGACCGCTCCCTCGACATCGGCCACCAGGCCGGTCGCGCCGCCGACGGTGATCTCTCCCGGCTCTGAGACCTCAATGCCGCTTTCGAGATCGCTCACGAAGTCGTCGTAGAGATCCTGGGCCGTCTTTCCGCCGTCTTCTCCAACAGCACCACCCATCAGCAATACGGCCGGGCCGAGACTAGGGTCGGCATCGGGGGCTTCCATACTGACGAAACCGAAAGCCTCTTCCACGGTGTAGCCCGGGATTGTCTGGCACGTGTAGCCACCGAACTCGCTGCGCAATTCCTCGCCCACCTCAGCGTCCGGTGGCGGTGGGTTGATCTCCCCTTCGATCACTTCTTCCAGGCGGATGCTGATGTTGATGCTGTCGTCGAAGTCCACGCCCTGGACGACGACTTCTTCACCACTGGGCCAGCTGGCAAAGACCAGGCTGAATCCGTCATCCTGAATCGAGGTGAGCACTTCGTACTCGATCAGGCCTGCATCGTCCAGCGCCTTGCGGTAGAACGCAATGGCCTCTTCTATGCTGAGACGGGTTTGGAAGGCGATCTGACTCTCTCCTCCCTCACCCACGAAGTTCTGTACATCATCTGGCAGGGGAAAGACGGTATCATAGCTGACTAGCTCTTCCTCGGTTTCTACCTCAGGTTCTTCCCCACTTTCCGTTGGAGCGGCGGTCGGTGGCGGGGCGACGGGTTCTTCTGTCGCTGCTGGCGGCGCTGTGGCCTTGTCGCTGCCCCCGCAGGCCAGGGCAGCCAAGGCCAGAACGAGCACAACGGAAACGAGCGCTAACTTCCGATTCATTGGGAATCCTCCCTTACAGACTGAGACCAGGACCAATCGTCACCAGCCCTCCCGTCATCTGGGTATCGCTGCCGACGGTGATCCACACCAACTCGACAAAGATCAGTTCGTCAGATCCAAAGTCGCCGGAGTCGATGGCCAGCGAGATGGCCAAGACAATATCCCGATGCCTCGCACGAACCGCATCCCCCCACAGGCCAGAATTGGCCCGTGGGAGGTCGGCCGCTTGCAACGAACCACTACTTCTTGACCAGTGGAAGCTGGTTAAACGTGCCCGCGACGGTGGCCGTCGTCGCGTCGTCCTCGCGCACGGCCGCGAATTCGAAGCTGCCACTGACCGTATCGTCGCTCACGGAATCGATCGTCAGCGTCCCGTCGGTCGCGTAGTACAGCCAGATTCCAATGTACATCGCCGCGCCGGGTCCATGCGTGGCCACCGACTTGTCGTATGGCTTGAGCGCGACCTGTCCGGGCGCGACGTCGTGCGGCAGGAAGAGTGTCACCGCATACCGGGTGTCTCCGCTGACCATCCCAATCACGTATTCAGACGTGGTGGACTGGTCCTCAACCCTGTCGCTCACGACCGTGCAGTCTTCGTCCGCGCTGGTGACCTGATACGCGAAGCCACCAGCCGGGACATCCCCGATGATGTCTCCACCCTCCGGGGCGACTTCAGGCTCGACTTCAGGGTCGACGCCAGGACGGTCCGCGACCCCCACGAGTTCGACCGCGTCGATCTCGTTCCACGGTGCGGGGATCTCCGATTGGTCGAGCGTGATCTTGACGCCGATCGCCTGGTAGTCTGCATCCTCCACCGGGATCGAGAGCGTATAGGGACACTCGGCTATCTCCTCCGGCTCTCCCAGGTAGATTGGGTGATACTCCCCTCGAACGTCGAGTAGATCGACAAACAGCACCTGGTTCGGCGAGTGCGTCTGGATGATGTTGACCTCGACGGGGAGCACAGGGATGTCGTAGCCCAGCTCGAGCCACTCGACCGTATTCTGCTCCAACGAGGCCCACGCCGTGGGCAGGTCGCCGCACTCGAGCGTGTCCGGCGCCCCGGTGGCCTGCATGGCTGACCAGTCGACGCTGCCGTACTCAGAACTCGCGGCGGCAGAAGTAGCCCACTGCCGGGTGACCTCGCTCGCAGCGTCGGGTTGCTCGGATGAGACCGGTTGGAAGAAGCTGACCGATGCCACCACCGCGTCGAACAGCGGCGAGAACTCGTCATCCCAACGGTCGGAAGGCGCGACCCCGAACATCGTGAATCGCTGGGTGGGGGGCACCGCCACGACGACGACTCGACCGGCGATCGCCCGGCCCTGCTCGGTGCCGCTCAGGTCTACGGCCAGGCCCGGCACGCCGTCGACGGTGACCTCGCGCGGTTCCGATGCCTCGATATCGGTCTCAAGCTCGGCCACGAAGCCTTCGTAGAGATCCTCCGAGGTCGTGCCCACCTCGTCGACGCTGCCCATCATCACGAGGGCAGGCCCCATATCGGGATCAGCGTCCGCAGCCTCCATGCTGACGAAACCATACATCACATCTACCGTGTAATCTGGGATCACCTGGAAGGCAAACCCACCCTCGTCAGCCCGCTTTTCCTCTCCGAGCGCCACGTCCGGCGCGGCCATCGGTTCGGGCGTGTTCGTCGGTGCAGGGGTATTCGTCGGCGCGGGACGCTCGGTGGCGGCAGGTACATCGGCGGGTTCATCGCCGGACTTGCCACCCAGACCACATGCCAGGTTGGCCAAGACCAGTACTAGCAGGGCGAACACGAGTGCAAATCTGCGTTTCATTGGAATTCCTCCTCTTCCATTTCTCTGTACTGACCGCTCTCGCTGGACCAAAGTTCAGCGATCTGTCCACGAATCACTTGAGAACTCTCGTACAACCACCTCCTTCAACGCACTGGACGCGCTACTCCCGCGGGCCGAGCCCCTGGGCTTCCTCGTCCTGAGGTTCAGACTGCCCGGTCTGGGCTAACAGGAAGTCAAACATCTGTCTCAGGCTGGCGAACCCGCGATGCTCGCCAGTGCCGGGGCTTTCCAGGGAAGCCCGCCAGACTTGCTGGTCGCCATCACTGGTCTGCCACAGCCGTAGTAAGAACGAAAAATACCGTCGCTGTTTGGCCATAGGATCCCTTGAGACCCAAGCGGAGTTCTCCGTGTTTGCTATGTATATCCTACTCCCCAAGCGTCAAAAGAACGTCAAAACAGGGCCGCACGTGAGGCTCGGGGCGGACTACAGCCGGGCCGTCTCGCCTCTCCTTTGCCTGTGGCATCGAAAGATGGTATAATATACCATCAGTCACATCCCCATTGCTCCATAACATGCAAGTCACCGGAAATGGCGCGATTGTCGATCACTTTGCTGGGCCGCCTGCACATCACCCTCGACGGTGAAGCCGTCACCGACTTTGCCACCGATAAGTCACGCGCCCTATTGGTCTACCTGGCCGTCGAGTCGGAGCACCCCCATCGCCGGGATGCACTGGCAGGCCTGCTGTGGCCCGACCAGCCCCAGCGCAAAGCACGCCAGAACCTGCGCCAGGCACTCTCCTATCTGCGCCACGCGATTGGCGACCAGGATGACAGTGCACCCTTCCTGCTGGTTAGCCGCGAGGCGGTCCAGTTCAACCCCGACAGCGACCATTGGCTGGACGTCGTGGCGTTCACCGCCATCGTCGAAACATGCCGCGTCCACCGGCACCGCCACATGGGGACCTGCATCCCCTGTATAGACCGGTTGGAGAAACTGGTTGACCTGTATCGTGGGGACTTCTTGGAGCACTTCTTCCTGAGCGACAGCAGCGCTTTCGAGGAATGGGCGCTGCTCCAGCGGGAGTGGTTGCGCCGCCAGATGACCGAGGCGCTCGCTCATCTGACGCTCTACTATGAGCGGAGGGGCGACTACAGGCGGGCGCGGCGTTATGCCTGGCAGCAGGTCGATCTGGAACCGTGGAATGAGGAAGCTCACCGGCACTTGATGCGGCTGCTGGCCTTGGACGGGCAGCGCAGTGCAGCCCTGGCCCAATATGAGACATGCCGCCGGATGTTAGCCGAGGAGTTGGGCATTGAGCCGGCCACGGAGACAGTAGCGCTGTACGAGCAGGTAAAGGCGCAAGAAGGCTTTCATCCCGCCATCCCTGCGGACAACCTGCCCCCCGTACCCACACCCTTCGTGGGACGAGAAACGGAACTGGCGGAATTGGCCGAACTGCTAGCCAACCCCGACTGCCACCTCGTGACACTCTTCGGTCCCGGCGGGATAGGCAAGACGCGCCTCGCGATTCAGGCTGCAGCAGCCCAGGTTGGCGCCTTCACCCACGGGATCACCTTCATACCCCTCGCCCTCGCCGGTTCAGTCGATCACTTGATCACCGCGATCACAACGGCCCTCGGTATTCCTGCCCGCGGCAACCAAGACCCGAGAGAACAGATCTTCGACTACCTGTACCAGAAAGAGACTCTCCTCGTGCTGGACAGTATGGAACACGTCACAGACGGAAGCCCGCTGTTATCCGAGGTGCTGGCGCGCGCGCCGGGCACGGTGCTGCTGGTCACCTCGCGAGAGCGGTTGAATCTTCAAGAGGAATGGGTTTACGAGGTCAAGGGCCTGACCTACCCGGAAGACGAACTGCTGAGAGTCCAAGACACCTATAGCGCGATCGATCTATTCCAGCAGCGGGCCTGCCAGGTGGACCGCCGCTTCGATCTAGAGGCACAAGCCCACCACGTAGTTCGCATCTGCCAACTGGTAGAAGGGATGCCGCTGGGCATCGAGTTAGCCGCGGCCTGGGTGGCCGTGCACCCCTGCAAGGAGATTGTTCAGGAGATCGAACACAATCTCGACATCCTGACCACTCGCCTGCGCAACGTCCCGGAACGGCACCGCAGCATCCGGGCCGCGTTCGAGCATTCATGGCAACTGCTCACGGAGACGGAGAAGACCATCTTCTCGCAGCTATCGGTTTTTCGGGGAGGGTTCCGCCGCGACGCAAGCGCCAAGGTGGCTGGTGCATCCCTGTCCACGCTGTCAGCCTTGCTGGACAAGTCCTTGATACGCCACGTTTCAGCGGACCGATATGACATGCACGAGCTGCTCAGGCAATACGCGGCCGAGAAGCTTCAAAGCAACGCGCAAGGAGACGGAAAAGCACGACGACAACATGCCCGCTACTTCGCTGCCTTCCTGGCACACCAGGAACCACGGTTTCACGGGCCCAACCAGAGACAGGCCGTCCTGGCTATTGCGCCGGAGTTTGAGAATGTGCGCCAGGCCTGGCAGACGGCCGTGTCGCGCGGTTGGGTCCACGAGGCAGAACAGAGCCTGGGAAGCCTGTACGAGTTTCTCGATATCCGGTGCCGGTTTCGGGAAGGGATCGAGCTCTTCGCCTGTGCGACGGACCGGTGGCGCGACGACCCAGACAAGACACACATCTTCGGCAGAATCCTGTCACGTAAAGGCGCGTTCTATCACCACCTGGGCCTGTATGAACGGGCCGAAACTTGCCTGGAGCAAAGCCTGGCCATCTATAGTCACTCAGACGTGCAGGCCGAGCGTGTCTTCTGCCTGATCAACCTGGCCAATGTAGCCCGCAGCCACGGCAAGTCCGAAGAAGTGGAGCAATTGGCTCAGAACAGCTTGACCTTGTCCAGGCAGACTGGCGATCGCTGGAGCATCGCATCCTCACTCAGCCTGCTGGGCACCGTTCGATACCGGGCCGGGGACGTGGCCCAGGCGGAGGCCTTGTTCCAGGAAAGCCTGGCCATCGGCCGCCAAACTGGCGATCAGCGCCTCATTCTGTGCTCTCTCAACAGGGTGGCGGACGTCGCCTGTCACCAGGGGAATTACGTCAAAGCCCAGGCCATGTTTGAGGAGTGCCTGGCGTTGAGCCGTGAAGTCGACGATCAGTACAGCATTGCCATGCACCTCAACAATCTGGGCACCGTGCTACACGTCCTCGAGCAGTATGCTCAAGCCCAGCCTCTGTATCAAGAAAGCCTGGATATCTGCCGCAAGATCGACGACCAAGCCGGACAGGCCATTGCGTTAAGCAATCTGGGAGAGGTGGCCTATGCGCTGGGAGCGCACATCGAGGCACGGCAGTTCTATCAGGAAGGGCTGTCCATCGGGCGCAAGATCCAGGATCAGTGGACCGAAATGGCCTGTCTGAACAATCTGGGGGAGATCGCCTGCGCCCTGGAAGACTACGAAAGCGCTCGCACTTACTTCGTCGAAGCAACCGAGCTCGCCAAGGAGACCCGGACCCTGACGGTGCTGTCGAAAGTCCTGGTCAACCTGGCTGTCCTCCTCGCCAAACAGGGCCAAACGAGCCGGGCAGCAGCCATCCTCAGGCTAGCCAGCCGTCATCCGGCCAGCGAACAGGCCACTCAAGAGAAGGCCGAGCGTCTGGGAGACGAAATGGGAATCACGCTCCCAGACACCGATCCCGACGGATTTGAGCAGTCCGCGTCCCTAGATGTGGTAGTCGCCGAGATACTCGCGGAAATCTCTCCCGCAGACTGAGTACAGCGACGTACAGATATGCTCCGCATCCAGGTCAAGGAGCAACCCGCCTCGTTCTCCAGGAGCGTATCGCACGCCACCGGTTCATCGGATCGACTATCTCTCTTGATGTGCACGCAGTGGTTGGTATAGTGCTTGGGCGCAGCTTGACGCGGTTGCACTGTTGTGGTACTATGTACCCAGTATATGTAAAGTGCCATGTATCAGTGATCCGGCCAGTGTGGCAAACACAGAAGGAGGTAGCCGCATGGAGAAGACACGCCCGTCTTTGTTTCTTTGCGTAATAGGGTTGCTGGTCATGATGAGCCTACTGGCTGGCTGCTACAGGCCAGCGGCTCCCGATGTGACAGCGACGCCAGCGGCTGGTGAGGCCGTCGCTCAGGCAGAAGAGGGAACGCCGGATCTCGCGGCCACGGGGATCGCGAACGCGACTCTGGCGGCCCAGGAGGCCGGAGATACGGCGGCGGCCGACACACCAACCTCCCCACTGCCCACACCGACCCCGACCCCCACTGCTGTGCCCAACACGCCCGTGCCGACAACGCCGACCGCAACCCTAGCGGTACCGACTGTGACGCCCACGGTGCCGGCAGGCACGACCTCTCACACGGTTCAGCGGGGCGAGAACCTGTTTCGCATCGCGCTGAGATACGGCACGACGGTGGAGGCCATTGCCAGCGCCAACGGCATCGCCAACCCGGCTCAGATCTACGTGGGGCAGGTGTTGACGATTCCGTCTCCGGGGGGGCAGCCACCCTCACCCACCCCCACCGGGACCAGCTACACGGTACAGCCAGGCGACAATCTGTTCCGCATCGCGTTGCGCTACGGCTTGAATTACGTATACCTGGCACAGTACAACAACATCGCCAATCCCTCGCGCATCTACGTCGGGCAAGTTCTACGCATCCCACCGGATTAGGCGCGCCGGCGCATCACTTGTGAGAGACCAGGGCCGCGGGCTATCCCACGGCCCTTTGTGCATATCACCGATGATCACCAGCTTGAAGAACGACAAGGTCCGGTACGTGCGGGCGTTGCAGAGCAGACGGCGCGTCCGTCAAAGAGAGCGGCGTTTCGTACTCGAGGGAGTTCGCCTCGTCGAGGAGGCCGCCCGCGCGGACATCCCGCCAGATTTCGCGTTCTATACTGTTGTGGCGGGAGCCAATGAGCGGGGCAGTAAGCTGTTGATGGCGCTCCGGGAAATAGGTGCCCCGTGTTACGCGGTCAGCGAACAGGTGATGGCCGGGTGCTCGGACACAGAGACGCCCCAGGGCCTGCTGGCAGTGCTCCCTATCCCCGACCTTCCCCGCCCGGAGAAAGCAACGCTCACGTTGGTCCTCGATGGCGTACGCGATCCGGGGAACCTGGGCACCATATTGCGCACGGCGCTTGCGGCTGGGGTCGAGCAGGTGCTCTTGTCGCCGGGCACGGTAGACGCCAGCAATCCCAAGGTGGTGCGGGCAGCGATGGGGGCGCACCTGTCTCTCCCACTTGCCGCGCTGGACTGGGATGCGATCTCCGAGGCGGTGGCCAGCTGCGACGTGTGGTTGGCGGCGGCCAGTGGTGAAACGCCCTATACCGCGGTGGATTGGACGCGACCGGTCGCGCTCATAGTTGGGGGCGAGGCGGCCGGGGCGGGGGAACGCGCCCGCGCGTTCGTGCGTGGAACGGTCTCCATCCCCATGGCCGAGGGCGTGGAGTCTCTGAACACGGCTGTGGCAACCGCGGTGATCCTCTTCCAGGTCGTGCAGCAGCGGGGCACGCAGGCGCGCACGGCTTGACAAGAGAGGCCTTCTGCGGCATAATATAGATCGCAACACATCGTTACAAAGGCTGTGACGGAGAAGAGTAAGCGGGGTCTTCAGGACACCAGGGAGGTGAGGCCGCAGACTGGGAGCCTCACCCGAAGGAAGCCCGCTGAAGTTCGCTCCCGAGCCGACGGGTGAACGCCTACACGGATTGTAGGGGGCCAGTAGCCCGCTCCGCAAGCCCAGCGTTAACGGGGCAGCCGATCCCGCCTCCGGGCGTCGTCGGCGACTTGAGAGGACCCCATCAGGGGCCAATCGGGGTGGTACCACGGGAGTTGGACGCTCTCGTCCCCAGGGACGAGAGCGTTTTGTCGTTCTATATGCGCGATACTAGAATCAAGGAGTGGAGCCGATGCTTGACCAATTGAGGCAACTGGAGGAGGAGGCACTCGCCGCTCTGGAGGAGGTGGAGGACAGCGACGCGCTCACTGCGTGGTACAGGCGCTACGTGGGCAGGAAGGGCAAAGCGCCGGCCCGTGCCCGCCGCAAGGAGAGCGACCAGAAGACAGCAGGCCAGGGCGAGGCAGGCCCAGAGGTCTCCCTCACGCAACTGCTGCGCTCGGTCGGGACGCTGCCCAAGGAGGAACGCCCGGCGTTCGGCCAGGCCGCCAACGAGGTCAAGCGTCGCCTGGAGGCGGCTCACACGGCCCGGGTAGAGGCTCTGCGCCGGGCGGAGATCGAGCGGGAATTGGCGGAGGGCGCGCTGGATGTCACACTGCCGGGCCGCCCCACCCAGCCCGGCCATCTACACATCACGACTCAGACGCTGCGCCAGGTTTACGCTATCTTCGCCGAGATGGGTTTCCAGGTCTACGAGTCGCCCGTCGTCGAGACCGACGAGCTGAATTTCGGGCTACTGAACATGCCGCCCCACCACCCGGCCCGCGACATGTGGGACACCTTCTGGATCAGCGACGAGACTCTGCTGCGCACGCACACGTCGCCGGGGCAGATCCGGGCGATGCGCGAGCGCTATCCTGAGCCTATCCGCGTCATCCTGCCGGGCAAGTGCCACCGCTACGAGCAGATCACCGCCCGCTCCGAGCACCACTTCTACCAGGTGGAGGGACTGGCCGTGGGGCGGGGCATCCGGATGACGGACTTGATCGGCACGCTGACTTGGTTCGCCCGGCGCTTCTATGGACCAGAACGGCGCATTCGCATTCGTAGTTCCTATTTCCCATTCACCGAACCGAGCATCGAGGCGGACATGGACTGCATCCTGTGCGAGGGGAAAGGGTGCCGGGTGTGCAAGTACAGCGGCTGGCTGGAGGTGTGTGGGGCTGGGATGGTCCATCCCATCGTGCTGCAGAACGGCGGCTACGACCCCGAGGAATGGAGTGGCTTCGCCTTCGGCTTCGGCGTCGAACGGCCAGCGCTGGTCAAGTACAGTATCGACGACATACGCCTGTTCTACGGGAACGATCTGCGGTTCTTGAGGCAATTCTAGGGCAGGGTCGGCGCTGGTACCTTCCTCGGCGCGCTTCCGCTCGGAGCGCCGCACGTGTGAGCTGAAACCAGTTTCTTGAGAAAAAACCGATTTCTTGCACGCTCTTGAATCGCTTATTGAGGAGGACGAGATGAAAGTACCACTTTCATGGCTAAGAGACTACGTAGACATCACCGTCTCCGTCGAGGATCTGGCCGAACGACTGACGTTGGCCGGGCTGGAGGTCGAGGCGGTCGAGTACATCGGCCTACCGGGAGCCGAGCTGCCATGGGAGCCCGAGAAGATCGTCGTGGGCCAGCTCCGCGCGGTGATGCCCCATCCCAACGCCGACCGACTGGTCCTGGCGGAGGTTGAGTACGGTGGCTCCGAGCCTGAGGTCGTCGTCACAGGTGCCCCCAGCCTGTTGACGTACCGCGGCCAGAGCGACCTGGACCTTAAGGTGGCCTTCGCGCTGGAGGGCGCTCGCCTGTACGATGGCCATGCGGAAGGCCGGCGCCCGATCAAGCTGAAGAAGACGAAGATCCGGGGCATCCCGTCCCGGGCCATGGTGTGTTCTGAGAAAGAACTGGGCCTCTCTGATGAGCAGGTGGACATCATCTATCTGCCCGGCGACGCACCTGTAGGCATGCCGCTGGCGTCGTATATGGGCGACGCCGTGCTGGAGTTCGACATCAAAGGGCCATTCGGACATCTCCAGTCGGTCTTCGGCATCGCCCGTGAGGTGGCCGCGTTGCTCGACGTGCCGCTCAAACGAGAAGTGCTGGAAGTCCTGGAGCACCACCCGGCGGAGTTGACGCCGGCACCGGATTCCGTCTCACTGACGATCGCCGACCCCGATCTGTGTCCGCGTTACACGGCCTTCTTGATCCGAGGCCTGAAGGTGGGTCCTGCTCCCTTCTGGATGCAGAAGCGGCTGCAGCGCGCAGGGATGCGGCCGATCAACAACATCGTGGACATCACCAACTACGTGATGCTGGAACTGGGGCAGCCGCTGCACGCCTTCGACTATCACACGCTCCGTCCCCAACCCGGCGACGAGCGTCCAGCCATCATCGTGCGCCGCGCCCATCCAGGCGAGCAGATGGCTACCCTCGATGGCGAACTGCGTACGTTCGATGGGGAAATGCTGCTCATCACCGACGGAGGCGGTCCCGTGGGGATAGGCGGTGTGATGGGTGGGTTGGAGAGCGAGGTCACCGAGACAAGCACGGACATCCTGTTGGAGGCGGCCAATTTCGATTTCCTGAACATCCGGCGTACGTCCCGCCTGCTGAATCTGACGACCGACGCGGGCCTGCGCTTTGGACGCCGGGCTGACCCGGAACTCACGGTGAAGGCGGCGGGGCGGGCTGCCCACCTGATGGCAGAGCTGGGCGGCGGCGAGGTCGTGCCGGTCGTGGGCGACGTATATCCTGGCCGTCAGCCTCAGCGCGTGATTGAGCTGGACCCGGCTTTCGCGACCCGTATCCTGGGCATCGAGGTGCCGACCGATGAAATGGAGCATATCCTGTCCGCTCTCGAGTTCCAGGTTGGAAGGCGACAGGCCACGGGTTCGGCCGATGGCGTAGGCCCAGGCGAGCGACAACCGGAAATCCTTGAAGTGACCGTTCCCTCGTATCGCCTCGACGTCACGCGGCCCGTGGACCTGGTTGAGGAGGTGGGGCGCATCTGGGGGTACGATCGTTTCCCGCTGACCCTTATGCAGGACGAGCTGCCCCCGCAGCGAAGCAATCCGCGGTTGGCTGGGGCAGAACGCGTGCGCGACCTCCTGGTCGGTTGTGAGCTCGATGAGGTCATCACCTACTCTATGGTGGACATCGAAGATGAGGGCAAACTCCGGCCTCAAGGCCCGCCTATCGACCCGGGTGCCTATCTGCGCGTGCGCAATCCGCTCTCGGCTGAGCGGGCATACCTGCGCCAGACGTTGCTTCCCTCTCTCCTGCATACTGCGGGCGAGAACCTGCGCTTCCTCGATCGCGTGACCGTTTTCGAGATCGGCGAGGTATACCTACCGGTAACGGGACAGACGCTGCCCGACGAGCCGCGACGTTTGGGCATCGTGATGACAGGCCCCAGGGAGCCTTCGTCGTGGCTGGAGGGGCAGGATCGCACGCCGATGGACTTCTACGATCTGAAGGGCGTCGTCGTGGCGCTGCTGGCAGGGCTTGGACTAGACGGGACGTTCGATCCGGGCGAACATCCGGCGCTACATCCTGGGCGGTGTGCGCAAGTGAGCGTCAAGGGCCAGGTGGTAGGCGCGATGGGGGAACTGCACCCGTTGGTGCGGGAGGCGTTCGACTTGCCGGCGCAACCCATCTGTGCGCTGGAGTTCAACCTGGATGAGTTGCTGGCCGACTGGGGCACAACCCGTGAGATGGTTCCTCTCTCTGTCCACCCACCGGTGTACGAGGACCTGGCAGTCGTAGTCGAAGAGGATGTACCCGCGGTGCGGGTGCATCAACTCATCGCCCAAACCGGCAGGCCACTCTTGCGCTCGGCCCTGCTGTTCGACGTCTACCGCGGAGAACAGATCGGGACCGCTAAGAAGAGCCTGGCCTATCGCTTGACCTACCAGGCGGACGACCGCACGCTGACCGACCGCGAGGTCGCCAAACTACGCGGCAAGATCGTGCGCCGGCTGGACCGAGAGTTAGGCGCCTCGCTGCGAGGTTGATGGACTGTCGGAAGCCCTTGGCCGTTGGCAGTGGGGCGCTGTGTCGATCTGCTGCTAACGGCCTATCGTCGGCCCAGCAGTCTGGTGCGCAAACCGAGTAGCCCACGCAGGGCCTTCTGGCTGCCTGTCGGTTTCTTGAGCGTCTGCAGGCCAGCCTCGTAGATCGCCAGGCCAGCCTGGCGATCGCCCGTCTTCCACATCTGCACGCCCAGGGCCAGCAGCGTCTCTCCCTGGCGCTGGGTATCGCCCAGCTCGGCGAAGATGTCGGCCGATTGGCGCAGGCAATCCTTCGCCTTGTCGCGTTCGCCGTGGCTGGCATACAGTCCACCCAGGTTGCCCAGCGCCTGTGCCTCGCGATCACGATCCCCCAGGTGCACGAAAGCTGTCCTGGCTTCGTCCAGGGCCGCAATCGCTTCCTTCCACCGGCCGTGCATCCGATAAACCACGCCGAGGTTGTTCACCATCTCGGCGGCCTCGACTTCGTTTCCTTCGGCGACGAACTTCTCGCGTGCCTGTATGAACTTCGCGGCGGCCTCCTCATACAGCCCTTCCTGGAACAGCCGCAACCCTTCCTCTTTGATCTTCTGTGCAGACCCTGTGTGTTGCATTGTCGCACCCCCGATGTGTGAAAGACCCGACAGGTTACCCGACCGATGCCGGACGCACAATCAACGTCCGCGGCAGCCGCCCTGTCAGACCTGCGCCGTCGGTCAGTACGTGATGTCCAGCAGTCCCTCGGCAATGGCCCGCAGCCCCCCGGCGGGCATCTGGGCCAGTTTCATCGCCACTTCCAGATACTTGATGTTGATCGGCTGGGTGACAAACCTCTGGACCTCCTCGGGGAGTTCAAGGAAGCGGCGAGAGATCTCCTGCTGCGCGTGCCATTCTCCCACCGGGCCATCTTGATTGTCGAGGAAGTACTCCAGTGTCAGATGTAGGTGTCTCGCCAGTAACTCCAGCTCCGACAAAGGGACGGGGCGCTCTCCGTATTCATAGGCGGAGATACGACTGGCCGAACAGCCCAGCAAGTCCGCCAGATCTTCCTGGGTCATGTCGGTCTCGAGCCGGGCCTGACGCAGGAGTACCCCCACGATACGATGACGCAGGGCAAGCACCTCATCCAAGGCCAGCGGTTTCTCCTTCGGCTCGAGTTCTGGATTGCGATCCCAGAAATCCGCGACTGAGGTGTCCAACACGTAGGCAAGCACCTCCAACTCAGGCAGGGATACGGCCTTGCGGCCCTCCTCATACGCGGTAATGGTGCTGCTGGAGACCCCCAAGACCATGGCACACTCTCGCTTGCTCTTCCCGGCCATTTCCCGTGCATTACGCAGCAACAGGCCGCTGACGCGGTTCCGAAGTGCCAGTTCCTCCTGAATCCTCTCAGTCATCAGCTCCCCCTGTTGAGAATCCTGATCGCAGAGCCTTGTCCGGGTCTCGAAGCGCCCAGCCGGACCCCAAGACGCACCGGAAAGAAAGGCTGCATCTCCAACTATGATTATAGCACAACCAGGCACGGGCCACAAAACGCCAAAACCGCGAATTACTTGCATGTTCACGGTGTCCGTGTTATAATCTAGCTAGCATAGGGCATGGTGGGAGAAGTGGGAGAAGTGGGCTAACCCCACTTTTCTTTGTATACGCTTACTGGAATTGCTCCGCCGGGCTTCACCGTGGACTAGTCACATGGCCACAAGCCCGGCGGTTTCAACCGAATGGTGCACGATGCACATGAGGAGAAGACGTACCGGTGGTTTTGCCGTTGCTTGACCTGGGCTCAAGGGATGATACGAACAGGAGCTCATTGGCAGGAGAGAACTAATGAAGTCGGATTTCTTGCTGGCGTTCAACCAAATCTGTAGCGAGCGTAGCCTGCCTAGCGAGGTTGTGCTCGAAGCACTGGAGATGGCGCTGGTGTCTGCCTACCGCCGTAGCGCGGGTGTCAATACGACCCAGAACGTTCATGCGAAGGTGGACTTGGAGACGGCCAAGGCGCATATCTTCATCGAGAAGCAGGTGGTGGAAGAAGTCACCGATCCGGAACTCGAAGTTAAGCTAGCGGATGCGCGCGCTATGCAGCCCGACATCCAGGTGGGGGAGACGATCAGGCTTGAGAGCACTCCCAAGGACTTCGGTCGCATTGCAGCACAGAACGCCAAGCAAATCATCCTGCAGCGTATCCGTGAAGCCGAAAGGGACGCGCGCTACACGCATTATGTGCAGCAGGAGGGGGAGATCGTCCACGGCACGGTGCAGAGCATCAAGCCACAGGTCGTGACCCTGCACCTTGAAGGCACTGAGGCGATCCTGCCGCGCAGCCAACAGGTACCGGGTGAACGCTATAGCCTTCATCAGCGCCTGCGGGCCTACGTATTGGAGGTTCGCAAGACCGGCCGCGGGCCTCAGATCACCGTCTCACGCAGCCATAAGAACATGCTGCGGCGGCTGCTGGAGTTGGAGGTGCCCGAGATCTTCAACGGCGCAGTCGAGATCAAGTCTATCGCCCGCGAGGCAGGTTCGCGCTCCAAGGTCGCCGTGGTTGCGCGTCAACCCGGTGTGGATCCGGTGGGGGCTTGTGTCGGCATGCGCGGCGTGCGCATCCAGTCCATCGTCAACGAGCTGGGGGGCGAGAAGATCGACATCATTGAGTGGAACCCCGAAGAGACCGCTTTCATCGCCAAATCCCTCAGTCCGGCCAAGGTGTTGACCGTGCATCTGACAGACGGCGCGGCCGAGGGAAAGACGGCCAGCGTAGTCGTGCCCGATGACCAGCTCTCGCTTGCCATTGGGCGCGCCGGGCAGAATGCCCGGCTGGCCGCCAAGCTGACCAGTTGGCGCATTGACATCCAAGGCGTCACCGAAGCCGCCGCCTGGGCGATGGGACAGGTGAACGAGGACCCCAACGTTCTGCCTGCACTCGGCCCGACGGCAGAGCTGCTTCCTAGCGTGGCCAACACGTTGCGGCAGCACGAGCAGGAGGGCCTGCCATACAGTGGCGAGGAACTGCTCAATATGCGGCGGGTGATTGAAGGAGTCCGCGGTTACTACGCCTCAATCCGCGACGCCGAGAAGGCGCGTCTACTGGCGGAGGAGACAGCCCGCCGCGCGGCTATTGAGGCCACACAGGCCGAGCGCCGGGCCACCATAGAGGCCGCCCGGTCTCAAATTCCGCCTCGGGCCTACGATATACCCTTGGCCGAGATGGGGCTCAGTGCACGGGTGCTGGGCCACCTGGAGCGCGCCAATCTGGCGACCGCCGGGCACGTGATGGAACTGCTGGCCGAGGGGGATGAGGGACTGCTGAAACTGGACGGGGTGGGTCCCAAGAGCCTGGCCGAGGTCAAGCAGTGCATTGAGGCGCTGGAACTGGCCCCGGTCACTGAGGCTGCCCCTGCCGAAGAGGAAATCGCCGTTGAGGCAGAGGCGGTGGCGGAGGCTGAGGCTGAGGCTGCGCCGCCCGCCGAACCATCTGCCGAAGTGCCGGTGGAAGCTGTGGAGGAGCCGGAGGAAGCACCGCCGGAGGCGATACTGGAGGCAGTGCCGGAGGTCGTCGAAGCGGCTGAAGCGCCGGTTGAGGAAATAGCAGCCGTGGAGGAAGCACCGGCTGAGGAAGTCGCGGCTGTGGCTGAGACAGAGGTCGAGGAAACGGTGGCGGCGGCCGAAGCGCCCATCGTAGAGGCCGCGCCAGCGGAAGAAACGCCGGTCGCAGCGGTGGCGGAGGAAATAAGCGCACCACCGGCCGCTCTTGAAGTTGCCGAGAAAGTGCCGGCTGAAGAGCGCGTGGCTGAAGAGATCCCTGCCTCAGAGGCAGTCCCCGAGGCTCGCCCCGGGGAGGAAGAGTTAGTCCTAGAGCCCACCTTCGAGGGCGAGGATGATATGCACGACCAGCTGGAGCACAAGCGGGATCGCAGCCGGCGCCGGGAGCTCGTTTACGATGAAGACCTCGGAGAGGTCGTCGCTCGCCGTCGGCGAAAGCGGGGAGAGGCCGCCGAGGATTGGGATAAGTACCTGGGGTAACGACCGTATGAGCAGACGACCTCAGCGACGCAAGCACGTCCCGCAGCGCACCTGCGTCACCTGCCGGTCCGTGCGGTCCAAGCGGGAGTTGGTGCGCGTTGTGCGCACACCCGAGGGTGCGGTGCTGGTGGACGAGACCGGCAAGCGCAATGGACGAGGGGCCTACATGTGCCGTCAACGCAAGTGCTGGGAAACGGCACTGGCGCGGGGGCAACTGGAGCGGGCTCTCAAGGTGAAGTTCACGCCTGAAACTCAGACCCGGTTGCAGGAGTATGCGGCCACTCTGCCTCAGCTCCTGGTGGCGGATTCCGAGGACAGCACAGGGGACTGCGGCGACCTGCGGCGAGCGGAGTGATATGTTAGGTAGAAGGGAGCAAGTGTATGGGCGAGCAGTCACAGAATAGACCAGTAGTCGAGATCCCAGACTTTCCGACGGTACGTCAGTTGTCTGAGTTGATGGACGTCAGCCCGATCGTCGTGATCAAGGAATTGATGAACGCCGGCGTTATGGCGAACATCAACCAGGAGATAGACTACGAGACGGCCGCTATCGTAGCTCAAGAGATGGGTTTCGAGCCCAGGGAGCAGACGCCGCTGCCCGCCGGTGGGGAGGTCGCGGAGGGCGAGGGTACCTTGCTCTGGGAGCGCCTGTACGCTGGCGAGGATCCGGACAAGCTCAAGCCTCGCCCCCCGGTCGTCACCGTGCTGGGTCACGTGGATCACGGCAAGACCTCGCTGCTGGATGCGATCCGTCACGCGGACGTGGTGGCCAGTGAGGCGGGAGGGATCACGCAGCACATGGGAGCCTATCAGGTCCGGCACGACGGGCAGAGCATCACGTTCCTCGACACACCGGGTCACGAGGCCTTCACAGCGATGCGTGCCCGGGGAGCTCACACCACGGACATCGCCGTGCTGGTCGTGGCTGCAGACGATGGCGTGATGCCCCAGACCGTTGAGGCGATCAACCACGCCCGGGCGGCTCGTGTCCCTATCATTATCGCCCTCAACAAAATCGACAAGCCTACCGCCCAGCCGGAACGGGTGAAGCAGCAGTTGGCGGAGATGGGCCTGACGCCTGACGATTGGGGAGGAAGCACGTTGTGCGTCCCCGTCTCGGCGAAGCAGAAGACCGGCCTGGAAGATTTGCTGGAGGCCATTCTGCTCGTGGCAGGCTCCACCGAGATCAAGGCCAACCCCGACCGGCCTGCAGTGGGCGCAGTATTGGAGGGGCAACTCGAGCGCACCCGGGGTGCGACTGCCACGGTGCTGGTGCAGAACGGCGCGCTGAACGTGGGCGATACCGTGGTGGCTGGTATGGCCCACGGCCGTGTGCGCCGTATGCTGGACGAGGCAGGTCGCCCGATACAAGAGGCGTTGCCCTCAACCCCCGTGATGATCTTGGGACTCTCCGGCGTGCCTGAGGCCGGGGAGATGTTCAAAGTCGTGCCAGACGCACGCACTGCGCGCGCCATCGTCGCCCGACGAGAGGAAGCACGGCAGGCCAAGGCTGCGACGCCGATCCGCGCTTTCACCCTGGACGACTTCTCCAGCCGCATCCAGGCCGGGCAGACCAAGCAACTCAACCTGATCATCAAGACCGACGTCCAGGGCTCCATCGAGCCCATCGTCAGCTCTTTGGAGAGGCTAGGGGACGAGGAACTGAAGGTCGATATCATCCACGCCGCCGCGGGCAACATCAGTGAGTCAGACATCGACCTGGCGATTGCCTCCCAGGCCATAGTGATCGGCTTCCAGGTACATCCCGATTCCGCCGCCCGTCGCTCGGCGGAGAACGAGGGTGTGGACATTCGCACTTATGATATCATCTACAAGCTGATCGACGAAGTGGATAAGGCCCTCAAGGGCTTGTTGGAGCCAACCTATGTAGACGTGGCGGTAGGTGAGGCTGAAGTACGAGCAACGTTCTCTATCTCCAAGATCGGCACCATCGCAGGATGCTACGTGCGCCAGGGTGAGGCACGGAGAAACGCGCGCGCGCGCGTCTTCCGAGATGGTGAGCAATTGCACGATGGCCACATCGCATCCCTCAAGCGCTTTGAACAAGACGTGCGCGAGGTGCGGACGGGATTCGAGTGTGGGGTAGGTTTGGAAGACTTCGATGAGTTTGCCGTCGGGGACGTGATCCAGTTCTACGTGAAGGAGCGGCAGGAGCCTGCGTAGCATAACTAGACCTGCCAGGTGTCCCAACCAGTAGCCTGAACCTGTCAGGTCTTCAGAAAGCTGTGTGAGCTAAAGCGGAAATGAGTAAGAGATATCAACGCCGGGTCTCGGATCTGATTCACACCCATCTGACAGACCTCTTGAAGCGCAAGGCGAACGATCCGCGCTTGCAGATGGTCACTATCACCAACGTGGCCGTTACGCCCGACACCGTCCGCGCCGATGTGCACTTCAGCGTGATGGGTGACGCTGAGCTACGCACGGAGACACAGGCTGGCCTGGATAGCGCTGCGGGATGGCTGCGGCGCGAACTGGGCCGCCGGCTCCGGTTGCGCAACACCCCCGCACTGGTCTTCCATTACGACCCTTCACTGGAACGCGGTGAATACATCGCCGGTCTCCTCGACGAGTTGGGGCTCAGTGAAGAAGACAATCATGACACCGAAGCAGACACGTCTGGAACGGACTTGCCTGAAACAAGCGCATCAACTGATTCGGGCAGCACACCGACCTCTGCTGATATGTCACGTATCTCCTGACGGCGACGCTGTCGGCAGCCTCACAGGTCTGGGTCGAGCCTTGCGCCAGATGGGACTGGATCCCATCATGGCCTGTTCAGACCCAGTTCCTGCGCGCTTCAGTTACATACCGGGTGCCGAAGCGGTAGTGCAGGATACCGATGCCACCTTCGACCTCGGCATCTCCCTTGACTGCTCTGACCTGGACCGACTCGGCCGTCTTGCGAGCCTGCCCGCGTTTGGGAACGTTCCCCTGCTCAACATCGACCACCATCTGACCAATCTGTATTTCGGCACCGTCAATCTGGTGGACCCCAACGCCTCGTCGTCGGCGGAGGTCGTGCTGCGGTTGTTGGATCACATGGACTTTCCGCTGGATGCCGAGTTGGCTACGTGCCTGCTGACCGGTATCGTCACCGACACGCGCGGCTTCCGCACCAACAACGTCACGATCCCGGTTATGGAAGCCACACTGCGGTTGATGAAGGCCGGCGCTTCGCTCCCCAGGATCACGCGCAGTGGCCTCGACCGCCGGCCTACCGCCGCGATCCGGCTCTGGGGAGCAGCACTCGCCGGGTTGCAGGTGTCGGGCGGTGTGATCTGGACAAGCATCACGCCGGATATGCGTCGTGCGGCGGGCTACTCCGGCAACGGTGATGCCGGATTGGTCAGCTTCTTGATCAGTGCCAACGATGCAGATGCCGCCGTCGTCTTTGTCGAGCGCGAGGACGGTCGCATCGAGATCGGGCTACGCGCCTTGCCCGGATTTGACGTCGGTCACGTGGCTCTCGTCCTGGGTGGCGGCGGCCACGCGCTGGCTGCGGGCTGCACCCTCCCCGGGCCGATGTCCAAGGCCCAGGCCCAGGTGCTGGTTGCACTCCAGGCCGATCTGGCCCGGCAACGCCGAGCGATGCAGGAAAAGCGGGAGGCGATACACGGAACGGGTGAGACGTAAGACACAGGCGTGAGGCGTGAGGCGCGAGACGCGACGGGCCTGTCAGGAGTGTACACGTCGTCCCATCGGAAAGGCGCCGTCAGGAATAGGGGCGAGACCTGTATGGTCGCCCGAAGGATCGTGCGCTGCATACGCCGCAGGGGTGTTTCTATGCCCGATGGAATACTCAACTTGAACAAGCCCCGCGATTTGACCTCGCACGACGTCGTGGATCGCGTCCGCGCGTTGGCCGGCACCCGGCGCGTGGGCCATGCCGGTACGCTGGATCCGTTGGCCACAGGCGTGTTGCTCGTCTGCATCGGGCGCGCGACCCGCGTGGCCGAATACCTGATGGCCGGGCGAAAGGTCTATCGCGCCCGCGTGCGGCTGGGCGTCGCTACCGACACCTATGACGCCGACGGGCAGGTCGTGGCGGAAGCGCCGGTTGAGCTGGGCCGTGCTCAGGTCGAGGCAGCATTGGCGCACTTCCGGGGCGCGATCACGCAGGTGCCGCCCGTGTATTCAGCGATTAAGCGCGATGGCACGCCCTTGCATCGGCTGATCCGTCAAGGCGTCCAGATCGAGCGATCCTCTCTCAAGGCACGACAGGTGGAGATCTTCCGCCTGGCCCTCACCGATTGGGCATCCCCAGAGTTCACGCTAGAGGTGACGTGCTCGCCCGGTACGTACGTGCGCGCGCTGGCCCACGACCTGGGGCAAACCCTTGGCTGCGGCGCCCATCTCACCCAACTCACCCGGCTGGCGAGCGGCGCCTTCCGCCTGGAGGACTCGCTCACGCTTGCGGAATTGGCGCAATCGGTCTCCGAAGGCCGCTGGCACGACTCGCTGCATCCGATAGACGCGGCGCTGGCCCGCTTCCCGGCGCTGCACCTGGACGCAGACGCAGCGCGGCGGCTCTGCTCGGGACAGGCCGTAGCGGCCCCGCCCGGCGGCCGGGCTCCGGGCAAGGATCCGGGGGCCGGGTTGGCCCGCGCGTACGGGCCTGGCGGCCTCTTCCTGGCGCTGGTGGCATTCGATCCGGCAACCAACGTCTACCGCCCCCGCAAGGTGTTCGGTGACTGCGGCGTGCCCGGCCCAGGGCCAGTCGAAAAGGCTGCCGAGGGAACCGTCGAAGGACCGGAGCGCGTTTCCTGAGCATGGCGATGCGCATCGTTCACGGCAGCCCGGACGGGCTCCCTGATGCCCTGGAGCAGGTCCACCCTGCCTCACGCTCCTGCGTGGCGGTCGGCGTTTTCGACGGCGTCCACCGTGGTCACCAGCAAATCATCGCCGGCATGGTTGAGGCAGCCCGCGCGGCCCGCTACCTCGCGGTCGCGCTGACCTTCGATCCCCATCCGGCGATCACGCTGGGCTACGAGCCACCGCCGCTGCTGACGACGGCCGAGGAGCGCGCCGAATTGCTGGCTGCACTGGGACTGGACGTCCTGGTCGTGCTTCCCTTCATGCCAGCCATTGCCCGTACCACGGCGGCAGATTTCGTCGGGGCGATGGTGCGCCACCTCCACCTGGCCGAGTTGTGGGGAGGGCCGGATTTCGCAGTGGGCCACCGGCGCGCGGGGAACGCCGCGTTTCTGCGGCGCCTGGGTGCCCGGCACGGGTTTACCGTGCAGGTCGTTGAGCCCCTGATATGGGAAGGTGCCCCGGTGAGCAGCAGCCGCGTGCGGCGCGCGTTGGTGGCGGGCGACGTCCACCAGGCAAGGGGCTGCCTGGGCCGCCCCTACCGGCTGGCGGGCACCGTCGTGCGTGGGCGCAGTGTGGGGCGCAGTATCGGCGTGCCCACGGCCAACATCTCCCCCCCGCCGGAGCGACTCGTCCCAGGAGGAGGCGTGTACGCCTGCCTGGCGCACACGGCGCACCAGGGGGTGCACCCGGCCGTGACCAATATCGGCGTCCGGCCAACGTTCGACACGCCCTCAGACGGACCGGCGGTAGTCGTCGAGGCGCACTTGCTGGACTTCGACGCCGATCTCTACGGGCAGGTGCTGGCGCTCGATTTCATCGCCCATCTGCGGGCGGAGCGGGCCTTCCCCTCGACCGAAGCACTGGTGGCTCAGATTCACGCCGACGCCGCCAACGCCCGGGCCATCCTGGCCCAAGGCACGTCCTGATGCGTGCTGCTTGCGACAAAGAGGTGGCAGCCAGGGCGGTGTACTGGTCCCCAACCTACCAACCCACCAACCTACAACCCGCGGACCTCGAAGGAGTACCCGAGGAGCATGAGCAGGACGGTGGAGGCATCAGGGCGCTTGTACTGCAGCTCAATCACCTGCGTCTGGCCCGGCTCGATGGTCCACGGTAGCTGCGGGGCCGCCATGCGCAGTTCGCCCATCCCGGCGCTGGAGGTGAGGCTGATGTCATCCAATTCCACTGTGACCGGGCCGGTGCCCACGTTCTCCACCTCCCCCTCGATAATCAGCACATCGCCGGCGCTGTTCAGGAAAGCATCGCCAATCGTCACGATGGCCTGACCCTCCGCCGTGGGCTGTGCCCCGGACTCGTAGGGGATGTTGACGCGGACCTGCAACTCCGAGCCTGGCTGGGGGTTGAACGTCCAGGTGAGCGCGGGGCCAACCAGTGTCTCCGGTACCAGGTATCCAGCCGTACCCGCCACAGTCACGCTGGGCTCGACCTCGCCATCGAGAGGGCCGCCCTCGCCAGCGGCGCTGGCAGCCGGGGAGAGCAGGTACTCGTTCCCGCCGCCGTCCACCAACCGCATGGTGAACAAGCCCGTGTCCAGCGGCACCGCGCCCGCGTTCTCGACCGAGAACTCCACCAGGTAGCGCATCGTCCCCGGCAGAAGGTCCTCCCCGCTGCGCTCGGCGTACCCCTTGAGAACCGTGACCTGGGCATCGCCCACGCGCACCGGCTCGCCCACCTGGGCCTGCGATCCAGAGGGCGACTCCACCGGCTCCGTCTCGGCGACGTAGTCGGCCGTGGCGACCTGCCACGTACCGTCACCCGTCTCCAGGATCAGCGTCAGGCGCGGGTGCGTCTGCTCAAACACGCGCGCCTCATTGGCCACCGCCTCGCGCCGCTCGACGAAGCGGAAAAGCAGCGCCACGCCATTGGAGAGATGGACGCGGATCTCTTGACCTGGCTCCAGGTCGCCCAGCAGCGTCTCGTTGCCGGGCGTCGGTTCCAGGCCCACGACGTAGTTGACCACCGTGCCGCAGACCCAGGTGGCTGACCCCGAGTAGCCCGACGGATAGGTCCACCCTCCCTCCACGGGCGCGACCGGCGAGACGGGAAACGCCTCGCTGCCCACAGTGAGAGAGACAGGCAAGGGCACCGCCATCTCTACGTCCCCGCTGCTGATGATCGTCTCACAACTCGCGGGCGGCGGCACGGGTGAGGCGATGACCGTGGGCGTCAGCTTGACCACCTCCACGGGCATGCCGGGATTGGGCTCCTCTTTGACCCACGCGCGCCGTATGCCGAGATACAGAACCAGGCCCACAGCGACCAGCATGAGAAGCACGCCTCCGACGAGAGGGACGACCACGAGACAGCTACGTCGCGAGGAGGTGGCGTCTGAGGACGTCTTCGTCGGTGGAGTGGCGCTTGAATAGCTCATGTGCAGATCAGGGTGCTCCCCCCGGAAGCGACTGAGGTGGAACGCGGATGTAGATGCTGGCCCCCTCGCCCGCGACCAGTTGGCTGAAGCCAAAGAACGGGACGCTCACACGCGCGGGGCCGGAACTGGCGACGGTGAACGTCAGGTTGCCCACTTCGTCGGTGAAACCCTGGGCCAGCAGTTGATTGGTCGCTGCGTCGTAGGCCTGTACCGAGATGCCACCAATACCCTCTCCAGCGCCGGGTTGGCCGTCGCCGTTGCCGTCGTAGTAGATCAGCAAGTCGGTCGGGATGAAATGGGGAGTTGGGGTCGTGACGGGGACGGGGGTCGGCGTGGCCAGCGCGCGCACGGTCAGGTCTTCAGCGGGCGTGGCGGTGGCGATGGCCGGGCCCGATGGCGTGCGAGTCGCGGCGGGTGCCTCGGTAGGGGACGCCCCATCCTCCGGCGTGCCGGTGGCCTCGGGCGTACCGGTCGTCGTGGCCTCACCGGGGATGGCCGCGTTGCAGACCAACGTGTACTTGCTGTCATCCACGTCGCTCGGCGTGCGGTTGCCATATCCCACGAGCAGGTGCAACCAGCCATCGTACGTGGCGTAGTAGGCGAAATAGCTGTTGTAATTCCCGGGCTCGCGGTCGTCGTTGCCGCCCAGGGCGTTGCGGTTGTGATCGTAGACGATCATGTTGGGGTCCACGCCGGCGGACAGGTTCGACGTAGCACACTCGTAGAGCAGTCCTGACTTGACCCAGACTTTGAAGAAGTCGTTGTCCGGCCCGCCGTAGGGTGGCGGGGCGAAGTTGAACTCCTCGGACTTGTTGACGGAGATGACGCACGCGGAGTCAAAGTCGTGATTTCCCAGCTCGATCTTGTCGCAGCGATCCGCGCCAGGGCTGGAAGGCGTGGGGCCAGGGGTGGACGTAGCCTCGCTGGCCGGCTCGTCGGTCTCCTCTATGCCCAGGTTGTAGCTCCCGAGACCGGCCTTGTTCGTGATGCGGACGTAGTAGTAGCCGTCGTAGGAGGCCGACCATTCGGCCTGTGACGCGTAGCCGCCGCCGCCGTCGTCGTCGCTCACCACCCCCCTGTCGCCCTGGTCTCGGATCTCCAGGTACGTGTCCACGCCGCTCAGCCCGCTGGTCGTGACTTGATACCACTTCCCCGCCTTGGCCCAGATCTTGAACCAGTCCTCGTCACTGCTGTTATGGAAGGTGAGACCGTTCCGCGATATGGACGTCGCAACCGGCAGGGCATACGCCTGGTCGAAGCTGTTGTTGTCCTCGTAGCTGTCCGCGCTGCTCGGAATCGGGGTGTCGGTCGGGATGGGGGTATTGGTCGGGGTTGGGGTGTCGGTCGGGATTGGAGTATTGGTCGGGGTCGGCGTTTCGGCGATTCGGTTTATGTTCAGGCGGTATTCCGCAGTCTGGGCGGTCGTGGTGATGGTGCGCAGCGCTTCGATAACTATGTAGTGGGTGCTCTCGTACGCCGTCCACTGAATCGACGGGGATCCGCCATCGATGGAATCATCCTCGTCGACGAATCCCCTGCTGCCATCGTAGAGCGTGACCTTGAGGTTCAGACCGCCTGTCTTGTTCAGGATATTCAAAGTCGTGCGGTACTGTTGCACGAGATCCGTGTCTACGACGAAGTAGTCCAGCGTATCTGAATCGGTGACCATACCGGTCACATACCCGGGCACGGGCACCGGATCGGCGGTGTCGTAGTCGTCGTTGGGCTCTGTCTCACCGGACTGGAGCAGCGGCACGGGATTGGGAGCGGCCAGGGTCGCGGATATAGACGCAAGCAGCAAGATCGCGAACGCCGCCAGCCCGGCCACGATGATGAGTTGACGCCTCATCGCCTCATTCCTCCTGGCAGAGCGCCTCCCCTCCTACAAGGCGTTTCAGCCAGGATTACTATACCACAAACGGTGCCAGACTTCAAGTAGTGCTGCGGTCCGTGCCGCCCCCCTGTTGGCCGTAGTTGGGCGCTTCCTGGATCGAGATCAGGCTGTGGGGATGACTCTCCACCAGCCCGGCGTGGCTGATACGCACGAAGCGCGCCCTCTGCCGCAGTTCCGCCAGGTCCGCCGCGCCGACGTAGCCCATGCCCGAGCGGATACCGCCCAAGATCTGGTACAGCACGCCAGCCAGCGGCCCCTTGCTCTGGACGCAGCCCTCGACCCCCTCGGGCACCGGCTTGCCGTGGCTGGTCAATCCACTCCCATACCGATCGCGCCCCGGACCCTGCATGGCCGCCAGGCTGCCCATGCCCCGGTAGGCCTTGTAGCGCACGTTGCCCACGCGGATGATCGCACCGGGGGACTCATCCACGCCCGCCAGCATGCCGCCCAGCATGCAGGCGTGCGCGCCGGCGGCCAGGGCCTTGATCACGTCGCCGGAGTAGCGCAGCCCGCCGTCGGCGATGATGGGCACGCCGTGGGGCTGGGCCGCCTCCGCGCACCAGCGGATCGCGCTCAGTTGGGGCACGCCCACGCCGGCCACGACGCGGGTGGTGCAGATGGAGCCCGCGCCCACCCCGACCTTGACGATGTCGGCGCCGGCCTCGATGAGCGCCCGCGTGCCCTCGGCGGTGGCGACGTTGCCCGCGATCAGTGGCACGGCAGGAAAACGTTCCTTGGCCTCTTTGACAGCCATCACCACCAGGTGCGCGTGCCCGTGCGCCGTGTCGATCACCAGAGCGTCTGCCCCCGCCCCGACCAGCGCGTCCATCCGCGCGACCCAGTCGCCGGTCACCCCGACGGCGGCGGCCACCGCCAGGCGGCCCTGCCGATCGCAGACGGCGTGCGGCGCGTCGCCCGGCGCAGCCACCTTCACCCGTCTCACGTGGGCGGCCTGATCCGCGCTCGTCAGATTGCGGTGCATCACGCCCAGGCCCCCCTCCCGCGCCAGTGCTATGGCCAACTCCGCCTCGGTGACCGTGTCCATGGCCGCCGACAGGATCGGGACCTCAAGCCGCAGACCGGGAGCCAGTTCCACACCTGTGTCCACTGCCGCCGGCTGCACGGTCGAATAGCCAGGCACCAGCAACACGTCATCAAACGTCAATGCCAGTTCTCCCCACTCCTCCAAGACATCCCCCTTTCCAGGCTACTTCGATATCCTTCTCTGCGTCAAGGTTGTATCAAGGCTGCAAAAAACCGCCCAAAGCCGGCGGCGTTCGTAGTGAGGCACGTAGGTCCGCCGGAGTGCCGTGTATCTAGGCCTGTTAAGAACCGCCTGAAGCCGGCGGCGTTCGTAGTGAGGCACGTAGGTCCGCCGGAGTGCCGT
>Ga0180432_10000612_pt1 | contig 59537 bp, 74 predicted proteins | sample SS_ome_10_FD_132414 | JGI IMG/M metagenome (GOLD analysis project Ga0180432, IMG submission 132414) | Hypersaline lake sediment archaeal communities from the Salton Sea, California, USA - SS_1_MS_2 metaG | ecosystem: Environmental > Aquatic > Non-marine Saline and Alkaline > Hypersaline >... | reverse complement strand
TCACCGCATCAGCTTGCGCTTGAGCTTTTGCATGTCGGGGTTGGCGGCTCGGGCCTCACGGGCCCGCTCGCGTCGCTCGCTGCGCTTGAACGAACCAGGGCCACCGTACTTTTTCACGAGCCACACCCGGTCCTCTTCGATGACGTCAAGCACGTCCGGCGACATCGTGCGCTTGCCAAGCGTCTTGAGCCACTGGAGGCGCCCGAGGCATGTCCGGTAGCTGGCCTTCTTGACGCATTTTTCGAGCGCCTTGTGACGCTTGGTCTTGGGCTCGTCGGCGTGCCAGCCTTCGAGCGCGCCCTCTTTCAGCTCCGGCACGATGTCGGGGCCACGCCCTGGCTTGCCGCGGTCTTTGACGTAGAACGTCGACGCCGGCACGCAGTACGCGTCGCGCCGGATCGTCTTGCCGCCCTTTTTGTAGGTGGTCGCGTCCACGCAGTAACCCTTGCGCTCGATCTTGATCGTGCCCTTGGGCGGGTTTTGGCGACGCCCGCTGTAGCTCGGGTTTTGCTCGCGTGGCGCGAACACGCGCAGCGTTCCTCCCATGCCCTGGTTGTCCATGATGACCTCGCCGTCAGCATCCAGAGCCTGGACCACATAGCGTCGTCCCTCGCGCCCGTTGCCGTACTGCTCGTACAGTTTCTCGTAACGCTCGCGCCCCTTGCCGTCTGCGCGCATGTACTTGACCTGGCGGTCGTCGTTGAGCGTGTCGATAACCTCGATCGCCGCGATCTCGACGGGGGGCACGGGCACGATCACGATCGTGTCGAGCCGCTCGGGGTAGGACCAGTCCCGTGCCGAAGGCGGAAGCAAACCATCTTCAATCGAAGACTCGACCAGTTCTCGCCACGCTTCTCGCCTGGCCTTTTTGTCGACGCCGCCCGACTGTTCATGGACCGTTGCAACGACTGGAAGCGCTCCGTCGATGTAGAGCACCTCAAACATGTCGCGCGTCCAGGCGTTGCTCGGGTTCGGCTGCGCCCCTGCTGATTTAGCGAGCAGTCGATAGGCTTCACGTTCGGCGCGTTGACCAATGCCGAACCGCGACCTCACGCTTTCGACGATCCGCTGGTACGAATCGTAGTCCATGACGATGATCTGCTTTGCCTCCACGTCCGTTTGCCACGGCTCAGGTCCGACAACCTTGCGGACAAGCACAATCTCTTCGCGTGCAGGGATGTAGCTCACGTCGTAAACCCTCTGCTTGCCGATGCCTATCGTCCACCGCGACGAGCGAGGATCAGTGTCCGCCAAGTCAGGGACAGTCTCGTCGCGTTCGCCGGAGTATCCGCGCGCGCTCGGGTTGTTGGCCATCTCCCACGGGTCGCGTCCTTCGACGCGATCGACCTTGGGTTTTCGGGTCAAAAGCCACTTGGGCTTGGACCAGTCGCCTGCACGCTCGGGCAACGTCCCGTCTTTGATGTACGCGTCGATCGTGTCGTTCCAGGCCTGTCGACGTCCGGGCTTGTCGATGCGTCCAGAGCCGCGAAGCTCCGACTCCATGATCATGGGCATGATCTCGTCTTCGAACATGCGCTCAAACTCTTTTTTGGTCATGGCGTTGCGCTTTCGTTTGCCTGGGTTGGTGCTTCGGCTTTTGTGAGTTCGCTTGCGGCCTTGGGTGTTCTTCTTGCGTGCCATGTACTTGCTCCTGTGCGAACGCTTCGGGTTTTGCTCGTAGCCTTGCATCGAGGCGCGGCCGTCTTGGTAGCCGAGGGCCATCCACTGCTCGACATCGACGCCAAGCTCTTGGCCCAGACGCTTGACCGCGTCGTTGGGCGGACGCTGCGGCCGGATCCCGGTCCTCGACTGGTTCCAGCCTTGGGCGTAGACCAGCTCTTGCAGCGTATCGCGGGCGCTCCCGCTCGTTTCGACGCCCCAAGTCACCGAGGCCTCGTACAGCGCGACCAGTCGCCCGCGAGAAACGCTCGGGTGCTCGGCCTGCCACGAGGCGACCGTCTGCGGGTCGACCGGATTCGCACTCATGATAGGTGCGGAAGGGTTTTTGCGTCGTGTTGCCATGTCCTATGTCCTGGTGGCCACTGCGGGCCGTTCGCCTTTCGGCGCGGGGCTATGTCACCCCGCTCGCGTAGATCCGGCGGATGCCCGTCGGCTGGTTTGGCCGCACCTCCAGCCTGCGGCCTGCCTCAAACCCGTGGCGATGGGCCAGTCGTGGGCGCACGTCCTGGCCACGAAACGTCTCGACGACCCGAAGCCGCGGCGCGCCGGTGCGCATCGAGGCGCCCTCGGTGACCGCGAACACTGGCTCGGCGTGGGCGAAGCGCACCGGCGACTGCTCGTCGGACGGCGCCTCGGCCACCAGCAGCTCGACGATCTGCTCGACGAACAGATCGCGCAGATCGTAGTCGGGCAGCTCCAGCCACGAACGCGGCACCAGCACGCCGTCGGCACCCTCGACCCGCACGAGGTCTTTGGGCGCCGCGCGGCCGGGCACGAATCCGACCTGGGCCTCGACCGCCGACGCGAGCTGCAAAGCGTCTTGCCAGGCGAGCGCGGGCGCTTCGGCGAGCTGGTCGACGTCACCGTGCCAGTCGACCCTCGGGCAGACCTCCGCCAGCGCGCGACGGACGTTGACGGATCGGACCGAGCGATCGCTGCCCAGGTAGCGCTGCGTGAGCGCGTCGAAAAGCGCCGTCTGAGCGGCCGGCGTCAGGTGGCACCGTCGCCCCAGCAGTGCCAGCTGCGCCTCTGGAGAGAGCCCACGAACGACGCTGGGCGCGAAATTCAAGGGACGGCGTCTGTAGGCGTCCCCCAGCCCGGCGTCGTACACGGGCCCCAGGTACACCCTGGATCGCCTGGGACCACGCCGCGACGGCCGGCGTTGCAAGACGGCGACCGAGGTAGCGGCGAGGATCGCAAGGGACATGAGCGGGTGCATGGGGCCCTTGGCTCAGGGCGTACCGGGCTTGCTGACAGTGCCCTGAAACGTGTCGTCCCAGATCTGGTCGTTGACCGGCTGGATCATGGCGGTCAGCGCTTGCTGCGTCGCCGCCAGCTCTTGGACCGTGTACTGGTGACCGGCGAGCTGGAGCGCACCGATCGCGCGCACCATCATCCACCAGTACATGTACTTCTCGCGGGTCGGCGCCGCGAGAGGCCAGGTCGTGTCGTACATGTCCTGGTTTTGCTGACTGAAGCGCTCGATCCCGTACAGGCTGTTGGCCGGGGTCTGGTTGGGCTTGAAGCACTTGAGCGGCGCGGCGCGTCGGACGAAGTCGCGGACCATCGCATTGGCGAGGTCGGCGACATCGAAGTTCGCTTTGTTGAAGCTGCTCAAGTTGTTGTAGTAGCCGCGCATCGTCTTGACGACCTCGTCGTCCGCCACAGCGACGTCCACCTTCATCGTGTCGCAGTCATCCCAGGTCAGCCCCACGTCCGCCGGCTTGACGGCGTCAGCCGGCTGCGGGGTGGCCGGACCTGGCGCGGGCTGAGACGTGATCGGTCCCGGCGTAGGCTGCGCGGTGGCCGGTCCTGTCGGCTGACCGGCGATCAACACCGCCGGAAGGTTGGCGATGACGTTCTCGACGTCCGACTGGGCCGTCGGCACGTCCGCATACGACTTGATCGGTGCGTTCGGGTCGGTCTTGTCGGTGCTGACGTAGTTCCAGTTGAGCTGCGTCTGACCGCTGATCAGTCGATACTGCGCGTTGAACTTGGCCGGGTCGCTGGCGTGCACCACCTGCCAGTCCCAGGTCTGGCCGGCGCCCGACTGCGCCTGACCAGACGCCGCGATGTCGCCTGGCTGGGGCGTCGGGTCTGGCGTGGGCGTGGGTGTGGGGCTTGGCGTCGGTGTGGGCGTCGGCGTCGGACTCGGCGTGGCCGTGCCGTTGCTTGACTTCTTCTTGCGCGTGGTCGGTTTGTTTTGCTGCGAAAGCCACCAGGCGCCGCCGGCAAAAAGAGCGAGAAGTGCGATAGCTGCGTTGTTCATGTCCTGGTTCCTTTACGAGAGCGCGCCTGGGTCGACGCTCCCTCCGTTGCCGCCGTTGCCACCCTTTTCGGCGTTCACGCGCGCGACGAACTCGTCCGCGGTGACGGTCGAGCCCGCGCAGCGAAGCGCGTTGGTCACGTCGGGGTACAGCTGAGACACCTGCTGCAAGTCGGCGGGTGTGGCCTGAGCGAAGTCTTGCCCGACCGCGAGCTGGATCGAGCCGATCGGGTTTTGCAGCTCGGCCAGCTTTTGGTTGACGTAGTTGCGATACAGCGTGCTTTGCAGCGTCGGCGCCGCCTGGCGCACGCGGTTGTACTCCCCGAGGATCCGGTTGATGAACGCCTGCTCGTTCGACGTCTTCCCCCCTGGCGTGAAGAACTCGGCAAAATTCTTCCACGGGTTGATCCACGTCTGTGTCTCACCTCGGTAGGACAACACGACGTCGTCCGTGAGTCCGGAGCCCTGCGAGCACAGGGCGGCGGTCACCGGCAGGACGAACGCCGAGATGAACCCGCGGCCCAAGCCGTTGCCCGTGCCGCCGCCTCCGTTGCCGTTGCCCGAACGACCCGAGGACGACGGCTTGGGCCGCGTGAGGTAGTAGCCGGCTGCGAGCGCAGCCAAAACGCCTATTACGATCCTCGGATTCATGTCGCTGGTCCTCTCTTACGCGCTGGGGAAGGCGGCCTGAATGGCCGACCAGGCATCGGCCACGTTAGCGAACACGGCGACGTTGCCGTTGCCGTCACGCAGCACGGTGTACGTGTCTTCGCTCGGCTGTTTGGTTTGGACGACGATCGAGCCGGCGGACTCGTAGACCATGCGCCATGCGGCGGTGCCGCTTGGCGTCACGCGGACGCCCTGGGCGAAAGTCGTGCCGGCATCCAGCGCTGTTCCGGCTGCGAGTCGCAAACCGGCTTTCGCCATGTCGACGCTCGGGAACACGAGGATCGGCGAGCCGGCGTCGCTCGGCACCACGCGCAAGAGCGTGTAGTTGCCGGTTTCGCCCATGCGCCACCGCGCCAAGAACGTGCCCGCAGCATCTCCGGTCAGCACCTGCCACGACATCATGCCGCCTTGGGTGCCGATCGTGCCCGAGTCCACCACGGTTCCCGGTTCGACTGACCCGTTACCAGACTTCTTGCGAGTGGGGGTGGGGCGGGGGCGCGTGGCGGCGTAGCCGAGCGCGCCGAGGACTGCCAAAGCGAGTAGTGTTCTGCCCATGATCTTGTCTCCTTCGTGATGCTTGCGTCAGTTGATGATCCCGGCTTCGACGACGTCGAGTCGCCCGCCCTGGAACGTGATCGCCTTAGGATGTTGCTCGTTGGGGCCTTGGCGGGCGACGACGCCGTCGGCGAACTGGTGGATGTACTCTTGCGTACCTGGGGGACTGTCGCGCACCTGGGTGCCCTTGCCGGAGCGGTACACGATCGAGTCGGCCATGCCCAGCGGGATCAGGTCGTAGTCTTCCAGGGCCAGGACCGAGGCCCCGCGTGCTTGCTGATTCCAGTTGAAGTCCTCGTACAGACGCTTGGCGTCGTGCAGCCCGGTCATGTCGGGGTTGCGCGGTCCGAGGTCGGCGTGCGGCGCGATCAGGAGCATCTTGTGACGGGGGCTCCAGTAAAGGCGCGGCGCCTCGTCGGTGTTCGGGAACCGGTAGACGTCGAGGTGCGGCGGCGATTGAAGCACGACGTACTCCAGCGCGCGCGCCAGCTCGACCATTTCGCCGGGGTCCGGCAGTCTGCTCATCGACGTCGGCGGCGTCACCGGAAACGGGCTGGCCGGATACCACTGGCCGCCCTTGTCGGGGTAGGCCATCTTGACCGCCTTCCAGGCCGTGTTCTCGGCGAGGTCCCAAGCGTCTTTGTAGTACGCCTTCGCGTTGTCGTAGGTCGCCTTCCAAAGCGCGTGCGCCTCGGCCGGCAGCCGGTTGACGTCTCCGTTGTGCTGCTCGGTCGGGTTGCGACGCCGTATCCGTCGCATGTCCAGGGCCGGTCGGCTCGGGTTGATGACAATGGAGTTGTAGCGTCGCATGAGCAGGTCTTCGTGATGTCCCGTGAGGTCAGCCGCCCTCGATGCGCGAGACGTCAGCTCGCGCATGCAGCTCGGAGATCAGTCCTCTTCGTCGTAGTCTTCGCCTCCGGAGACGAGTCGCAGGTGGTGCTCGCGAGCCGAAAGCGCGTGCTCCCAGTCGGTGATCCGGTTCATGACCGTGTCGAGCCGAGACTCGTACTGGTTTTGGCGCTCCAGGGCGTCGTTGAGCTTCTCCATGAGGCGCTTGCTCTCGTCGTTGGGCTTGGTCCCACCGACACCGAGGCCGCCGAACATCATGGGCATCGGCGGCATCGCGGCGTTGCGCTCTTCTTGCTCTTTGAGCTTGTCGGCCTCGGCCTTTTCTTTGCGCTCTTCCAGCTTCTTGAACAAGAAGTAGCCGCCCGCGACGCACGCTGCGGTGCACACGACGGTGGTGAGGATCATGGGCGCCACGTTGATGCGGACGCCGTTGTTGTGTTCGTGCTTGGCCATGGGAGATCTTTCTTGGGTCGGCTCAGGCGGCCGACTCGTCTTTGCGATGGTTTTGTTCGGCACGGCGCTGCTCCGCCTTGTGTTTGTTCTCGGTCTTTTGGACCGCGTTTTTCACGCCCTCCCGGTGCGCCAGGTAGCCGACGCCGATGCCGATCGTCGCAAGCGCGCCGAGCCATCGCCACGGGCGACCGTTGGTCTGATTTGGTTCTGTCATCGACGCCCCTTCTTTCTGCGCTTGCGACCGGTATCGAGCCCGATCCCGTTGCCGATCGACCCGAAGGATCGAAGACCCTCCAGCCCAACGCTGACGGCCATCGGCGCCAGGCGATGCAGGCCTGGCGGGAGGTGCGCTGCGACGAACTCCGTCACCGCTTCCTCCGCGAGCGCCTGGTCCCCGCCAACATGTTCATGCCGCGGGACGTCTGGGTCATTGAGGATCTCGTGGCACGCGTGCCAGAGGTCCGCGCCGCTGCCAGCGAGCCGTTGTGTACCTTTCGCGTCGACGAGCAGCAGGTTCCCGCTCGGGTCGCGCATGACGAGCAGCAAGACTGTATCGGGATCGGGCATTGACCGATCGTACTACTTGTGTACGTGGCTTGTCTTGTGCCGAAAGCTCTCACAGCGTTCCTGTCATCAGCGCCCGCATCCAGGGCTGTTTGTACTCTTGGCGGTCTTGCGGCGTCGCTTGCGGCACGCTGACCATCGAGATCGGGTAGCCCTCGCCGCGCATCAAGATGACGGTCGCCAACGCGAAGCGACGCCGCAGCTCGCGGGTCGCGTCCGTCATCTGGGCAAGACAGTTGGGCGACACGGCTTGCATCATCGCCGTGACGACCTCCGCCGGCTCGTCGCCGAAGTGCGCGCGCATCCGGTTGTACAGCGGCATGAAGCAGACGATCGCCCACCGCTTGGTCAGCGTCAGGCGCTGGCAGTCCGAGGACAGCGGCGAGCCGCACTCTTCAGGGAGCGGCAGCCCCTCGACGTTTTGGTAGCCCCACGGATAGTAGAAGTAGATCGGCTGGTAGACGTAGGGGTAGGACGGACCGTAGTCGTACCACCACCGCCAGTACCGTCGTCGGCGACCTGGGCGGCCGGGACGACCAGGTCGTCGGCCGGCGCCCGAGCGCACGGGCGGCGGACCGCCTCGGGCCGAGGTCAGCGCTGGAGCTGGCACAGGTCCCCCGCCGCCCCGCAGCGGCGCGGGGCTCACTCGGGCGTTGCGGCGCCGACCTTCGCGGACGGCCTTGGCGATGTTGGGTGGAACAAAGGCCCCAAGCTCGACGTCCGAGCGTCCTGTTGCTCCCATAGCCATGCCCGGTCCGCCCGGACCTGTCGAGCTTGGGACTTCGTGAACACGCACGTTGACGCTGACCACGGGCCGCGAAGCGCCGACGTTGACGCCTCGTTGTCTTCGGGAGCTTCGCTTGGCTCGTTTGCGCTTGCGCATGTTCGTACTCCTGGTGGTCACGGCGTCGTGCCGGCGACCGGGATCGTGAGGCGTGAGCCTTTGCTGGCGATGTAGTCCGCGACGCTGGCCGCCACGTTCTGGTTGATGTGCGCGACCAGGTTGGCGGCGTTTTGCTCGCGCTGGGTCGCGGTCGGTGGGAGGCTGGTCAGGTCCACCGTCTTGCTCGGCAGCTCGCACTCGCCGGTCTGGTTGCGCAAGATCGCGTAGGCCGCGTCCTTGGCGTTGAAGGCCGACGAGAGCGCTGCCTGTCGATCCGGCCATCTCTGGGCGCCGCCCTCGACGTCGCGCAGGTACTTGCGAAGCCGCGGCAGCGCCACGGCGGTCCACCACACCGCCGGGATCGACCAGCTGCACTGATCGCCGAAGACGATGTGTGGCTGCCCCGAGCTGGCGGTCGAGAGGTTTGGCTGGTCGGGGTTGCGCTTGCGTCGCTTGGTTTTGCGACGGCGCTTGACGCTGGCGTTGCGCGACTTGGCGGCTTGCGTGCCAGCGACCACGATGGCGCCTACGACGATCGGGTGCATCATTTCCTCCCTGGGATGGCCATGAAGGCCTTGGGTCTTGCGGCCGAGGCCCTGGACCTCGACGCGACGTAGAGCGCCCCTCCTACGAGACCCAGGCCGAGCAGCAGCAGCGTGCCTTGCCCGATCCGTTCCGTCACCGACGGCGGGCGCGTGGTGGTTCGGGGCACGGCACCGGTGCCACCTTGAGGTGGCACCGCCGAGTTTGGCGGCACAATCGGAGACGACGGAGCTTCGTCCTTGGTTTTGGACGTAGTCGGTGGCGGTGCCTGGTTGTACACGCGGATCTTGGCGTTGATCTCTTCCAGCCAGCAGCCTGCCGACTGCATGAGCGAAATGCTCTCTTGCACGCCAAGCGAGTTGCGAAACGGCACGCTGTAGGTCGTGTCCGGCTGCGGCAGCTCCTTGTCTTTGGCGATGATCTGGTTGATCGCTTGCTCAAACTGGTTGGTGTAGGTCAGCGCTCCCTTCGATTCCTCGATCGCACGCAGCCTCTCGTAGGATGCGATCAGGTCTCGGACCAGGGTGTTTCGGGCCGTGTACCAGCTCTGAGCGATCTGGAAGTCGCACCGCTGCACCCACCCAAATGGACCAAAACCACACGGGTTCTCGCTGGTGTAGCCCAGGCTGTTCGTGACGTACTTGTCGGCATCGGTGCAGCTCATCGGGTTCTTCCTTTCGTGCGCCTCCGGCTCAGATGCCGGGGCAGCCCCAACCGTTGGGAGCGCCAACGCTGCTGACGACGCCGTGCGCTTGCACCGACGGCGGCGGCATGATGACCGAGCTTCCGTCGCTCCACGTCAGCGTGCCGGTCGTGATGACCTTCGCCGAGTCGGGCACGTTGGCCGCGAGACGGGACAGGTCGACCGGCGGGATCCACAGCTGCATATGGCTGCTGGCGGATGCGCCGAGCGGCGGCGAGCTGAGCTTGTTGCCGGCGAGGTCGGTCGTGCGCACCGCCGACTGGCCCGAGGCGAGACGACCGATGTTGTCGGCATGGTTCGGCAGCCAGTTGAGACCGCGGCCTTGCGGACCAAGCGGAGCGTTGCCGCCCTTGCTCTTGTCGGTCGTGCCGTAGGCCTGGTCGTTCCACGGCGAGCACTGGATCAGGTCGCGCATCTGACCACGGAGCCGCTGTGCGTCGCTGTTGAAGTACGGGTGGCTCTGGCCAGCGCCGGACGGCGGTGGCGTCACCCACTCTTTGCGGTAGTCGCCCGCCATGGCCATCGCCGAGCCGAGGGCGTTGCGCACCAGCTCCGAGTCGGTGTTGATGTTCGTCTGCCCACCGGGGAAGCTCGTCGGCTTGCCGACGATGAAGAACATACCCGGCGTCGGGGAGTTGTTGGTCTCGATGATCGCGGCTTCCCAGGGGTAGCTCGCGGCCTGACCGAGCGTGTCCCACGTGCCCTGCTCGAAGACGACGGGCGGGATCTGGCCAGGACCCGGCGTCATCCCACGCTCGTTCATGCGCGCCAGGACGTCCGCGGTCACGCGTTCGAACACGCATGCCACACCGCGGCGCGGCAGACCGGCGCTTTGGTTGATGACGGGCGGGTAGGTCACCGCGCTGTTGTCCCCTGGGTAGGTGCCGAACAGGTCCGTCGAGACGTCGACGGCGATCTCTTCGACGTTGCGCTTGCCTTGGTCGAGGTAGGTGTCGGTCTGGCCCTTGACGGTCTGCACGTTGTAGGAGAACGGCGACGTGTCACACTGCGCGCGCTTTTTGCGACGCGGCGTGGGCTTGGGCTTGAAAAACTGGTAGCCGACGACGGCGGCGGTCGCCGCGATGGCAAGGATGGTTCCGGGGCTGGGCGTGGCCATGATCTGATTCTCCTATGTGCGCAGCGCATGAAGCAAGTGGCACTCGCACTTGCGCGTGTTCCAGTTCTTGGTGCGGTCCATCGGACCGGCCGGCGTCAGCATGACGACGTGGTAGCTCGTGCGCCCCTGGGCCGGAACCAAGATCTGCGTCTGGATCCCGAACAGCACTTCTAGCGCTGCGGCGTCGTAGGCGTGAATGTCTCCGCAGGCCCCTCGGCCGCGTGCGATCAAAAAGGGCGCTGCGAAAAACTCTTGCTCTGGCGTCAGCTTCTCCGCGCCTTGCGGCGGCCTGTATTCGATCCCCATAGCCTTCGTGCAGCACGGTGGCTGCTTGCCGCTGTTGAGCTGCGCCGATATCCAGTAGGCGTTGTCGGCCTTGAGCAGCTCCAGGTTTTGCGCGATCTCGCGTCGAGTGGCCTCGCCGATCGGTGCGCACAGGTGGGTCTTGAGGATCATGGTGCGGTCAGAAGCTCAGCGTGAACACGACGGTGGAAAAGCTTGCTGCGCCGCCGCCTGCGTTGGACAACGCCAAGAACTTGGCGTTTTGGGGCACGTCGTAGTTGTCGAGCGACGGCGGTACGGTGAACGTGCCGAGCGGCACGGGCGTCCCGCTCGTCGCGGTGAAGTCGAACACCCAGTTGGCGCTGACGCTACCCAGGCCGCCGGGGTAGATCGTGACGGAACGAGCGAACGCCGGCACCTGGACGAAAGCCGGTGCTGGGATCTCTCCGCCAGGCAGCAAGACGGTCTGCGTGTAGCGGCCGTTGAAAATGTGCGAGGTGCCGCTTCGGTTCATCGTGCCCTGCGCGGTCACGATCGTGGCGGTCACTTCGTTTTCCAGCTCGGCGGTGCCCGGCGGCCAGTCCTCGACGGGCGGGGCGGCGTCGCCGTCGGGCAGCAGCAAAAATCCGCGGACGGCGTTGGTCGGACCGACGCTGACGTCGAGCCCGGTGCCGATGTCGGCGACCATGTACCGATACTCCTGCCGTGCCGAGAACCACTGGAGCAGCACCTTGAGCTGGCTGCTCGGGCGCGCGCCGTTCATGGCGCCGATCTCTTCTTCGACCGTCGAAAATCCGCCGAAGACCTGCTCGGCCTCTTCGCGCAAGAACTGCTTCTCGCGGGCGAAGACGGTGATGTCGAAGTAGTAACGGCAGCCGCGCTGCACGGGCGACGGTTCCAGCAGGAAGTCTTTGCCCTTGCGGTACAGTGGCTTGGGGCTTTTGAGGACGCGGTACTGGTCGATCCAAGGGATCGCAGGCGCGAGAACGGGACCGACAGCGTTGCCGTCGGGGATCGGGTCGCACCCGCCCCAGTTGGATCCGAGGTACGGCGGAAAGCCAGGCGGCTCGGGCTTGAAAGGTCCGTTCATCGATCACCTTGCGTCGGAGAGCTATGTCCTGGGTACGACACAGCCGTTCGCGGCGCGGGGGACGTCTCCGAAAGACCCCCGGCCGCGAACGGCTGGCGCTTGGATCAGCCGGCCGGGGCAGGCATGGGCGCGACCGCGACGGGCTGCGCCATGTTGACCGGGCCGAACGGCACGACCGACGGGCACGTGGCGATCGGGCCACAGCTGTTGATGCTGGCCTGGCGGGTGCACCAGCACACGCACGAGAACAGCTCGACTTCGTCGTCTTCCGTGCCGTTGATCGAGCGGCCCTCGATCTTCAGGCTGTTGCTCGTCGAGAAGCAGCCCGCCGGGAAGTAGCAGCCACAGTCGTCCGTGTTGAACGCGGTCGCGTCGATGTTGTCGAGCTGCTTGAACTCGGCGTCACCGGTCTCGATGCTCTCGATCGCCACCAGGCCGGCGGTGGTCGGGGCGAGCACGCGAAGCGCGGTGATGTTGAGCACGCCGCGGTCGGCGAAGAAGTTGGCGGACGTCCCGATCAGCAGACCGACGCTTTGCGCCTCTGCGGCGGGCAGTCCGGCGGCCTCCGGCTGGTAGACGTTGCCTTGCTGGTCGAACCCGACGCGCACGCCGAAGGGCACCATGCACTCTTGGTACACGCTGCAATTGGGCGCGATGTTGTTGCTCAGGTTGGGGAGGTTGCAGTTGCCGATGGCCCCTGGCCCGAGAAGCTGACCTTGCTGGCCCACGTCGACTCCGTTTTGATCGAATTGCTGGTTCATGTCGTTTCTCCGATGGCGCGTCTGCGCCGGTTGCTGGGACCGCCCGTAGGCAGGGTTGGTCTGATGACTTTGCGCATGCTGACGACGGTATGCGTCGTAGCTCATGCTTTGGCTCGCCTGAGCCAGAGGGTCGATGGCGCCCACGGCGACCCCACGAACGGCGGGGACCGTGACCTCGCTAGCGCCTGCTACCGCCCAGCTGTGTCCCACGTCGTCCGTGAACACGCGCTTGACGTCGGCGTCCTGGCCATCTTGGGGATGGCCAGGACAGGTCCACTTGCCCGTCGCCAGGTCGACCGCACACATGGGAGGCAGCCCGGATGGCTGGTCTTTTGTGGGCGTCGGGTTGAGGACCCGAGACCGCTTGGGCACGTCGAACTCGCAAACGACTTGGCCTCGGTCGTCGAGGCGACAGTTCGCCCCCTCGACCGATCGCGGCGTATGTCGTTTGCGGTTCATGGCTTGCGCTGGTGGTGTTGGTGGTGGTTGGTCTCAGCCGACGAGGCAGCTGGGGATCGGGCCACAGGCGTTGAGCGCCTGCTCGCGCACGCACCACAGCGTGCCGACGAAGGGCTCGCAACCGGTGGTGCCGCTGATCGCTCGCGCCTGGAGCTGGAAGCTGTTGCTCGTCGAGAAGCAGCCCCAGTTGGCGTAGCAGTAGCAGTTGTCGGTGTTGTACGCACACGCGTCGACACCTTCGCCCTGGATGTGTTCGAAGTCCGAGTCGCCCGAGGTGATCGAGGTGATCAGGACGCGGTTGCAGCCGATCTGGCTCTTGAAGCCGAAGATGTGGAGGCGACCGCGGTCGGGGAAGATCCGGAGCGACGACTGGCCCTGGGCCTGGCTGATGTCGGTGGTGCCGAACGGGTAGATCAGGCCTTCCGCGTCGACGCAGAAGAACACGCCCACCGGGAACACGCACTGCCGGTACACCTGGCAGCCGTCGACGACGTTGTTGCTGAGGTTGGGCTGGTTGCAGCCTCCGAGCAGCGCGCTGTCGACGAAGGCGGGGTTTTGCATCGGGTAGGCACCCATGCCGCAGGCGCCGACATCGACTTGCTGCTGCTGGGGCATCCCCTGCATCTGCCCCTGCTGGGGCTGACGCTGTAGGTTGGCGAGGGCCATCATTTGTTGGACTTGCGTATCCATGTGTCGTCTCCTGTGGAGTTTGGGTTGAAGTTGCTCCGCGTCAGTGGTCGTCCGCGGAGCACTCTCCACGGACGACGACAGACGCGGAGCTTGAGCTGGGCTCAAGCTCCGCTCGTTGTGGCTCAGGCGCCGTTGCCGTTGCCGTTGCCGTTCTCTTCGACGCTGGCCCGCTCGGCGTTTTGGTAGCCAAGTCCGGCACCGAAGCCGCTGGCCCACGTCGCCAGCGCGCCGATGGCGGCCGACTCGACGAAGGGGTCGTAGTTCTTGCCGAAGGGCTTCCAGACGGCGAGTCCGCCGAGCACGATCGTGGCGAGAAGCGTCTTGGGGATCCCGAACAGCTTGGTCGGATCCTCGTCGCTCAGGTACTTGTCGAGGATCTCCGCGTCGGTGAGATCCGAGATATCGGCGGCGGTGACACCTTCGACCTCTCCGCGAAGCACGTCGGCCTTGTAGTCCTCGATGAGCGCCTTTTTGTTGTACATGTCGCGGCCGGAGAACCAGCCCATGACCAGCGCGGTGCCGCCGGTGACGCCGACGTTGATGAACTTCTCGGTCTGCTTGGCCATCTCGTTTTTCACCGCGGCGTACTTGCCACGCCAGTTGGTGGCGACGTCGGCCGCATCGCTCGGGTTGAGCATGGCCACTTCGCTCCGGAACTTGTCCGGGTTGTATTTCGTCATCTTGGTGTTGGGCAGGATCTTCATGGTGCTGCTTTCTGCGATGCAGCCGGCTCAGCGGCTGGTGACAGGGCGCTTTCGGCGCCCGTGTTGAACTTGCGTATCGAGCGTGCGATGAAGCGCGCGTCCGACACAAATTTCTTGCACGGGGGCCGGTCGCGGGAAACGCGCGATTCCGTGTCGAAAAGCGGTCAAAAAAAAGAAAAACGGGCCAACTCCATGAAATCATTCAGTTTCTTTTTTCCTGGGGCTAGCTACTGCTTTGGTTTGGGCGCTCTGATACGACCGACGCGATGAAAATCCACCGGCCTTTCGACGAAGAACCCGACTTTGCGCACCGGCCTCCCCCGCACTTCGCCGCGAAGATCGAACCGATCTTGGCCCGGCTCATGAAGGTCGAGGTCGAGCTGCTCGACAAACACAACAAGGGAGAGCCCGTAAACGGCCTCGACCTCGATGTGCCGGACAAGCCCGAGGACGCGCCGGAGCTTGAAACCCGCGAACTCATCCAAATTTTGCTGGAAATGGCCAGCGTCGACGCCGAACAGCGGGAGCTAGAAGAGCCTCAGCTGTACCGCGCACGCCTCACGTACTGGAACAAGTCGCGCACGGAGGCCCGCAAAACCTTTTTGCGTTGGACCTGGGATCCATACGAAGGCCAAGAAGAGGCGCGCCCCCGCGAACAAGCCCAGGCGATCGCCGCATCGCGCCAGGCGCAGCGTCGCACACCTGGTCCCTCGGACCCCTACGCGCCCATGGAGCACGACGAGTCGAGCTGGCGCGCCGAGTACCAGTTCAACCGCATGGCCCAGATGGAAGAACAGATGATGCGCATGTTCTCCCTGATGATGGGTCAGGTCGACGCGGTGCTCAAAACGATCCTCAGCAGCCAATCCCAGGCCAACGAAGAGAATCGCAAAGATCGCCACGAACACCGCCAGGCGCTCAAGCAAGCCAACGCCGAGACGAACAAGGCCCAAGACCGACTGTTTCGGATGGCGCTGCACGTCACGCAGCACAACGAGCAGCAAGAAGCGATCAACCAGCGGGCGCTGGAAATGTTTCAGGCCGGATACACCTGGTTTTGGTACTCGCAGCAGCAAATGCAGCGCGCCGCCGAGCGCCGTCACGCCGAAGAGATCGAGCGCTTGCGTCGCCAAAAAAAGGACGAAGGCCGCCTCGACCTCATCGCCAAGATGGGCCCCGCAGCCATCGCTTTCGCCGCGTCGGTCATGCAAAACATCAACCCGCAGCTCGGCGCGTGGTTGGAAAGCATCGCCCAGCAGCGGCAGCAGCAAAACGACGCCGCCGCCAGCACACCGCCTGGATTCGAAGGTGGCGGCGCCCCCTCCGGGTTCGAATCGAGTCCGGGTGGCGGCACACCGCCTGGGTTTGAAGGTGCCCAGGCCGCCGCTCCACCATCGAACGACCCCGCTCAACAAGCGGCCGACGCGGCCGAGGCGAAGATGCGCGCGGAGATCGATGCGCTCTCCATGGCGGAGCGAGCCCGAAAGTTCGTGGACGGCTTCTCCACCGATGCGCTGGTGATCTTGCGCGACCGGCTCGGTGACGAACTCGTGGACATGATCGAAAACTTCGCCAAGTGCTCAACGGATCAAGAGGTGTGCATCGGCCTGTACCAGCTGACCAACGCGATCAAGAGCCACCCGACCGCCGACATCATGCTCAACGATCTGGTCAGCAAGAATCAGTTCGCGTGCATGGACTCGATCGCCGCCCAGATGCAACGCATGGCAGAGCAAGGCCCGATCGTGTCCGACGCAGCCAACGACACGCCGGCCCAGCCTGACGCGACGGGACAACCCCAGGCGGCGCCGCAGCCTGACAAAACGCCGAAGCCCGAGCCCGAGCCCGAGCAGACCCAGCGCGGCACCCCCACCCCGCCTGGCGGTCTTCATGGCGGTCCGATGCCACCGTCAGGACCGACGCCAGGGCCGGCCGGACCGCCAGGTTTCGACCTCGCGCCGCCTGGCTTCGACGGGCCTGGCGCGATGCAGCCGCCCAGCACCGCCTCGACGCCACGACGCAAGCAGACCGACCCGCTCGCCGAAGAGCGCGCGCGTGCGCGGCTCGACCGGATCCTCGACGACCTCCCGAAGATCCCCGCCGAGACCCGCACCGAACTGATCGACGGCTGGGGCTCGGTCGATGCCGTGCGCGAGGCCGACGACGCGGATCTGCTCGCGCTTCGGGGCATCGGACCGGCCTGGCTGTCTAAGCTCAAGGACCGACTGTCCAAGGCTTAGACACCGCGAAACCAGCGTCATACTACTGACGATGCGAAAAAGGCTGCGCTGAAGTGCGCAGCCTTTTTCGTGAGACGTCTCCATTCCGGAAAACCACGGAAAAACTCGATCGAGTTTTTCCGGAGACAGACTTCAGTGATTTCATACACTTTACCCCCATGCCAGGAAAACCGGAAAAACTTCCCTTAATTAAAGCTCAGGGAAAACGATTTGCACTATGGAACGCTGTCAAGTGAATCTCCAGCACACTTAATAGGGAAACGGGGTCTGATTTTCCGTACTTTTGTTTCGACTTGGTGACACTCACAGCCCAAGTGCCCGGAACCTAAAGACTCTCGTGTTTCTGGTTCGTCACAAAAAAGCCGGAAAAACGGGTCTCGTTTTTCCGTGGTTCTCCTGGCACGACGCGTGTAGCGCCGAAGAAAGCCTGGTGCTGCATAAGGTTGGGCTGTCGTGACCGTCCGCGTCGGGCTCGACGTCGCCCCCTCGGCGCCGGGGTCTGCACCGCGCACGAAACGCGCCCAGAGCGCTCGCGTCGTGTAGGATCTGTTGCCATGAACGAGGTGGTTCAAGCCCTCATCGCCGCCGCGGTCGCCGCGATCCCGGTCATCGCCGGTGTCGCCGTGCGGCTTCTGCGTGCCTGGTCCGACGCCCAGGTCGCCAAGATCCAAAACGACGACCTGCGTGTTCGGGTGCAGCTGGCCAAAGACGCGGTGTTCGACGGAGTCGACCAGGCCGCGCAGGAGCTGCGTCCCAAGCTGGAGGCGGCGGCTGCGGACGGCGAGCTGACCGACGAAGAGAAGACCGAGCTACGCGAGGCCGCCAAGGCCGCCGGCCGCAACGCGTTCTCGGCCGCCTGGTGGGTCAAGCTGCGCGATGACCTGGGACTCGACGACGACGCCGCGTTCGACAACTGGCTCGACACGTTGGTTGAAAGCGGCGTCGTTCGGTTGAAAAGGTTTCAATAGTCATGGGCAAGACAAGAGAGCTGGAACTTCAAAATCTACTTTCTGTCGCCCAGGCCTCGTACTTGGTCTACCAGGTCAGTCACTGGAAGGTGAAAGGTGACGATTACTACGGCGATCACTTGCTGCTCCAGCGCTTGTACGAAAGCGCCCAGGATTACGTGGACCAGCTCGGAGAGCGGCTGGTCGGCCTGGAGAGTTCGGGCGCGATCGATGTTGGCAAGCAAGCCAGCGGGATCGCTTTGGTCGTCAACCAAGTCGTGAAGCAGGTCGGCGAAGACCCCATGAAGCAGTCGATGAAGATCACGCAGGAGTTGCTTGCGGAGCTTCAGGACGCCTACAAGAACATCAAGTCGGACGACCAAATGACGCTCGGACTCGACGACCTGGTCATGTCGATCTCCAACACTGTCGAGACCAACATGTACCTGCTCAAGCAAGCCACCGCGCCAGGCAGTCGACACGGGGCCAAGAAAAACCCTGGTACGCGACGCAACGCCGCCCAGATCAAGCGTCGGCTGATGCGCTAAGCTGCGCCGGTGAGCCGGGCACCCACGAAGCTCAAAGAGCCTGTCACCGACAGCTCGGACGACGCGGTCACGCTCGTGCAGCGGTTGTTCGACCACCTGGGGATCCCGGTGGTCGAGCTGGAAGGCGAAGCTCGCCACACGTGGGGCCAGCTCGCGGGGCACAGCAGCAAGACCGTGTGGGTGAACGCGGCGAAGCTCGACCCCCACGCGTGGCCGAACCTGGCGGTCGAGGTCATGCGCCTCGACGCTGAGGTCGACGGCGGCGTCGAGGCGGTCGGCCGGGTCTTGCGGTGTAACGCAACGCAGGTCGGCAACATGGGAGTGCATCCAGACCACAAGTCGGTTGACCATCTTTTGCACGACGTGAAGGTGAGCGCGTCGATGGATCCGATGATGCGGGCGGGCATCGTGGCCTACGCCGACCCGAAGAGCGGCTGGGTCTACACCTACCCCGTGTGCTCGCTGATCCGGGCCGTCAACGACAGCCTGCGCAACAGCGAGCTGCACCGCGGCTACGCTCTGGTGCGGGGTGGTCCCATGTGCGGGCCACACACGCGTCCTGACGCGCTGTACGCCCTGGTGAGTCCGCCCGTCGGGCGCTGGCGCCGGCAGGGCCTGGGCGGCGCACCGTGGGCGTTTGACGGGCGTGGCGACATCGACACCGCGCTGTCGATCTTGGAGAGCGCTTTGCTGCCGCCGCTGTCGTTGTTCTGATCGTCGTGACGCGCGTGTCATACGTGAAGTCGATGCGCAAAAATGCTACGTTAGGTGCATGTTCGAAGTGCGCAAAGCCACGGTCGAGCTGGACCGACGCGCTGCCCAGTGGGTGGTGGTCGAGTGCCCGTTTTGCGGCGTGCGCGGCAAGCATCGGCACGGCGCCGACGTGCATGGCTCGGACGAAGACCTGGCCAAGAGTCTTGGCAACCGCGTGCCGCACTGCGACGGCAGCGTCAACGGCACCTACGACTTGCACTGGGACGGCGACGACTTCGAAGCGCAAAAGGTCCCGAAGCTCACGGGTGTCGTGCGCGAGCAAGTCAAGCTCGCGGCGAAGGCCAGCGGCATGAACTACCGCGAATGGATCCGTGACTACGGTCTGCGCACGACGCCGCTGAGCGAAGACGAGGCGGTCGCCCGAGGCCTGCGCTTTGGCCACGTCATGGGCTGGTGACGTCGGGTCGACGTGCCCAAAACAGCGAGGGCACGCCGCACGATAGCTAAAAACCGCGACGTGCGCGGGGGCCCCTGGTACGATGCCGTCATGCTCTACGCAGTCGTTGATGAAGACGGAACCGTCGAGTTCTTGGTACGAGGCACGGCCGAGCAGGCCGCCGACGACGCCGCCGCGCGCGGCTTCGATCCGGTGATCGACCAGACGCTCGCATCCGACAACCCCGTGATCCAAGACGTGCTCGACGACCAGGACGAGGTCTCCCAGCTCGTCGCCGCCAACCCGCGCAAGCGCGGACCGATGCTCGCCTGGGAGAGGATCATGGAGCGCCGAGTCAACTGGGCGAGCGCCTCGCAGATGACGATCGAGGAATCCTGGGAGCGGTTGCTCCCGTTCTTCCCACGCCTGACCAAAGACAATATCTCGTTCTACAAGGTCGACGACGCGGTGGCCGACACGCTGGCCACCGCCCAGGCAGGCCTCGGCCTCGTGCCGGAGCAACGCACCGCGTACAAAAATCGCTTCGTCGATCGCGGTTGGCTCACGGAGGACGAGCGTTTGACCCCACGCGGTCGAGAGGTGCTCGACTTGTACGAGTCGGACCAGCTCGACGAGAAGGTCTCCAAAAAAGGCGACCGGAGCTACGGGGTCTACCAAGTCAGCGTCCGCGCAGGCGAGCACCCCAAGGCCTGGCAGACGCCGACGGACATGAGCAAAAACCTGCTCGGCCAAAACTACAAGACCAAGAAGGATTTCCCCTTCGGCGATGTCAAGGTCATGGGTCTTTCACTCACGCCTGCCACGTCCTGGGATCGTTTTGGCGGCAAGCCGATCCAGCCAGGCATCTTCAAGCGCACGGGTCGTCGTCTCCGGATCAACACGTGCGTGGGGGCAAGCAAGGAGTGCATCGCGGCGTGCCTGGTGTACTCCGGCCGCAACGAAGCGGACCCCTACAACGTCCTTTTGAAGATGGCCAAGACGTCGGCGTTTTTCGGCGAGACCGACGCGTTCGGTCGCATGCTGTACGAGTCATGCCTTCGCGCTCGTGGCACGGGCAAGCAAAAGGCCGAGGGCATGGTCCGCCTCAACGTGTTCTCGGACATTCCCTGGGAGCTGGTGTTCCCCGAGCTGTTCTATGAGCTGGACGACCTTCAGTTCTACGACTACACGAAGGTGATCAAGCGCGAGGTGCCAGGCAACTACCACATCACGTTCTCGTACAGTGGGTTCAACAAGAGATTTTGCGATCAGGAGTTGGAGCGCGGGCGCGGGATTGCGGCGGTGTTCTTGAACACCGAGACCATGAAGGACGACAGCGCGCCTGAGTTCAGCGCCGAGGCGGCTGGGTTGCCACGCACGTTCATGGGGCGCCCCGTGGTGGACGGAGACATCAGCGACGTCCGCCCGCTCGACTATGAGGTCGCCGCATCGGTCGACGCTGGCCCACCACCTTACGTCGTGGGCCTCAAGTACAAGCCGCCCAAAAAAGGTGACTTCGACCCCAAGAAAAGCCGCTTCGTCGTCCCGGTCGAAGAGATCGACGGTCGCCTGGTGGCGGCGATCGTGCCTCGACAGCAACCCGACGCCAACCCGGACGCGGACACCGCCGAGGACGACGTGGTCATCGAGCAGCCAGACGCGGTGATCGGCAACCCAAACTACCGCGCTGCGCGACGACCCAAGCGACGACAAAACCGCACCGGGAAGTCCTCGATCTCCGAACAGCTCAAACGAAAGCTGATGCGGTGAGACTTCGACCCGACCAGATCGCGCGGTGGGAGAGGGCAGCACAGCGCGCGTGGCCGACGGCGATCCAGATCGATGGCGTCGCCTGGGAGACGTTGCCGCGCGGTCAGGGCGGCGTGATCCTCGACAACGAGACCTACATCATCGCCGACGTTCGCAAGCTCGACGACGCGTGGGTGAACCTTCGGATCGAGCCAGGCGGCGAAGGCGGGATCGGAAGGAGGTACGATGACTTCGGTTGGTTCTTGAGCAGCGTCGACGTCCCGATCAAGATGCCCGAGATCGGCCTCAATGACGACGGCCGATCGATCGGGTTCACGAATGGGCGTCACCGGTTCGCGTGGCTGCGAGATCACGGAAGACAGCGTGTCCCGGTCGTGGTGGCCAAGAAAGACGCGAAACAGCTCCAAGAGCTGATCGGTGCGAAGGCGACGAAGGCCAACCGCCGCGAGGACGCCAAAGACCTCAAGCTCTACGACCAGGCCGTGCGCAAGGCCAAGCGCAAGTTCACCTGGCCGAGCATTCCCGCGAGCGCCTGGGTGCAAGACGAGTACAAACGCCTGTACGAAGAAAAGCACGGAGACCGCAAGAAGCCGTACCGCGGCAAGCGACCTGGCAAGGACGAAGGCCTGCGCAAGTGGTTTGACGAGCAGTGGGTCGATATCAGCCGTCCCAAAAAAGGCGGCGGCTTCGAACCGTGCATGCGCGACGAGGTCGAGCGCGGCTACCCCAAGTGCCTGCCCAAGGCCAAAGCCGAGAAGATGACCAAGGCCGAGCGCGAGCGCGCCGTTCGCCGAAAGCGTCGGGCGCAGCGCAAGGCGGGTCGCCCGACGGGCAAGCGGAAGGGCAAGGCGATCATGGTCGAGACCAACCCGATGATCTCGGGAGGTTACGGTCCGCACAACGCGATGGTTCGGGCTCGCACCGAGGGCGCCGGCATGGTCCGAACCGAGCGAGGCGACAACGCGCGCATGAACGCGCAGTTTTGGCTGGAACAAGCGGACATCGCACTTGGCGAAGAGCTTGGCTGCGGCGCGTTCGGTTGCGCGCTCGTACTGGCCGAGCATCCGGACTGGATCGTCAAGATCACGACAGACCAGACCGACGCGGCAGCGCACGCCCTGATCCTGCAAGACCCCGAGCTACGCGCGATGCCTGGCATCCCAGACGTCCGCGCGGTCTTTGAAGTCTACCCAGGTGTCTACGCGATCGTGCGACCGATCCTGTACCCGCTGGATGACACCGAAGGCCGGAAGTACGGACTCACGGAAGTCGATCACGCGGCTCGCCTGGGACAAGTCATGTGGGAGACAGATCTCGCGCCCGCCGAGCTGCGAAAAGAGGTCGAGTCGATCAGGGCCCTGTACCCAGAGTTTGCGGACCGGGCTGAGACGTTTGGCCGGTCGCTCGATGCCATGGCGCAACGCAAGATCTATCCGACCGACCTGGGCGGCTACGGCAACGTGATGCGCGACCGGGACGGCAACTGGGTTGCGGCCGACCTGGGCATCGCCGTCGCGCCCGAGGTCTTCATTCCCACGCTCGACGAGTGGGTGGACCGTCGGTCCGGTCGTGAGGTCATGGCCCAGGCCCTCGGCGAGCCTCTTGGCGAGATCGTCGAGACGACGGTCGCCAACCGTCGTGCCAAGCCAGACCAGTACCAGGCGCTGAAGCGCAAGCTCATGCGAGGATGACCATGCCCGCACGCAAGAAGACCTCCCCACCCACGCTTCGCAACGACCTCGACAAACGGATTGCCTACGTCGACAAGACGTTCCCGGTCAACGTCACGGCCGCGACGATGCTTGCGGCCATGAACGCGCTGGGGCTAGAGCACGGGCGCCTGGAGGGCGCGGACGTAAGAGACTTCGACATGATGCTGGCCATGATGACAAAAGCGGCCAACGTCTTCGGCGCGGACGACTACCGCAACTACGTCACGGACGACATGCTTGAAAAACAGTTGGCGATGGACGCCGACGACTTCCGCGACGCCAAGCTCATCTTCGAACGACTCCGCGCGAGATACATCGGAGACAAAGACACGATCATCGACCCGTACCTGCCCTGGGCCGCAAGCCAGCTCAACAAAGCGAGCAAGCAAGCCAGGCGCGCGCTCAAAAAGGCCCGAGCATCGGGGGGAAACTTCGCCGACCCCGATGCCGTGGAGCGCTACGACGACGCGCGTATCGAATACAAAAACATCCGAGCTGGACTGAGCAACACGCTCGGAATGATCGCACGCTGGGCCGATTCAGAGAGCATCGACATCAACCGCTACGACCTTCGACAAGCAGCGGAGGCAGCGGAGATCTGGCTTGAAGACAACCCGCTTCCCGCCGAACCAGGCGAGGTCATCTACCAGTTCGACGACGGCTGGAGCATCCACAGGCTGATGACCGACCAGCAGCTTGAAGACGAAGGCAACACGCTCGGGCACTGTGTCGGCGACTACTGCGATGTCGTGGATTCTGGCGATGTCATCATCTGGTCGCTGCGCGACGCCAAGAGCCGACCGCGCGTCACGATCGAGTGGGATCCGGAGAGCAAGTACATCCGACAGTTCAAGGCCAAGGGAAACTCGATGCCGACGAAGGCGCAGGCGGAGCGCTTTTGGTGCTTTGTGCAGGACGTCATCTACAAGCAGCCGGACCTGCTCGGCAGCGCCACGCTGTACGACAACATCGAGCCCGCCTACGCCTACGGCGAGTCCGGCTACGACATGGACGTGGTCGACGGCAGGTTCCGAGACAACGGCGGCACGACACGGTTCATGCGCGTGACCGACACGTTCAAGGTGTTCCCGACGGGGCGAGAGGTCGAAAGCATCTGGGACGCGGTGTTTTTCAAGGTCGATGCTCAAGACAGCCCGAACGTCTGGACCGTCGATTCATTTGGACATGAGATCTTTCCGTCCGACGATGATGGAGAACCCATGTTTCCCCGGCAGGCGCAGTACGGCACAGATGAAGAGATCGTCAACTCACCTGTGCCGTTGATGTCGCTTCAGGCGATCAACCCACCGTTGGAATACTGGCGAGAGGCGCTGGACTTCGGAGACGGTGGACCCGGATACGGCGACGAGTTCGTGGCTACTGCGGAATGGCGCGGCATCGACTTCAGCAAAGCGTCTTGCCAGGGCCAGGTCACCGCCGCGAACCCCAGGCGCAAGACCAGGCGAAAACTTCCGAAGGTCAAAAAGCGCGAGCTGATGCGCGAGCTGACACGTGCCCACGCGCATCAAGTGCAGGGCGGACCACGCGAGCGCACAAAGCTCAACCCTCAGATGGCCAGGCTCAAACGAAAGCTGATGCGATGACCGAAGTTACGCTGCCCGCAGGCTCTCTGCTGTTTCATGGAACCATCGAGCCATTCGAAGGTGCGCTGGAGCCTGGCATCGACGGCGTGACGTGGTTCGCCGATACGCCTGCCATCGCGCAGACGTATATCCCAAGGTCAGGCCTCACCGTGTATTTCAGCACGGAGAGCCTTGTCCAACCGTCGAAAGACAAGCACATTCAGGAGGTACAGCGCCTGGTGGGCTTGAACTTTGACCTTGACAAGGTGAAGTGGGGCCGACTTGGAAAAGCGCAGAGCTACGCGGTGCCGGATGAGGAACCTTGGAGCACGTCGGGCATCGGTGCTCAGCACGACCTGTGGCGCGCTGTGTATGACGCCGAGAACGAGCAAAAGGCGCTGGAGGCCGAGCGCATGGAACTTGCGCAAGCGTTGCGTCGCGGCGATGACCTCGGCATGGGTATGGATGAGGCCAGGGCTCGATACGTCGAGCTTGCGCGCGAGATTTTGGACAAGGCAGAGGACGCTGGCGCTGCGGACGATGCCTACCGCGCAAACATGGGTGCCTGGGAACGTGAGGTCGAAAAACGACTTTTCGACCTGGGCTATGAGCCCTGGCGTCGCTCACCAGGGCGACCGGGCAATCACTCCTGGGAGTTCCATGTGTCTGGCGACACCGTGCTCGGACCAGGCGGCGCTGCCGAAGGGCGCTTGTACATCGCACGCCCGATACGACCGCTCAAGCTGTGGTCCTTCGCACGCGGCGAGAGCGACCTCCAAAACCTCCAGTACCACAACATCGAGGGCTTTCAGCGCGCTAAGGAAAAAGGCTACGACGGCGTGCTGATCGATGACTTCGCCCAAAGCGAGGAGTGGGGCAACTACATGCACCTGTCGGTTGGGCTGTTCCCGGCCACGATCGACGACCTCGATGTCACGGTCGTGCCTGCGACCTACGAGGAGATCCAAACCGACAACTACAGCACCGAGGCGTACCCCGACGAGGTTCAGCCATACCTGGCGGGACTACTCCCGAGATACCGTAACCCTCAAAACCCCAGCCGCCGCTCAAAGGCAAGGCGCCTGAAAGCGAAGCTGAACCGCGGCCAGACCACCGACCTGGCCGCGCTCAAACGAAAGCTGATGCGATGACCCGCCGTCGCAACCGCAAAGATCCGTACCCGACGATCGCCCAGGCCCGAGCGGCGCTGAGCGACGACAACCCGATCGAAATCTTCGAAACCCCGCTGATCGAGGTGCTCGCCGACCAGCAGGCCGTCAAAGCGCTGGTCGCCGAGGAAGGCCAAGCCTGGATCGACGCAGCGGTCATGCTCGACCAGCTCGGGTTTCAGTTGTGGGCCGACGGCACCATTGTGGATGAAGGCCAGGTTTTCGCCGTCTGGAAGGTTCGCGTGCCGGACTACGTGGCAGACGAGATCGCGCTGGTGATCTGGGACAACCCGAAGACGCGCCAGCCAGTTGACTACATGCTCCACAAGTCCACGCGCCACGACGGCTGGCAGCTCACGAGCTACGCGTCTGACGGACTGCCATGGGGGCACAGCGAGATCTACGAGTTCGACGACGCGTTCAAAAGCGGCCCCATGGACGTCGGCCAAAGCGTGGGTGGTGTAGTCCAGGTCGTGATGAAAGACGGCACGGTGCACACGCTGCCAGGGCGCAAGCCGGTGCAGTTCAACCCGCAGCCGTCTTTCAACGACTTGTTGGTGGAGCTTGATCGCGCTCTGACCGGAAAAGAACCCGCGCCAACGGCAAGCGCGAGGACACTGACCGAAGAGCAGATGGTCTTTGAGTCTGGAGCAGGGGTCCTTTACCTGAGCGACGGCGGCTACTCGCGCGTAGCGCTCGACCAAGACACTGGGCGGCTGACTCTCGACCGAGGACTTTCCAGGCCTCGCGTGATCGCGGCATGGTCTGCAACCAATCATTTGCGCTCTCAGATCGAAAATCGCTTACGGAACTGGATTCGTTCACAGGGAGCAGAACCAAGCGACTTGGGTTGGGGGCCGAACCCGTCCGAAAGCGTCGCTAAACTCAAGCGGAGGCTGATGCGATGATCGACACGGTCACCCTGTACCGGGCATCGGATCGAGCGGTAGCGGACCGCTTCTCGTCTTTCTCGCCCGACATCGAGGTCGCCGAGGCCTACCTCGACAATCCAGGTCTTGGTGGTCCGACGGTGTTCAGCTATGACGTCGTTGTGCAGCCGGAACGCGTGCTGAGATTGCACGATGAATCACGAGCGGTTGCCAAGCTGGACGACGCTGTGCAGTGGTCCGCCACCGATGACGAGCGACTCGAAGATCGTTTTGCTCGTGTGTACGAAGCGCTGGAGCAGACGCGCGGGCTGGCTGAAAGACTCAGCGAGGACTACGACTGGATCACCTACGACGACGATTTCCCAAACTGGGAAAACCCAGCGCCAGAAACGTGGGTCAAGCTTTCGGCAGGAAAACTCGTGGGACAAACCATGTACTGCAAAAATCAGGACGAGTACAAAAAGCTCAAGCGGAGGCTGATGCGATGAGCGAGTACCTGTACCACGTCACCTACGACGGGCGCCTCGGCGACATCGAGGCCGAAGGCTTGCAGCCTGGGAAGCCCAGGGCGATCGGCACGCAGATCTACGACACGCATCGCAAGGGAGCGATCTTCGTGACCGAGCCGGACGGGTTGTTGTTTTGGTACGGCCGCGCGGAGCTGTGGGCGCGCGAGCATAGCGAGGACCCCTACGAGGACGGCTTCACGCCGGTCGTGCTACGATTTGACCGTGCCGCCTACATGAAGGACTGTGAGCTGGACGAACCGGGGACCAGAGACGCGGGCTGGTCAGACGCGTACCGCTGCGAGACGGACGTGCACCCCGACGACCTTGAGCTGTGGGACGGCTCGGACTGGGTGTCGTTGGAAAAAGGTGTCGACACGAGCCAGGCCTACGACGAAGACAGCGAAGGTGAAGACACGTGGCTCGTGCTCAAAGATGCACCCTACTACCAGCCGCTGTACCCGAACGAAGAAGCCCAGGCGCTGCCCAACCCCGACTACACCAAGCTCAAGCGGAGGCTGATGTGGTGAAGCCAAACGCCGAGCAATACTGGACCCGCGGGCCGAACGACCCCGTCGAGTTCAACCTCGACGACTTCGTCCCGACCATGGAGCGCGCCTACGCCTCGCGCCGCGTCCGTGCGCTCGTCCCAGGTGACGCTTGGCGACTCTACGAGCGCCTGCGCGATGCGCCACAGCGTGCCAAGTGGTTTGAGCGCGTAAGCTGGACCGAAGTGGACCTGGCCCCAGACCCGGAAGCGTTCGAAGACGAGCCCTGGCGCCACGTCGACGAACGCACGGGGCGAAAGGTGGTTCAAGAAGACGACGGCAGCCTGTGGCGCGACACGGCCTACCCCGAAGGGGCGTTCACGATCGGTGAGCTGGTGCGCCTGCGCGACCTGTTGTGGTCGGGTGCTGAGCGCGCCGCACAGGCCGCTGAGGCTGGGACGCTGGCGATGCCAGATCGCCTGGCCGCCGTCGAGCTGGTCGAGGCGGCAGACGAGCTGGACATGCGGATCGCGCTGCTCCAGCTCCAGCCGGCGTCAGCGGAGGAAGCCCAGGAGATCAAGCGACGCGTGCTGGAAGTGCTGGCGCGCTCCGAAAACCCTGCGCCGCCGAAGCCCAGGGACAACGCCAAGCTCAAGCGGAGGCTGATGCGATGACTGTCGTCCTGGTGAAGCTCCCTGCCGACCTCGACGAGACCGACCTTGTCGGCGACCCCAGCTACGTGCTGGAGGCGCTGCATGGAGTGTTGTGGCGCGCCGAGGCGCATCTGCTGGCGCGCCAGGCCGGCATGACGCCCTGCGAAGCTCAGGACTTCGCCAAGGACCCGACCTCCTGGTATCACCGCGAAGACTTCGATGGCGTCGAGCAGTGGCAGCGCCACCCCCAGCTCGTATCCCTGGTCGAGCAAGCCGTTTGGCAGCTTTTGTCGCGCGACGGCCGCACGGGCGAAGAAGTCGGTTAGCATGTTGGCCGGACATGCGCACGAAGATTGAAAAAGGCGAGTTTCCCCTTCTCCAAGTGACGCTGCTTCCTGGCGAAGAGATCTACGCAGAGCCAGGCGCACTGATGACGGCCGAGGCCGACATCACGCCGATCACCGAGGCCGGCGGATTCATGAAGGGGCTCAAACGGCTGGTCTCAGGCGAGCGGATCTTCGTGACGCGCTGGAAGAACGAAGGCAGCCAGGAACGCCAGGTGCTTTTGACCGTGCCGTTCCCTGGCAGCATCGTGCCTGTCGACGTCGGCGAGTCCGAGGTGCTCGTGCAGCGTTCGGCGTTCGTCGCTGCCCAGCCCGACGTGCAGACCGAGGCCCGCTTCACCAAGAAGTTCGGAGCCGGCTTGTTCGGCGGCCAAGGCTTTGTGCTCCAAAGCCTCAGCGGCAAGGGCACCGCCTGGTTCCATGCGGGCGGCAAGATCTTGGAGCGCCGCCTCAAAAAAGGCGAGCAGCTGCGCGTCGTCACTGACCACGTCGTCGGCTTCCAAGAAACCGTCGACTTCGACGTCAAGATCGTACCCAAGATCGGGAACGTCCTGTTCGGCGGGATCGGCTTGTTTTGGGCGACGTTGACTGGACCAGGCAAGGTCTATCTCCAGACCATGCCGATCCGGCAGCTCGCACTGTCGGTGTACCCCTACATGCCGCAGCCGAACCAGAGCGCCGTCTCTTTGCTCAACCCCCAAGACGCCAAACTGAAAAGCAAGTTGATGCGATGAGAAGCCCACGACACAACCCGATCGTCATCAAGGACTTCGACAGCTACTGCGCAAATCTGGCCGATGCCTACGACCAGTTGCCCGACGTCGAAGAGTCCGAGCTGTGGCGCTGGCAAAAGCTCGCCGACCACATCAACAAGTTCTACAAGCGGATCTTGTCGCGGGTCGACGTCGAGTTCGTCGACGGGCAGCCCTACGAGTCAGCCGAGCAAATGCGCGAAGAGGTCAGCCGAACCGGTGTCATGCTGATCTCGACCGACTTCAACGAGCATCCGATTTTCGACGAGGAAACGAACCTCAAGTTTCGCGCCGTGCACGACTACGTCGTCCACATCATCCCCGGCGACCAGGGCCCAGACTTCAGTCAGCGCGGCGAAATGAAGGCCTACAACCTGCATCGCCGCCTGGCTCCGCCCGACACCTGGCCTGCCCTGTTCACCGAGGTCGCAGCCCAGGCCTGCTACGCCAACGCGCGCGGCGAGTTTCCCGTGCAAAAGGTCGCGGTCATCCCTGGCTTCGACCTGTACAACGTCGGCGAGTACGACCGACCTGACCTGGAGCGCCGCGAGGCGGTCGCCAACCCTCGGCGAACCAAGGGCCAGCAGGAGGTCTTGGATGCTCTGGCATCGCAAGGCATCTTCAAGCACCGCGTCGGGAGCTATCGCAAACGTGGTCGTATGGGTCACCCAGGCCGATCGCATAGGTATGGACGACGTCTCGCCAAGGAGATTGAGCAACTGGAACAAGAAGGTCTCGTGACCGTCGAGAGTTCGGAGTTCTATCACAGCGGCATCAGCGAGATCGAGCGCGGCACGGATCTCACAGTTAGGCCAGCGTCCAGGCGACCTGGCCAGCGTTCGCCGAATCCCGAACTGACCAAGCTCAAGCGGAGGCTGATGCGATGAAGTGCAAGCCGCCCAGCGACGTCGAGTACGTCAAGGTCGCGGAGTACGACTACGAGAACTTCCAGCGCGAGGCCTACCCGTTCTCGGCTACGAACCCGCTGTTGTTTCACGTTCTCACTGGCGCGCCAGAGGGCATCGAGGGCGAGCGGTACGCCCTCGACCTTGTGCGCCAGGGCGTGGAGCTGATGCCGGCGGCCGACGTGCCTGGGATGAAGGGTCTGGTGCGGGCCCGTGACCGCGTGGCCGGCGATGACCGTTTCGTCTTCCTGACGCCGCTGACCACGTTCGGCGCGAGCGAGTCGATCACGGCCGTCAACCGGCAGGACGTTGGACGCCCGGCGTTCGCGTTCGATGCCGCGACCTTGTGGGACGCGAGCAAAAACGGTTTTCAGTTCCGCGTCCGCGATCTGGAAGAGGCCTACGCCAACATCGAGCCCCCCGAGGCGCCATGGGAATGGCGAGAGGGCATCGACGACGACGAGTGGGAGGCCATGTCCTATTCCCAGCTCGAAGACGCCATGGACGAAGCGCGCGCCGAGGCCGTGCGCGAAGACTTGGAGTGCATGGCCGAGGCCGGGACGATCACCGGAGACGACGCCTGGGAAGCGCTGATGATCTACGCGCAGAGAGCTGGCGGGCTGATCAGCGCTCAAGAAGCCCAGGCGGCTGGTCAGCCCCTGATCCCCGAGCCGCCGGACGAAGACTGGTGTCCCGAGGCGGCCGAGATCGCGCGGCGATGGGAATTGCGCGAGCGTTGGCTCGACATGTTCTGGGGCTTGGGAGACCCCCAAGCCACGATCTTCGGCTCGCGGGCCAACAAGCCCGAGGTGCTGTACCCCGGCACGATCCCGCTGTGCTGTGCGACCTGGTTTCGCCGCGGCAACGGAGAGTGGGTGCGCCTGGACCCCGCGCTGTGCGAGCAAGGCCGAGCCGCCAGCAACCCGCGCAAGCGCCACGTCACGACGGCCAGGCCGCAGCGCTGAAGTTTTTTTGATTTGCCCCCTTGCGCTCGCTCGACGAGTGCACATACAGGGGCAGCGGCAGGAGCCGCCCCCAGACTCAGGAGAGAACCATGACCCAAGCCACCGCTCAGTTTTCAATCTATCGACCCTCGACCGTTTCCAACACCCCCGTGGATGGTGTTCTGCTCGCGAAGCAGGGGGTCCGAGCGATCCGGCCTTCCGACGGACACAAGCTCGCGCAAGCGGGCCTCGCCAAGTGTGTTGGCATCGGCGCGCCTGCGCACAGCGCCTCCATGATGCCCCATCCGGACAGAGGTGGTCTGGTGTACTGCGTCGCCGACGTCTACAAGGCGACGCCCAAGCTCGTGCGCCTCGTGGCCAAGAGCGACAACCCCTACGCCGCGGTCGAGAAAGCGATCAACCGCTGCCGCTAGCACAGGCGGAGCGGCAGGAGCCGCCCACAGACTCAGGAGAGACCATGATCAACGTCAACGTCATCGACATCGACCGTCACGAGCGCGGACAAGCGCGCATCATCGACACCCGAGACGGCACTGCCGAGCGCGTCGTGGCGCTCGGGCGCAGCGTCCGCGTCGCGCACCGTGAAGCCTTCGTCCGCGCGCTCGCCGAGTTCACTGCTCGCAACGAGCGCGAGGGGTACCCGCGCTTCATCGCAGACTTCATCCGACACGTGGAGGGCGCATGACCCAGGACGAAGCCCGCGCCCGTATCACCGACCGCCTCGCTCGCACCGCTGCTGCTCGCGCGGCTGCGTGGGAGTCCGTGGCCGCATCGACCACCGGTGACGAGGCCGAGGTCGCGCGCCGCTACGCCGCTGAGGCGCGCAACGCTGCCAACGTGGACGTGATCCGTTTCCGCGGATTTACCCCCGCGCAGCTGCGGCACGTCGCTGACGCCTACGACATGCACGTCGCCGAGGCCTACTGCGGCCAGGTGCGAGACAGCCAGGACGTCCGCCGCGGCAAGACCTGGATCGAGCTGACCCGCGAAGAGGCGCGCTTGACCTGGGAGACGATGCAAAGCGGAAACTTCGCCGAGAACCAGTTTCTGGCCATCGCAGAGAACCTGAGCGTCGCGCTGTACGACATGACAAGAGACCGCATCGAGAGGTGCATCGACGATGCGTCCGGCAAGCTGATTGCTGATGACCAACCGGCCGCGCGCCGCCGAGGACGGTTCGCGTGAACGATCGCGGCTCCCTCAGCAGCGTCATCGACGACAATCTCCTGGCGGCCTATGAGACGTCGGAGTTTGTCGTGCCTTCACTTGGGCTGGTGCTGGTGCCCCGCAAGCTCACGTTGGCTCAGCAGCTCACGTGGGACCAGCTGGGCGCCACGTCGCTTGCGTTCATCACGGCCGCCAACCCCTACAGCGTACCGCTGAGAGACGACGCGAACGCCAATTTGCTCGGGTGGCTCAAGCGACGTCTCCACGAACACGAGCTGCAAGGCTACGCGTACAAAGGCTACGGACGCGCCCCGCGAGGACGCTGGCCCGCCGAGCACGGCTACCTCGTCGCCAGCATCGACTACGACCTCGCGCGAGATCTCAGCCGCCAACTGCACCAAAACGCGATGCTGTGGGTCTCAGGGCGCGATGCGGCGCCCACGATCGACCTGCTGCGCGAGTCGCGGTAACCTCGCCCGGTGAAGCGATCACGTCGCAACCCCATGGAGACGTTTGCGTCGGCGCCGTGGCTGGGCGTGGTGACGCAAACGCGACGGGCAGGGAGCCCGAGATACCGCTCGTTGGTGGTCGACATCTACCTCGTCGACACGCGGGATGACGAGGTTATCGGCAGCATGAAGGCCGCAGCCTTCGAGCGAAGCACGTTTCGAGACAACGCCTACGTGCTGTACAGCGAAGCAGCCGACGGCTTCGGCCCGCTGATGTACGAGACGATGATGCACCTGCTTTGGAAGCACGGCTATCCGCTCACACCTGGCACGAGCGTCTCAGACGAGGCCGAAGCTGTTTGGCAAAAGTTTTTCGAGCGCGAAGACTACGAAAAACACAAGCCGGACAGCGAGAGGGGGTCGCGCGCTGGTGTGCTGGGCTACGCCTACCGCCCCCTGACTCAGCTTGCAGGTCTCGAAGAGGCAATCGCCCGCGGCAACACCTGGGCAGAAGACTACATGGCTCGTGAGCGGATCGATGTCGGTGAGCTTTTCGAACGTCTTGAAGATCCTCAGTTTCTCGCGGCGAATCCCAGGACGGCTCGACGAAACATGGCTACGCTCGTCGACCTCGAAGACACGACGGCTTTGGTCGATGCGCTCGAAGCTGAGTACCCCGTCGAACTGTGGGTGTACCCGATTAGGGCGACGCCAGGCGTGCGGATCTCGACGATCCGCGTACCACCAGATCATCGCGGCGAGGGCATCGGAACCGAGGTCATGGACAAGATCACCCGCTGGGCCGACGAACGTGGCGCCACGCTCGTGCTCACGCCAGAAAGCGAAGGTCGTACTGGTCCGAGCAAGACGGCGCTCAAGCGCTGGTATCGACGCTTCGGCTTCGTCCCAAACAAAGGCCGCGCGAAAGACTACTTGTACAAGGACGCCATGATCCGGCGGCCGTCCTCACGGCTCAATCGGGGGCGACGATGACCCAGGATGAGCGCGAGCGCCGAGCCCGAGAGATCGCGGCGCTCGGCTGGGAAGGCGCCGCCGAGCTGCCGATCCGCGAGCTGGACCTGGTCGCGTTCGGGTACACCGACGGCGGCTACGACCTGGACATCGAGGACATTCACGTCTGGGATCGGTCTAACTGGGAGACAGCCGCGGCCGAGGTCAAGGCCGACCCCCAGCGCTGGGTGCCGTACCTCGACAGGCCGCTCGACGTCGAGTACCGCGACGGCAAGCTCCAGCTCATGGACGGACACCACCGCCTGTACACCGCCAAGCGACTTGGCCGACCGACGATGCCGGCATGGGTCCAGGTCAAAGACAACCCGATCCGTCGGATCATGGCCTGGGTCGAGGACCCGTCGCGTTTCGAACTGAATCCGGAGTATCGGCGGATCAAGCGGAGGCTGATGCGATGACGCGGAGACGGAAAAACAAAACGGTTTTGAAGCGCAATCCGACACCGAGCAAGCTCGGCGCCGACGTCGTCGCGCACGCCCGGCGCAACCCGTTACGAAACGCCAGCGATTACCAGTGGGACGGGTTCGAGGGTCTCCGAAAGTATCTCGGCATGTCGAACCGCGAGCGAGCGGATGAGCTACTTTCTGCGATGTACCGCGTCCCAGATGAAATGCAGGACGCGATTCAAGAACGCATCGACGACCTGCGAGCCCAGCAGCCAGCCGTCGCTGCGGAGGCACAGCGTCTTTTCGACGAAGTAACCGAAGACGAATCCTGGGATGAAGCTCCAGAGCAGATAAGTCAGGTCGCCGTAGATGGACCGCTCCACGAAATTTTGCTCGATATCTTGGAGAGCGACCAAACGTATGCGCTTGACCAGATAGACGACGATGAGAAGCCAAGCTGGTTTTTCTTGGCGTTGCAAAGTGTGAATACGGATCCGTCCTGGCTTGTCCACTGCACTGATGAAGACCCGTATGCGGTCGTCACCGGTTTTGAGGGAATCGAGCAGGTCGACAAGCTCGGCCTGACAACCCATCTGGACAAGTCGCTCTACGAGCCCAGCTCAGAAGGATTTGGCTTTGCGTTTGAAGAAGGCAGCTTCAATCGGTACGGCGGAAGCCCATGCAAGTACGGCCGCCGAGAGGTCGCCATTAGAGTCAAGCGGCACGTTGTCGCGTGGCACTATACCGACGAAGAACCTCAAGCGATTTTCTGGGCTCCGGACATCGAACAAGGATTCGAGGTTGAGTCGGACCGCACGCGGTATGGCCGAAAGTATTACTTCCCAGACCCGAACCTCATCGAGTACTACGACGTCGAGGTGCCCGAACCGTTCGAATCCCTCGACGACATGGCCGCGTGGATCGAGGCGCAAGAGCCCGAGCTGCGGGACGAGCTGTTTTTGAAGGAGACGCCGAAGTCCAATCCGAGACGCAGTGGTGCCGACCTGGCCAAGCTCAAGCGGAGGCTGATGCGATGACCGAGTTCAGCTTGCGCGAGGCGATCCAAGACGGCGTCCGGTTTGCGACGGGCGAGCCGGTTACCTTTGGCTTCGCGCGCAACCTGGATTCCGCACCGCCGGCCCCAGCGGGCGATCCCTACCAGCAGCGCCTGGAGCCCGCGGGGCTCTACGTCGTCGCGGCATCGCCAGGAGCTGTGGCGCCACCGGGCTGGGTGCTCGGCACAGCTCGCCTGGAGTCGCCGCTCGTGATCGACTTCAATACGGACCCTGCCTCTCTGTACGGGCCGACGAGCTGGAAGGCGCGGCTATCACAGCTCTACGGCTCCACCGGAAGAGCGCTGACGGACGCCCTGGTCGCCGAAGGGTACGATTCCGTGGTGACCGTCCAGCCCTTCCGAGACGCCTACGAGACGAGCGAGATCGTGCTGCTCATGCCCGAGCGATCGGTGAGCGAGGACGACTTGGCCCAGCTCAAGCGGAGGCTGATGCGATGAAGCGCAAACCGTTTGCCGATGGACTGGCATACACGTTCTCGATGCGAGAGAGCGACACCGTAGCCGACCTCAAGGTCTACGAAGGACAACGCCTCGTGGGCCGCATCCAGGCGATGCGCACGGCGCCGGGCGCAGACTGCCGCGACATGGCCATCGAGATGGAAAGACTGTTTCCGCAGGTCAACCGTTACGGCACCTGGCGAGTCGCAAAGAGCCAACTCGTCGACGAGTATCTCGGCCGCGGATACGGTCGACGAATGTACGAGATGCTTGCCTCGGAGCTTTTCGAGCGCCGAGGCCCGTTTTTGTTTGAACCGGACATGTGCGTTGCGGGCGGCACGAGCCTCGCGGCACGCAGGGTGTGGGAGTCGCTCGCGCGCGAGTTTCCCAGCATCGGCTTCGAGCCCAGGCGCGGTCCCATGGACTATGAGACTGGAGAGCGCACGCCAACGGTAGGGCCTGGCGTGATCGCCATACTGGAGCCGCCCAGGCAACTGCCCCGCGGTTCTCAGGCCAACCCCGACCTCGCCAAGCTCAAGCGGAGGCTGATGCGATGAAGCGAAACGAGACTCAGATGGAGGACGCGACCGCGACCGAGAACGTGGTGGGACTGGCGCGTGGCTCGGGAGATCCCCGCGACACGATCTTTGGCTCGCGCGCCAATAAGCCGGAGATCCTCTACCCCAGCACGGTTCCGCTGTGTTTCGCTACCTGGTTTCGCAACGGCCAGGGAGAGTGGGTTACACTCGACCCCGAGATCTGCGCGGCCACCAGGCGCGCGAACCCGCGGCAGCTTCACGTCACGACAGCTCGGCCGCAAAGGTGAGGAAGACAGCGACATGTGGAAGGCATTTTTGGGACTCGCAGCCGCAGGCACCGTCGGATACTTCTTGCTTCGTGAGACCGCGAGGCCTGCCAGAAAGTCTTCGAGCAACGGCGGAGGCAACGGTGGAGGCAACGGTGGAGGCAACGGTGGAGGCAACGGTGGAGGCAACGGCGGAGGCAACGGCGGAGGCAACGGCGGAGGCAACGGCGGAGGCAACGGCACCAGCCTGATCGGGGTTGACCTCGGGAAGGTCGGCGCCCCGGCTGGCAAGCCCAACATGGCGCAGCGCTGCAACGCAGAGCAGTCGGTCCCCATGGAGCCGACCTTTTCCTTTACCTACGGCGGTGACTTGTGGACCTGGCAGTCGCCATGGAGGACCGGTCTCGCGTCGCCCAACGCTGACCAGATCGCCGCCCGAGGAATAAGGCTTTGGCTGGAGCACGACCTTCTCGTCTCAAGATACGGCCAGCTGGCGCCTGCAATCACCGAGTACCGCCAGCTCGCGGACAACAGCGTTCTCGAAGCGACCGCGGCCAAGGCCGCGCTGCGTGAATACTTCGACCTGTACTTCGCTGGCGACTACGGACCCAACGTCGCGGACGCAAGCAACTCGTTTTTCACGAACTACGGAGCGTTGTGGCGCCAGCTCGCCAAGCACACCGCTTGTGCCCTGGCGACCATCGAGGCCGACAAGCGCGTTCGGCAGATCGACGCGAGCTAGAAAAAAAAGGGGACGCCAGACCATTCTGACGCCCCCTCACGCTCGAAATCCGTCGTATCTCACCACAAAAGGGGGGTGGCAAGCTCCGACCACGCTTGCGCAGCGTAGCACGTGATACGCTGCCGGGGCGATGGTCGAGTTTCCCCCGCTGCCGTACCCGTCGGACGCGCTAGAGCCTCATGTCAGCGAGCGCGCGCTGAAGATCCATCACGAGCAAAACGTCCGCGGCTACGTCGACACGTGCAACGAGATCTTGGCCGAGCTGGGGATGCCCGAGGCGGACGCCACGGACGCGATCCGGATCGCGTACCAGACCAACAACCAGCGGCTGTTGGATGCCGCCCGCCAGGTCATCAACCACATGTTCTTTTTTGAGTCGATGCGACCGGACGGTGGTGGACCGCCCGAGCATGACGACAACCTGATGTCGGCGATCGAGCGACAGTACGGGGGCTGGGAAGGCTTTCGCACCGCGTGGCTCGCCGCGAGCAAGAGCGTCTTCGGCAGCGGCTACGTGTGGGCGGTGTGGTCCGACAACGCGGGCCTGATCATCGTGCCGCTGCCCAACGCCGACATGCCCAGCGATTACGGCGCGCCCGTCGTCTCGATGGACGTCTGGGAGCACGCCTACGTCTACGACTACGAGTCGCGCCGAAAGGCATGGGCCGAGGCCTACCTCGACCACCTGGTGAGCTGGCCGAGCTGACCTCAGACGAGCTTGTTGAGGCGGTACAGCTGCCAGCCGACGAATCCCAGGCCCGCGACCAGCAGCACGACCCCGAGCGTCTGACCACCCGCGCCGAGCACGGAGCCGGTCGCGCCCTTGGGCGGCTCGACCTCGACGCCCGCGCCCTCTTCGACTTGCAGGTGCTCGTAGCCCTTTTGCACGAAGCGCCGGTTGGCCTCGTTGATGATCTCGCAGCCGCGCTGGGTCAGTCCGACGAAGGGCATGACGTCCCCGCCGTCGGTCCACAGCACCGGCGACCATGCGTTGATCTCGCTGTTCGCCTCCGTGAGGTACTGGTCGATCATCGCCTGAATGTCAGGCGAGAGCATGCCGGCCGCGTCGAGGTTGGCGCGCAGCTGCGCGACCACCTGGGTCTGGCCCGACAGGCGGTTGCGCCACGCTTCAAAGTCGTCGACCGAGCAGTAGCCAAACGGCCCGATCGCGCTGGTGCACGGCTCGGACGGCGTCGCCCCCCGCAGGTTGCCGACCGTGTCGCAGTCACGCTGCACGGTCTTGGGCTTTTTCTTGCTGCGATCGCTGAGCAGCGCGTAGAGCAGGAGGCCGGCTCCGGCGACGGCTGCGGCTGCGGCGTAGGGGTTGGGCTGTGCGGCCACGACGCGAGTCTACCAGGACTCTGGCCGCGGCACTAGCGCTCGGCCTAGCGACCGGTGAGCTTGGCGTGCAGGTGATTGACGCCGGCCATCAGGTCTTTGCCGAAGTCGATCGCGCCGATCGTCCGGGGGATCTTCTTTTGGATCGACAGGGGCTCTTTCCCCTTGTCCATGCTGGCCTGGATGACCAGCAAGAACGACTTCGCGTCCTCGGGATGCGGGTCGATCGTGACCCGGACGTGCTCGGGGAGGTTGAGCGTCAAGCCGAACATCAGCACTTCCTCCGGAGGTACTCGGTCATCTTTTCGATCTGGTCCAGGGCGGGCATCGTGCCCGACTTTACCTCGACGCCACAGGCCTTGGCGGCCTCCATGTACAGCTCGCGGCGAATGGCCTTCGGGTTGTCGGGGTTGCACCACTCGCAGGCGTGCGTGAGCGCCTCAGACAGCGCGGCGGAGGCGTGCTCGTGCGCCAGCTCGTCTTGGCTCTTCTCGGTCTGGGAGGCGGGGGCCTCGGTGTACTCGGCGTCGGCGACCGGCTCTTCGCGTGCTGGCTTCTGTGCCGGCGCGGATTTGTCGGCGTCGACCTCGCCCGAGATCGCGGCGGCGCTTTGGACTTGCTCGACGGCGCCTGGGCTCGACGGCTCCGCCGCCACGAAGTCGTCGAAGTCCTGGTTGCCGCGCTCGGCCTCGGCGATCGCCTTCTCCATTTCTTCGTCCACGTACAGCCCGTCGAGCACGTCACCGAACATGCGCTTGGCGCCGAGCGTCGCGCACTGCCACATGAGCATGTCCTGGGGAAACTTGGCGTAGTTCGGGTTTTTGGTCAGACCCTGACGCTTGGCGTCTTCGATCGTGTAGGCGATCTCCTGCGTCTCGTAGCCCGGACGTTCGAAGCGCCAGGTGCACGAGGTCTCGCTGCTATTGACCACGCGACACTTGGCGCCCTGCACCCGCTCGTGAATCGTGTTGATCGCGGCCTGGCCCCGCAGCGTGGGCGTCCCGTGGATCACCTTGACGCGCTTGATCGCCTGGGAGAACGACATGCCCATCGACATGCCGAAGTGCGCAGCGATCCAGACCGTGTTCGCGTCCTTGTGCCCGTAGGCGCCCGCGCGAGCGACCATCGTGCAGCGGTCGTAAAACTCGCGCTGCGCGTTGCGGTTGAGCAGGATCGTGTCGGCCATGTCTCGGTACTTGAGCTGGCGACGGTACTCGTGCATCCGGTAGGAGTTGTATTCGGCGTTCGCCGCCTTGGCGACGCCGGTTTCGGTTTTGCGGGCGAGGGCTTGGTCAGTCATGCGGGCATCAGGCAGCGGTGAGCGACCACGAGCACCAGGAGCAACAGCGCCAGGCGTCGAGGCAGAGGGTGGTGCATGCCCGCGGCTGCGAACACGGGTATGCACACGATGATCGTCGCAAGCTCGGCGATCCCGAGCAGAACTCGGAGCGCAGTCATGGGAAGAAGACTCCGAGCACGGTGTAGAAGACGAGCCACCACGTGAGCGGGTCACGCCGCGCGTCGGCGAGCTTGGTCCGCACGGCGAGCGCCTGGTGGTCGGCGACCTGGGAGCTGCCGACCGGCGGCTTGGGTCGTTGGGGGATCGCCAGCTGCATGGGCTCTCAACCTACGCGTCGAGGTGCGCAACGTCAACGACCTTTTGCGTACCTGATCCTAGACAGATCAAGTGCGCAAAAGGTCATCGGTGAACGTGGTCGACCGGCTCACGCGCGAACCGGCGGCTTCCGATCTCCAGCGTTGCGAAGGGGAGGTGCTCACGCCGCCAGGTGCCGGCGTCATCACGAACGAAAAAGCGCTCGGTGGCGCCACCGGGCACGAACAGACGAGCGGCGTACACGTAGTCGAACGCGGCCCCGAGGCGCCGACCGCAAGCGGAGACCTCGGTGATCGTCATGGGATGCTCGTCGCCGCCGATGCGGTAGGTCGCGCCGAGTCCGACCTCGGGGTCGACGGGCGAAGGGACTGGGGCTTTGCTCCTGCGTGTCATGGCTTCTCCTGAATCAGTGCGCAAACCTAACCACGTTGCGCAGGTGCACAAGCCCCGGAGTTCAGCTACCCGCCTGTGCGGCGTTGAGCTGCGCCGCGACCTGGTCGCGCCAGGCCCAAAAGGGCGCGTTGATCTCGTCCCAGGCCCGCGCGTCGAGGTTGGCGAAGGCGTTGCCCCATCGCTGGATCTGGGCGTGCGGCGCGAGGACGTTTTGGAGCCCCTGTACGCCGATGACCAGGGTGAGCAGCGTCATCGAGGTGGCGATGCTGATGTCGGCGACCGTCCAGGTCGAGCCGCCCGCGAGCCACATGCGGTTGGCCAGCGAGCTGTCGAGGTAGCTCAGCTCGGTGTCCAAGTCCCCCCAAGCCTCTTGCGCCAGCGCTTGCGTCAAGGGCATGCCGCCGAACACGACGGGGTACACGAGCCCGGAGAGCAGCGGGTAGAGCGTGCCCTGGTCGTAGGCGAGCCAGCGCAGCGTGTGCCCCAGCTCGTCGGGCGACAGCGGACGGTAAATGTCCTCGTGCATCCGCATGATCGCGCGGCTCTCCCAGTAGACGTCCTCGTGGCCGTCCTCGACGACCCGCAACGTGGGGACGCAGTGCCGGGGGTTCATGCGCACGAAGTCTTCGCTTCGATGCTCGCCCGCGGCGAGGTCGACCTCGACGATCTCGTACTCGTCAGCGATCCCGAGCAGGCGCAGGTGGTAGAGGACCGCGCGGCACGGGGCCGAAGCGGGGGCGATGTACAGCGTGTTTTGCGTGGCCATGGGGGCGCGACTGTACCTTGCTTTGCGTCGTTGCGCGACCGCGCCGATTTGCGTACCGTGTCTCGGTGCCAAAGACCGAGTTCCCTGAGTACGACCGCATCCGCGCCGAGCTGGGCGAGTACAACCCCGAGGCGATCATGTTTGAGTCGCCGGCCTACGAGACCGCGCTGCTCGGCTGGACGCACGACTACCGGGCGGTCTACGACATGCAGCGGTGCGTGGACCACCTGGTGGAGCACGAGGGCGCGACGCGCGAAGAGGCCGAAGAGTGGTTCTCGTACAACACACTGCGTGCGCTGTGATACATGGACGCGTCCCAGCGTCCGGTCCTCGTGCATACCGCGCGTGGCGCTAAGTTTTTTTGAGCACGAGGGGTTGCGGTTCGTTTGCGAGTGCCCATACGTGGGGAGCGGGCAGGAGCCCCACCGAGTCAGGAGACACCCATGAGCCAAGCCGACCCGACCGCCTATCTCGACGACACCGTGCGCATCCGACGGCTTTCGCGCTCCGCCATCGAGAGCGTCAGACATGCCGTCTCTCTCAACCGCGAGATCGGGGTCGAGCACACCGTCACCTTCGGCGCTACTTACGTGGAGACGACGCGCTACGGCGCCGAGCAGATCTGCGCGAAGCTCGAAGGTCTGGCCGAAGCCGCCAGCGACGGCTGGGAGGCCAACTCCGGCGACCCGCTCGCGGAACAGCGTGCGCGAACGCGCGAGGCCGCGATTCGACGGCTTGCGAAGAAATTCTTCGACGCGGGCACACTGCTGTGGCGCCATGCGGATTCAGAGGCGCGGTACAACGGCCAGTGGGTCGAGTACACCGGCCCGACCGGACAGCACCGGATCTTGGCCGGCGACATGGAGCGAGCGGTCGCCCACTGGCTTGGCTTCATCAGCCGAGCGCGCGCCTGACCTCATAAAAACTTTGCGGGCCGGGGTTGACCTGGCCGTCATCGTGCACATAACGCAGTCGCGGGCAGGAGCCCGCTTCGGATTCAGGAGAACGACATGGCCCTTCGCACCAACAGCTACCCCGGAACCTGCTCGCAATGCTCTGTCGCCGTCGGCGCCAACGAGGGATTCATCTACAAGGATCGGGTCTGGAAAGTCGTTTGCCGCAGCGCCGAGTGTGGGCGCCGAGCCGGGCTGGACGTCGACGCGCCCGCGCCCAAGCGCACCGTCGACGCCGAGGGCGTGATCCGGATGCCCAAGGACTACAGCGCGCTGCCCACGCTGCGCGCCATCGCCAAGTTCGACAAGACCGACGTCGTGTGGCGCTGCCACACGAGCACGCCCGAGCTGCTCGCGCGCGCCATCGAGGGCTGCAAGAGCCTCGGGCTCGACGGCGTCGAGCTGCTGGAAGCCAAGCTCGCCTCGCTGACCAGCGACGTCGAGGCCGTGGTCGAGGCCGCGAACGCCCGCGCCGCCGCCTCCCCGGCCTACGACTACCAGCGCGAGGGCATCGCGTGGCTGGCCTCGCGCACCAACGCCCTGCTCGGCGACGACATGGGGCTGGGAAAGACCATCCAGGTGCTGATCGCGCTTCCCGAGGACGCGCGCTGCATCGTGGTCGCGCCCAAGTCGCTTGGCGTCAACTGGGCCAACGAGGTCCGCAAGTGGCGCGCCGATCTGACCCCCGTTCGCGCGACCAAGTGGCAAGACCTCCGCGCACCCAAGGCCGGCGAGGTGATGATCACCCACTACGAGTGCGTGCGCTCGCTTGCCAACGCGGTCAAAAAGGGCAGCAAGTACACGACCGGCAAGCAGGTCGGGCCCAAGGGCACGCCCGCGATCGCGCTGGATGCCACCGGCTGCACGCTGGTCAGCGACGAGAGCCACCGGCTCAAGTCCAGCAAGGCGCAGCTGACGAAGGCGTTCCGCGCGCTCAGCAAGCAGGCCGATCGCGTGTGGCTCGCCACCGGCACCCCGCTGCTCAACCGTCCCCCCGAGCTGTGGGGCGTGCTTCAGGCCGCCGATCTCGGCGCCGAGGCCTTCGAAGGCGGCTGGAACACCTTCATGGACGTCATGGGCGGCTACCACGGCCGCTTCGGGATCGAGTGGGGCACCCCCGACGACACCGTGGGCGAGCGCCTGGCTCGCGTCATGCTGCGCCGCACGAAGGCTGAGGCGCTCCCCGGCCTTCCCGGCAAGGTCTACTCCGAGCTGGTGGTCAACGGCCTGAGCAAGAGCATCACGAAGGTGCTCGACGATATCTCGGTCAAGCACGCCCGCCTGCTCGACGCCGGCAAGCTTCCGCCGTTCGAAGACATCGCCGAGTGCCGCAAGCTGATCGCTACCGCGCGCATCGCCGCGGCCGAAGAGTGGGTGGCCGACCGCGAGGACGCGGGCGAGCCCGTCCTGGTCTTCTCCGCTCACCGCGCGCCCGTCGAGACGATCGGTGCCCGCGAGGGCTGGGCCATGGTCACCGGCGACACCTCGGCCGAGCAGCGCGCCGAGATCGTCGACCAGTTCCAGGCCGGAGAGCTGAAGGGCGTCGCGCTGACGATCGGCGCCGGCCGCGAGGGCCTGACGCTCACCGCCGCCGCGACGATCCTGTTCGTCGACCTGGACTGGACCCCGGCGCTCAACGCCCAGGCCGAAGACCGGGTGTGCCGGATCGGTCAGCGCGCCGACCGCTGCATGATCGTGCGCATGGTCTCCGAGCACCCCGTCGACCAGCGGATCACCGAGCTGCTGAGCGCCAAGACCGAGCTGGTCGAGAAGACCGTCGAGGCCGCTCGTCACGCCGAAGCTGCCTCGCTCAGCCCGCTGCCCGAGTACACGGCGCCCGCGGACGAGACGCCCAGCTGGGTCGAAGAGACCGAGGACGCGTGGCTCAAGCGGATCGCCGACATGGCGAACGCCAAGAGCGAGGCGGACCGCGAGCGCGTCCGCACCGAGTCCAAGCGCAAGGCCGGCGACGTGGTGCGTCGCAAGGGCTGGACTGCGCCCGAGCTGACCGACGCCCAGGTGGACGCCATGGCGCGCGCGTGCGCCGAGCTGGCGGCCGTCTGCGACGGCGCGTTCACGCAGGACGGCATGGGCTTCAACAAGGTCGACACCGCCTACGGCAAGTGGCTGGGCATGGTCGGCCTGGAGGACACGGACTGCCAGGCCCTGGCCTACGGCATGCTCCGCAAGTACCGCGACCAGCTCGGCGCCACCTGGGATGAGATCTACGGCTGAGCGACAAAAAACGGTGGCGCTTCGCAAGGCATGGTCTTGACACGCAAGCACCCCGACCCATGTTGCGGGCGCGGCAGGAGCCGCGCCCGAGTCAGGAGACACCCATGAGCCCCGAGACCCAAGACTTCATCGCCTACGCCGTCGAGACCGCCCAGAACATGCCTCCGGAAATGTGGGTGCTGGGCGTCGTCATCGACGTGATATTCTACACCACGGTCGCCAAGGCCCTTTTCGGAGGGCGGCAAGAGCAGGACGCATGAGAGGCCGCAACAAAAAGAGCGACGACGTCGCGGTCATGCAGGCCGTGCGAAAGCTCCGAGACGCCAAGTCCGTCAAGGCGATCGCCGAAGAGGCGGACCTGTCGCCGCGCCGGACGAGCCTTCAGCTCGTGCGACTGGAACGGCTCGGGCTCGTGAACATTCACCGGGTCCGGCTCGGCTCGCGGTGGTACGTCCGCCACATCCGCGCGGTCCAGATCCCGTGGAAGTCGGCCGACCGCGTGCCGATGACCACGTGCATCGAAGGCCTCAAGTCCGTCGAGGGGCATGCCGTATGAGCGACGAACCCGAGCTGTTCGACGAGTACGAAAAGCCCTCGCTGCCCGCGACACGCGACCAAGCACGGACGCGTGCGTCGGGCAAGAAAAAAGGATCGGTTCCCTTTCCCGGCGCCGATGCGTGGTCACGCGGCTACAACACCGGCGCGCAGGAGTTCGCGGGACTGCTCGTGCACAAGCTCGACGCGCAGATCTGTTCGCTGCCGCCGTTCGAAGCTGGCCCACTGGCCGAGCTGCGCGAAGAGATCGTGCGCGAGTGCGCTCGCCGCTGGCCGGGCTTCGACGTCGAGGACCAGAGCAGACGGCACGATCCCGTCTTCGCTGACAGCCGTCACGAAGACCGTTGACGACCCGAAGGCCTGGGCGTAGGGTGGACGGCCCTGGCCTGCGCCTCCCGACGCACGCCGCCACCCGAGGCCCCCGGCCTCACCGCCCCCGACTGCTCCCGATGCTCGCGCGAACCTCGGGCCACGCGCCCTCGACCCCGACTCCCAGCCTCCCACCACCGAGGCCGTATCAGCGAGAGCTGATCGCCGCGGTGCTCAACGCCTTCCGAACGCGCCAGCGGACCCTGGCGCTTTCGCCGACAGCCACCGGCAAGACCTTTTGCATGCTCTCCCTGGCCGCGCACGTGCTGGCCGACGGCAATCGCGTGCTGATGGTCGTGCCGGCTCACCTGGTCGCACAAACGATCCGGACCGCCCGACAATGGGGCTTCGTCTGCGACTACGAAAAGGGCGACCACTACGCACAAAGCTGGTCGCCCTTGGTTGTTGCGTCGGTCGACACGCTCGTGGGCGATCGGCTGACGCGGTGGGATCCGGAGGCGTTCGCCATGATCACCGTCGACGAGGCGCATCACAGCGTCGCGCCCACGTGGAGCGCGATCCTCGATCACTTCGGCATGGCCAAGGTCGTCGGGTTGACCGCCACCCCCGACCGCAGCGACGCGAAGTCGATCCTCGATGTCTTCGAAGACGTCTGCTACGAGTACACGATCCAAGAGGCGATCGCCGACGGCTACCTCGCGCCGCTCAAGCAGCGGTTCGCGCGTGTCGACGGTCTCGACATGAGCAAGGTCCGCAAGGGTACGCGCGACCTGTCGATGCGCAGCGAAGCCAAGCTCGTCAACAACGCCGAAATGATCAAGGCGATGGCGGACGTGGCGATCCGCGAAATGGGGGACAGACGCACGCTGGTTTACTGCACCACCGTCGCGCACGCCTACGCGTTCAGCGAGTACCTCAAGCACCGAGGCCTGCACGCCGCGGTGATCTGCGGCGACACGAAAAAGTGCCCCAAGCGACAGCGCGAGCGGATCGAAGAAGACTTCGAACGTGGCGTGATCCGGTGGTTGTGCAACGTCGACTGCCTGACCGAGGGTTGGGACTGCCCCCCGACCGCGGGCATCGTGTTCGCACGCCACACCGAGTCGCGGGCCTGGTACGCGCAGGCCGTCGGACGCGGGCTGCGGCTCGACCCGCGAAAGCAAGACTGCCTGGTGCTCGACTTCGTCGGCAACAGCGATCACCGCCTGGTCCATTCGGCCCACGTGCTCGACCCGACGATCTCCGACGAACAGGCTCAGATCGCTTCGAAGATCATCGAGGACAATCCCGAGGTCGAGATCCAAGACGCTATCCAGCTCGCGTTCGACAAGATCCAAGCCCGAATCCTGACGACAGGCGAGCGACTCGCGGCCAAGGTCAAAGAGCTTGGCGACGAGCAGGCCGACTACACCGTCGAAGAGGTCGACCCGTTCGACAAGACCCACAGCGCGAAGGTGCTTCGATTGCTGCACCAGCCCAAGTCAGACGATCCGTTCGATCTTCCCGCCAGCGACGAGCAGGTCGAAGCGCTCAAGCGTTTTGGCGTCCGCGATCCGGATAAGATGAATCGAGCCACGGCGCGCCGCATGCTCAAGCGTCTTGAGCATCGCGCCGAGCAAAAGCGGGCCACGCTGCGCCAGGCCCAAAAACTGATCAGCGCGGGCACGCATCCCGACAACGCCATGGCCATGAGCTTCGCGCGCGCGCAGCAAGGGATCGCTCAGCTCGCGCAAAACGGCTGGCGACGCCCGCCCGAGTGGGGCCCACGACATGATGAGGCGCATCCCAAAGCTCGGGAGTACGCGCAACAAGCCCAGCAGGTGGAGGACTGAGACATGGCCCAACCGTACCCTCAGGACCACCTGGAGCGACTGAAACACGCCGCATCGCAGTACGCGGCTTTGCGGATCCCCGTCGCTTTGTTTCACGGCGCGAACGAGTACGGTGTGTGCAGCTGCCGCGATGGACTGCACTGCAAGTCCGCCGGCAACCATCCGCGGTTCAAGGGATGGAAAGATGAGGCGACGACAGATGCTTCGAAGATCAACGGACTGCTGACGCGTTTTCCCGACTCCAACATCGCCGTGCTGACAGGCGCGCGTGCGGGCATCGTCGTACTCGACTTCGACGGCGAAGAGGGCAAATGGACCAAGCAACAGCTGGAGCTGATGTACGGCCCGCTCCCCCGCACACCGACGGTCGAGAGCGGTGGGGGCGGACTGCACATGTGGTTTCGCCACCCTGGGGGCGAGTACAAGATCCCCAGCGGCGACGGTATGCTTGGGCCGAAGTTCGACCTCAAGGCCGACAACGCACACGTGACCGTGCCGCCGTCGCGTCATCGCAGTGGGCGCGAGTACAGCTGGCTCGTCGGCCTCGACGTCGAGCTGGCCCCGTTGCCCGAATGGGTCGGGCCCGGCGCACGTCGGGCCAAAGAGACCGGCGAGTCGCTCGTGCGCAGCACCAGGGCAGGCGCCCCCTATCGCTACCGCGATATCCCCAACAGCGAGCGATACGAGCTTCCGAGCCACATCCCCGAAGGCAAGCGAAGCGACGAGCTGTTCCGCTACGCGTCGAGCTTGCGGGCCAAGGGCGCCGAGCAGCACGAGATCGAGGATGCGCTTCGGGAGGCGCGAGACAGCCGCTGCGCTGATCCGCTCAGCGTCCCCGACAAAGAGCTGGAGTCGATCGCCAAGTCGGCTTGCAAGTATCCCGCGGGCCAGCGTCCCGTCAGGGGCGCACCACGCTCGTCGGGCCACCTCAACCGTGCGTCTCGGCCCGACAAAGAGTGGCGCAAGGCCCCAGTGTTCGTGCCTGGGATCGACGACCCGGCGGAGTGGGGCATGGAGCCGCCCGCCAACGAGACCTCGGCATCGACGGGGTCCGCCGCCGCGCCCGAGCCAACTCCCGAGCCCGAGCCCGAACCCGAGGAACCTGGCGAACCGTCGAGCTTCGAACCGATGCCGCTTCGACGCGTCGAGAGCCCGATGCCCCCCGAGCCGCCCCTCGACCTGGACGACGACGGTGGTGCAGGCGGCGACGGCGGACATCGAGGTGGCGGCGGTGGACCCGGAGGCGGGGGCCCTGGCGGTCCTGGCGGTGGCGACGAAGACCCGCAGCTGTGCAACGCCGGTCCCGACGGATTCGCCAAGACCGAGCTGGGGAACGCGGAACGGATCTATCGCAGCTACGGCCAGGACGTCCGCTACGTCACGACGAACAAAGAGTGGATGGTCTACACCGGGAGTCACTGGAAGGTCGACGACCGCGAACAGGTCCGTCAGTGGGCGCAGATGACCGCCCGCTCGCTGCACCCGCTGATCTTGCAAGCGGGCGGCGAGAAAGCCCAGAAGGCATGGCGCGGTCACGTCAAGGCGTTTGAGAGCAAGTCAGGGATCACTTCCGCGATCGGGCTCATGCAAAGCTTCCCCGAGGTCGTTCGAACGGCACACGACCTCGACAACGGCGTCGAAGACTACCTGTGCGCGCCGAACGGCATGGTGCACCTACGCACGGGAGAGATCATGGAGCCCACGCGCGAGCCGATGATCACCCGGATCGCCCAGGCGCCGGTGGACATGGATGCGCCGTGCCCCAACTTCCAACGGTTCTTGTTTCAGATCTTCGAAGGCAACACGGACCTGATCCAGTTCGTCCAGCGAGCGATCGGCTATTCGCTGACGGGACACACGAGCGAGCAGTGCCTGTTTTTCCTGTGGGGCCAGGGAAGAAACGGCAAGTCGACCCTGGTCAACCTGATCCGTGACATTCTCGGGACCTACGGAACAAACAGCTCGTTCGACACGTTCCTGAGCAAGACCAATGACAACGCGCGAGCGGATTTGGCCATGCTCAAGGGCGCGCGCATGGTCACGGCAGGCGAGCCGGCGCAGTCCAAAGACTTCTCCGAGTCGGTGATCAAGCAGGTCACCGGCGGCGACAAGATCACGTGTCGCAAGTTGTACGGTCAATACTTCAGCTACGAGCCCGAGTTCAAGCTGTGGCTCGCGGCCAACCACAAGCCGCGGATCAAAAACCAGGACGAGGGTATCTGGCGACGCTTCCGCATGATCCCGTTCACGGTCCAGATCCCCGAAGAGGAAAAAGACGGTGCGCTGCCCGTCAAGCTGCGCGCCGAGGCGCCGGGTATCTTGGGATGGGCGGTCCGTGGCGCGATGGAGTGGTACGAGAACGGACTGATGGCGCCCGACATCGTCAAGGATGCGACCAAGGACTACCGCGAGGAAATGGACGTGCTCGGGGACTTTGTCGCCGACGCGATCGCCGAAAAGGATGAGGCCGAAGACTGGGGCGACCGCGTGCGCGATGTCTACCAGGGCTACCTGAAGTGGTGCGACAAGAACCGCGAGAGCCGTCCGCTCGGCAAAAAGCGCTTCAACCAGGCGATGGAAGAGCACGGCTTCCGAAAGAAAAAGCGTCCTAGCGACGGTCAGATGCGTTGGAAAGGCATCCTGTTGCGTCACCAGTACGCACCGGAGTAGTCTGGTGCGCAAATGAAGAACGGCAAGATCGTCTTCCAGCTCTTTCTCATCGGCCTGGGCCTTTGGGGGATCAAGCGGGTGTTCATCGACCCGCAAAGGCGCAAGTCGTTACGCGAGCCACCGCGTCGCTCTGCGTTGCCGCCGGTGCCCAACCCGGCGACCTTCATCCCCGACGCCGACCTGGTGCTCAACCAAGGTCAGCTCGCCGCAGCGGAGGGTACGCAAAAAGCCCAGGCGCACGACAAATGGCAGGACGCCTGGGACGAAGACGATGCGCGCCAGGTGCTTGGCGAGATCTTGGCCGAGGGCCAGCTCGACATGCGCAGCAGCATCGAGCTGGCGCAGGCCGTCGCCAAGCGGCTTTGGCCTGGCGCCCACGTTCACCCGTCTGGCCTGGCGGCGGTCCGCACCTTTTTGCGGCAAGAGATCCGGTTCGAAGCTGGCCCCGACAGCGCGGACGCGCACGAGGCCGCCGTCGTGGTGGCCCTTCGCACCCCGAGCATGATTGAGGACGTCGTCGATGGCCGGGACGACGAGCCATGCGAACCGCTGGCGATCGAGCTGGCGTCTCGGTTGTTCCCTGCGCTCGGATGGGACGAGCCGAAGGTCGACTGGCAGGGAGCCGCGCTCAAGCAGCTCGGCAAGCTGGTCGAGGTCTACCGACACGGCGTGCCGGCGCTGGAGAGCAGCGCTCCATGAGCCAGCAAGGGTTTGGCTTCGACGACGGCGCTCCGCGTGTGCCAAGCGTGCCAGACCTGGTCTGGAAAACGATTGCCATGGATCCGCCATGGCCCGAGAACGGCGGCGGCAAGGTCAAGCGCGGCGCGGACCGTCACTACAAGACCATGCCCGTCAGCAAGATCTACGAGCTGGTCCCCACGGTCCTCGGGTACGGCTACGACCAGTACGGGAGGATCTCGTCGACGCGCCACGTCGCGGCGGACGCACACTGCTGGATCTGGACGACGAGCAACTACCGTCGGGAGGGACAGCGGCTGATGGAGCTGCTGGGCTTCGACTACAAGTGCGACTGGGTGTGGATCAAGCTGCGCAACGACTGCGAGACCGTCGAGGGCGCGTCGCCCTGCGACGTCGCCGAAGAGTGTCTTCAGACCGGGCTGGGTCAGTACGGGCGCAAGGCGCACGAGTACCTGCTGTTCGGGTCGCGCGGAAAAGCGCAGGTGCCACCGACCGACTTTCGCCCCCCAAGCGTCTTTTTCGCACCTCGGGTCAAAAAGTCTACCGGCCGCGACTACCACAGCGCAAAGCCCGACGTCTGGTACGACATCGTCGAGCAGGTGAGCCCAGGCCCGTACCTGGAGCTGTTCTCACGCAAGTCGCATGGTCAGCACTGGACGCCGTGGGGCAACGAGGTGGGCAAAAGGGACGCAACCGAGGCTTGCGCAGCGCAGTGACGTTTTGTTGACGTGGGTGCGCAAACAAAGCCATAGTGTCGTCGATGGGCAAAGCGCAGCCAGCGAGCAAGAAGGTGGAGACCGAGGTCGCCATCGCGCGTGCGTCCGCCACGCTCGCGGTGGGTGCAGAGCACGAAATGACCCTCGGCCAGCTGCTGGACTCGATCGGCGATGACGATGGCCGCCACGCGCTCAATACGGTGTTGGGCCTTCGCTGCCGAGACATTCAGGATCTGGTCCAATCCCAGCGCCCCGTCGACATTCAGATCGGGGCGCCCAAGCGGCGCCGGAAAAAAGCCGCCAGCTCGACCAAGGGGGAAAACGGCGTCAGCCAAGAGCTGACCACGCCTCAGTTCGACGCCCTGGTCGTGGACACGATCCAGTCACTGCAACAAAAAGGCGACGTCAAGACAGGTCAGCTGCTCGCCGAGCTAGGATGCTCGCGCGGCAAGCTGCGCTTGTCGCTGGGACGTCTCAAAGACGAAGGCCGGGTGCGCCAAACGGGCGAGCGCAACGGAGCCCACTACAGCGTGGTCCAAACCACGCGTGCCGAAGCGCCCGCTCAAGAGTAGGAGCGAGAAGATGACCGATTCGATCAAATACAAGGACCGTCGCCAGCAGCAAGACGCGGAGGCGCGTGAGTTCATGGCCCGCGCCAACCGAGAGCGACTGGAGCGCATGCGCCAGGGCGAACAGGCCGCGCCCCCGTCGTCGAGCACGGCGCTGGCCAACATGCCGCCACAGGTGCAGGCCCAGATGCGACAGCATCGCAAGCAGCGCAAGCCTACCGTCCGCATGGCGGCGCCGAACGCCGGGATCCAAGGCCCCGATGCGAACGCTCGCATGGGCCGTGCGAAACGCGGTACGCGAACCAACGTCTCCGCCGACACGTCGTCCGCCACGCAGCGGATCGGTGAGCCGCGCCGCAAGAAGCACGCGGGGCCCCAAGGGTCCGTGCATGATGGTGCCGTCGGCGGCGGTAATCGTCGACGCAAGAGCAGCACGAAGAGCAACCTCGATGAAGGCGCGTTGCCGATGAGCCACCACCATCGCAAGCGCGGCTCGGTCAGCTCCAACCTCGGGGGCGGCACGCGAAGCGCTCAGCCGACCTCGCGTCGTGCGGGGTCCATGATGACCAACATCGGGGCGCCGGCCAAGCCTACGCGTCGCCCCCAGCCCCGCGAGACGCCGGTGCCTGGCATGACCGGACTTCCCGGTGGTGTGACGGTCGGCGAGTCGCGTCCGACGCGACCGCGCAAGACGTCGCAGCGCCAGCTACCGGCGCAGCCGGCACCCGAGCCAGTGGAGCAGGCGCCAGCGCCGACGACCTCTTGGTTCGGCAACGCGGCGGTGGACATCGCGCCTGCGCCTGCGCCCGAGCCCGAGCCCGAGCCCCAGGTCGCTGCCCCAGCCGAACCCGAAGAGGCACGCAGCGACGCCGAGCTTCGAATCGGTTTCGTGGCGAGCGAGATCGGGGCAGGCTCGATCGAGCGGGACATGCTCACCATGCTCGCCGCCGTCCAAGACCCCGAGATCGAGTTTTACAGCCTGGCCAGCCTGGACCCGAGCTTCTTTGCCGCGCATCCCGAGTACCAGGACGTGGATGGTCTGCGTCTCGTCGCCGGGCCCGACCAGGCCCAGGCGCTGCTGTCGGAGTGCGACGTCGTCTTCACTATCGGCTCGATGCCACCCGTGCCGGCGTTTCGTGAGCCGCACGTGGTGCCGCTCGACAAGCTCCGGCACAAGCTCCCGCCCGCGCTCGACCCTCGGCGCTTGGAGGCGACGCACGGACCCGAAGAGGTGCGCGAGAGCCTTGGCGTCCCCGAAGGCAAGAAGATCGTCGGCTTCGTCGGAGCGATCACGCTGAGCAACGATCCGCTGGCGATCGTCGACGCGTGCAAGCTGCTCGGCGACGAGTATTTCCCAGTCTTCATCGGCGAGGGTCCGGCGATCAATGCCTTGGCGAGCCATGCGATGGCTGTGTTGGGCGATGACGCGTTCTCGTTCGCGGGCGCCCGCGTGGACATCGGCAACGTCATGTCCGTGCTCGACGTCCTGGTCGTACCTTCGCTGCATGACGTCCGCGGCTACTCGGTCGTCGAGGCCTGGGGCGCGCGAGTCCCCGTGGTGTGCAGCGACCAGGTCGGTCTGTCAAAGCACTCCAAGGCGATGTGGGTCGTGCAGGTGCCCGAAGGACTCAGGGGCATCAAGAAGCTCGATGCCAAGCATCTTTCGCAAGGCGATGCCGTCAAGCAGTACGCCGAGAACATCGCCGAAGCGATCAATGGCACGTCGGGAGATCTGCGCAAGCGAAACCTCGACAACGGCCACCGCAACGCAACGCAGCGCTACACGCTCGATGCGTTCGCCGAGAAGGCCAAGGCGATCTTGTCCAAGGTCTCCGGGTAGTGTTCACGCACGACTTTGAGGCGGACTTGCGGGCGCTCGACTTTTTCGGGCGCCCGTTCGCGTTGGCTCGGTTCGCCGACGGCGAAATGGCGTGCATCGAGGCGAAGGGGTACACGCCCTTCGGAAAAATGTACGGAACCGAGACCTGGGACACACGTCGTCCTTCGAAGTATCGCCGGCACATGCGCGAGGCATTGGCATGCAAGCTGCCTCGCTACGCAGTAGGACTCCCGACGATCTGCTGCCACCCGAGCTGCTGGTTGGCCGCGCGCAAGATCGTCCGGCAGGTGCCCGAGTGGACGACCTACTCGTCCATGTTCAGCTTTGCGAACCGACCACGCTTTTTGGCGATGGCCGAGCAGCTCCGTCTTCGCCAGCGCTGCGTCCTGGTGTCTGGCGTCGGCGGTGACCTGAGCGTGCCGCTCGACCTGTACAACCGTAAGGACTTCGACCTTGCGGACCTGATCGCCGAGTTGAGGACGATCAGAGACAAGCCGATCCTGGTGGCGGCTGGTCCGATGGCGGGCGTGATCGTGCATCGGTACTGGGCGTCGACGCCCGAGCAAGACCGCTGCACGATCGTGGACATCGGATCTGCATGGGACCGCGAGCTGCATGGAAAGCCCACGCGATCCGACATGCAAGACCGGTCCAAGAAAAAGAACCACAACTGCAAGCTTCACGGCGCCAGACCGTGCTTCGACGGCTGCGCCCTGACTCAATGAGCATGCGCTGCATCGACGACACCCCGCTTCACGATCTTTCCATCGCCGTCAGCTGCCCGTACTTCAACGCCCCTCCGAACATGTACGCGGATGCGTTGCAAAGCGTGTTGTCCGACAGGGTAACCGTCTACGCGATCGGCGACGGAGTCGAGCTGCCGCAGACGGATCGGCTGCGCCGGCTCTACCAAGATCCGCGGATCGTGACGCTCCAAAACCCACGCAATCGCGGTCCGTACTTTTGCCACGACGTCGTGCTGCGCGCTTCGGGGGCCAGGTTCTTTGCCGTACAAGACGCCGACGACGTCAGCCTCAGCGGGCGATGGAAGGTCGCGCTGCGACAGCACACGGTCGAGGCGCTCGACGCGGTCTACACGCCGCTGCGTCACGACGGACACGTGTCGGAGGTCCGCTTTTCGCCTGGACGTCACGTGCCTCACTTCGCGCTGTACCGGTCAGCGAGTCTACTCGCGCTCGGCGGCTACTACGGTGGGTTTCGCGTTGGCTTCGACACTATGCTCGGCCGCCTGGTGCCGACGCTCGGTCGGGCCAAGGTCCAGTCGGTGCCGACCTACGAAGTGCGCGGAAGCCCCAACTCGCTCACGCGCTCAGCGACCACGGGTCGGCGAAGCGCGCTGCGTCGCGCGATCGCCAAGCAGATCGAGCTGATGATGCTGTCTGTCGCGTCGGCCGAGCGTCAGGAGGGGAAGGCAGCCGCGCGCGAGCGCGCCGCTCAGATCGTTCGTGAGGGCGCCGAGCAGCACTGGCCCGAGACCCAGGCGCTGGTCGCCCAGTTGCAGGCTCGGGCGGCCTAGCTAGCGGGTCGCGCCGCCTGGAAGGGCACGACGTTGTCGAGCGGCGATCGCGGTCGCCCAGCGTCGGGCGCGGGGTTTTGTTGGAGAACCTTGCGTTTCGCGTCGTACCGGCGCCAGGCCACAAAGCCGACGACAGCTACTCCAGCCGCCGCAGCGACGTACCAGCCCCAGTGCAGGTCCTTCATGGCGACCAGGGTACACGCTGCCGGCTTGCGCCCAAAGCGCTTTGTTGTGTTAGCCTTCGGACGTGGATCCTCGGTCCGGGTTCGTGGTCGCCTTGGCGGTGCTGGCGGCAGCGGCGACGATTTCTCCGCCACGCCCCCGCCGCGGCCGGCGGCGCGGGCTCAACCCGGTGGATCGGGCGCGACCCAAAGCGGTTTGCGAGGCGCGACCGTGCTCGTTTGGTCAAGACGGTTTCGCGCACGTCTTGCTGGAGCTGTATCCCGACGAGCGCGCGATCTGGCGAGCACTCGACTACCTGGGCTACGTGACCGACGGCATCAACGGGGTCGACTCGACCGAGGGGCGCCAGGCGGTCCTCAGCTTTCAGCTCGACTGGAACCAGTGGGCCGGCGAGGCGGACCTTCGCTCGTGCGAACTGCACGGCTGGATCGACGCGTGCACGTTCGAAGCTATCCACCAGGCGATCGCGCTGCAACGGGCCTCCGATCTTTCCTGGGTCGACCTGGTCGCCGAGGCGATCGACCGCAAGCGCCCCGAGGTGATCTGATGGCGATCCGCGGAACGACCAAAACGCTCTTGCAGGCAGCGCTCGTCTTCGTGGGCGCGGGCCTGGTCGCACGGGCCATGCGCCCGCGGCAATCGCCAACGCGCAAGCGAAAGCCCGAAGCCGACTGCTCGCAGGTCACCGACAATGGCGGCACGATCGAAGGCGTCAAGTACGTCGAGCGCGTTCGTGGCGGGGCGTCGCCCGACGAGACGCTGCCTCTGATCGTCGTCCTGCACTCCAAAGGTGGCAACCCGACAGGCGCAGCCTCGTTCTCAGGTCTCCCTGCGAAGGCGCGCGTCGTGGCACCGGCCGGCGCCCATCGTTTCGGGCAAGGCTACGAGTGGGTCCAGGCCAACAGCAAGACGGACCTCCCAGGCTTCGAACGAGATCTGCAAGCAGCGACGGCAAGGTTGGAAAGCTTCATCCGCGCGCTCATGCAGTGCCGTCCGACGGAGGGCAAGCCGATCGTCACCGGCGCATCGCAAGGTGGCCACATGACCTACGCCATGGCCAGCCTGTACCCCAGCCTGATCCGGGGCGGGGTCGCGCTGCTCGGCTACATTCCGCCAAACCTGTGGAACCCAGGCATGGCCATGACCTACGGTCTGCACACGACCGGCGACAACACGGTCCCCTACGACCGCACCGTCCAAATGTGGGAGTCGCTGCAACGTCAAGGCGCTCAACTTTCCACGCAGAGCTTCCCAGGCGGTCACTCGATCCCGTCCGCCATGGGTCAGGCGTGGCGAGAGAGGGTTTTGGATCTGCTGTGAGCCAAGTCGAGCGAGATAACCTTTTGGCCCGCTTCGGGACCGGGGTGGACGTCCGAGACGTTCGTCGGCGCAACCAAGCGCTCGTCGGACTGATCGCCATCCCCTTGATCGCAGGTCTCGTCTTGTGGATCCGGTCGTCTCAGGCCGCAACAAAGAAGCGATCCTCGTACACGCGCGAGGGGCTCGCCTCGGCCGGCTTCAAAGATAGCGACATCGATCGGATCAACGACGCGCAGCGATTCGTCCAGGCGTCGTCTGCCGAGTTTCAAGTGGACGAAGACCTGATCAACGGCGTGATCTGGGTCGAGTCTCGCTTCAAGCCGAAAGCCATATCCAACGTGGGCGCCATGGGGCTTATGCAGCTCATGCCGAACACCGAGGCGTTCTTGTCGAGCGCCCTGAACGTGCCAAGGCAAGACCCCTACGACCCAGCCTACAACGTTCGGCTGGGGACCTACTTTTTGCGTCGCCTGCTCAACCGCTTCGACAACAACATCGACCAGGTGCTCGCCAGCTACAACTGGGGGCCAGGCAACGTCCAGCAGGGCAAGCCTTGGCCCAAGAGCGTTCAAAGCTACGTGGCCGCGGTGTGCAAGGCCGAGCAACGCTTTGCGCAGGCGCGTACTGGTGCGGGTACGGGCGCCGCCGTCGCCTAAAGCTCTCTTGAAGCTCCGCTCGACCACACCCCAGCGGCGATCCCCAGGATCGCCGCTTTTTTTGTACGATCAGGCATGTCCTGGGTCCGCGGCATCGACATTTCAAAGCACCAGGCCGAAGCCGACCTCGACGAGGTCGCCGAGGCTGGCTACAACTTCTGCATCCTCAAGTGCTCGGAGGGCGCGACCTACCTCGACCCAAGATTCGAAGAGCGATGGGCCGAGCTGATGGACATGGACCCGTCCGTCATGGTGCGCGGCGCGTATCACTTCGCGCGCCCCGACAACCGCACAGAAATGTCCGGTCGTCAGGCGGGCGAGACTGAGGCGCGGTGGTTCGCCAAGTGCCTCAAAAAGGTCACCGGATACCAAGCTGCGCTGCCACCTTGGCTGGACTGGGAGAAGTACACGCACGCGCCCGAGCGCACCGACGGACTGGTCACCGACAACAGCCCGACGGCGCGACGCAACCGAGACTGGGTGGAGGGGTTCATCAACGTCATCGAGGGCGAGCTTTGCGTGCCATGCGGGATCTACACCGGACCCAAGGTGTGGGAAGGAACGCTGCGCAACTTTGGCGACCTGTTCGTTGAGCAGCCGCTTTGGGTTGTCGACTACGGACCCGACGGCTTCGACCAGGATGGACAGCCAGATCGGATGCCCAAGCGCGAGAGCCTGTCCGAGTGGCCGTGGCTTTTTTGGCAGTGGTCAGGCGGCGGATCTCTCAACTACGTCGGCGGCGTCCCAGGCGTAAGCGGCGCGTGCGACGTCAACAACTTCAACGGCACGCTCGACGAGCTGATCGAGGTCGCCAACGTCGACCCAGGAGGTCCCCCACTGGTGCCGGCGCCGGGTCCAGCCGGCGGAATCATGGCACCGGTCGACCTCGACGTGATCGGGTCGAGCTACGATCCGCAGACCGCGATGGTTCAGGGGCTGCTGCTCGCGTGGGGCTTTGGGCCGTCCGGTCTGGTGGGCAGCGACGGCAAGCCCGATGGCAAAGCTGGCAGCAAGACGCTTGGCGCGCTCGCCGACTTCAAGCGCGGCCAGGGTCTCGCTGGGGCATCCACCGAAGTCGACGCCGCCACCTGGCACAGGCTGCTCAGCCTCCGCGCATGAGCCGACGCTTGATCTGGGCGTAGCTCGGGTTTTTGTCGGGCTTGTGCTTGGCCATCGCCTCTACGACCTGCTCGCGCAGGGGGTCGCCGCCCCACAGCCACCACGACTGGATGCTTGGCTCTTTGGATGCGTACTCGCGCAGCGGTAAGTCCTGCGCTTCGAACCGCTCCATCGCCGCTTTGTAGTAGCCCTCGTGGCGATCGAAAAACGCCTTGACCTGCGCCGCGTTCACGCGCTTGCCGGCGATGATGTCACGGGCACGTGCTACGCCACTGCCGACTCCCTGCCGTCCGGACTCGCGCGTGTCGAGACCACCCTTTTTCGACGTCGGCGCCTTGTCTCTCGCATCGAGTCCCCAGCGCGCGAACTTTTTTGCCTCCCCCACCGGCTGGACGTACACGTCCGGGTATTTTCGCTTGTTCGCGGCCGTAGGCATGCCAAGACGCTACCGCACAACACCTTCGAACTGAAACTGGCGCAGCGAACGCGAAGTGTGCGAGGATCGGTCCGAGGTCGCCTTGAGCCGGAACAACAACGACGATCGCAAGAAGCTCACCGCCCAGCTGCGCGACATGTTCGGGCTGGACAACAGGCGAACCACCAGCAAGACGGCGTGTTCATTTCACGCCTGGAGCTACAACGGATCCGGATCGCGCTCATGCAACCGCACAGCTCGGGCGGCGGTGCGATCTTCACCGGCGTTCGCGAGGGGACCTACCAGCTCGTCGGTGGAAGCATCACCTTCAATGGCAAACGCCAGCTCATCGAGATCGTGCCTGGCGACGGCGGAGGCGGCGGAGGCACGGGGGCGACTGGGCCGACGGGGCCAACAGACCCCCAGGGAGCTACCGGACCCACGGGCCCGGCGGGAGCGACCGGCGCAACGGGTCCGACCGGCCCTGCTGCTCCGGAGTTCGGCGGTAGGTCCATCTTTTTGGGGGCCAGGCTCGATCTCGCCCTAGTCTCCAAACCACACGAAAACACGTTTTGGGGAGTTTTCTAGCGCGCCAGGCGCGATTGTGAGAACATCCCCGCGAGAGGGCGACTTGACTTCAATCGGCAACGGAAACGGCAACGGAAACGGCAACTGGCCTCCTGGCAACTGGCCTCCTGGCAAGCGACCTCAATTTGAGCGGGTGGACAAGCCGGCAGCCTCGAACATACCCCGCGAGCCAGCTCAGTCGGGTGTCGAGGTGGGCGGTCGCATCGAGCGACCGAGCGACGTTC